>Ga0070739_10004599_pt1 | contig 16191 bp, 11 predicted proteins | sample Coa_R1_7_FD_66445 | JGI IMG/M metagenome (GOLD analysis project Ga0070739, IMG submission 66445) | Surface soil microbial communities from Centralia Pennsylvania, which are recovering from an underground coalmine fire - Coalmine... | ecosystem: Environmental > Terrestrial > Soil > Unclassified ... | reverse complement strand
TGGGCTTGCACTTGGATTCAGGACATTCTCCTGAAATGCCGAGCGCTCGATGGGGGGCAGGGCCTCGCCCTGCGGCGGGCTCTCAGCCCGCCTCTGGTCGGGCTTTAGCCGACTCGTGCAAGCCCTGGGCTTGCACGATCACGAACCACTCCTCAACCCACGTACGCAACCTGGTGGTCGGGACAGTCCAGCTGAACGTGCTTGTACAACTCGCCCACCAACTCCGGTCCAAACCGCGCGTACAATGCGAGCCCGCTGTAGAACCGCTCCTGCAAATGCCCGTGCGGCAGAACCAGATTGCTGAGGTAACCGGCCTCCTGCGCGGCGCGCTCGTTCCGCCGCAGCGCCTCGCGCTCGGTTTTCGCGCGAATCGTCGAAAAATGATGAAGGACTTTGCTTCTGCGCTTGGCCGCCGCATCGGCCAGCGTCGGATCGAAGCTGCGCAGCTCCGATTCCAGCGAACCCAGCGCCGCTTCGGCCGTGGTCCGCGCGCGTTCGGCCTGTTGCAGCACGTGGGGAGGCACCAGGGCGTGCGAAATGCGCTGGCGAACCGTATCCGCGCCCGCCAGCACATCCGCAAGCGATACCGAATACCGCGTCATGATCCGTTTGGCGCGCTCGTCAATGATGGTGAACCCACTGCGCGACACCGCCACCGGCATGCGCTCCAGCAGCTGGTCGTAAATAACCGAAGCCTGCGCGAGATACGCCAGCTCCGCCGGACCACCCACGTACGCCACGGTGGGCAGAAGGTAATCCTGCATCACCGGTCGCAGCAGCGCATTCGGAGATAACCGGTCCGCCATACCGGCCAGTTCCTCGCCCGAGTACCGGCGGCCCGGCGCGACATAGCTGCCGTTCTGCCGCCGCAGCGTGATTCGCTCACCGCTGTCCAGAAGGAAAAACAACGACGTGGCCGGCTCGAAATGGACCTGCGCGTGATATCCGGCTTCCTCCAGCTCCGCGTTTCGGGCCAGGAGACTGGTCGCAAGCGTATCAGCGGAGCGCGCGGCATCGGCCAACAGCGGCGCCGCGATACGACGAATCTCGGCGTCCAGAGGATCGATAAACAGAATACGCAGCGGCCCGAGCAGCTTCTCCAGCATTGCCCGGAACGCCTCGCCCCAGCGTCGCCCGGGCCAATAGCATTCGTGCGCTATGCTGACCGCCTCGGCCCCGAACGGCAGCGTCGAAAACGCCGCCTCCAGCTCGGCGTACGGCAATCCGTCGAGCTCCAGCGCGCCCACCGGCTTGTGGCCGTCCACCTTCTGCGGAGATTCGAGATGAATGGGGGTGCATCGCTGGTCGAAGATCCACGCGTCGTTGACCTCGGCGAAATCGTGATCTTCGGTCGCCAGCCAGAAGATTGGGACGGCGCGAATTCCCCGCTCCGTCAGCCGCTCCGCCAGCCGAATCGCGGTAAGAGCTTTGTAGATGCTGTACGCCGGACCGGAGAACAGCCCCACCTGCTGGCCAGTGACGACCGCGACGGTTCCTTCCCGGGCCAGTTCGTCCAGCGCCGGGTTGTCTCCATTTTGCCTCCGCAGCACCGAAACCAGTTCGGAGCGCCGGTCACCGGGATAAACCAGAGAACGGGCGGCTTTACGGTAAGACTCGAAATCTCCGGGCCAGCCGGAATAAAACTTCGAAACCCGCTCGTAATCGTATTGGTGGTCGGAAAAAAGCCGGGAGACGCCGGAAAGGTCAGTATGGCGGAGGCAGGCAGTCTCCATGCAGCAATGTCCAAGGTAGCAGATGCCCCGTTACCGTCCGAAGATGCCCCGATCTGCAAGAATGGAGGTTTGATGGACGAACAGGACTTTTACAAGCGGGCGGACGAGGCCCTGACCGAACTCTACAAACTGTTGTCCCGGGCGGCCGATGACGCCGATTTTGAGCCTGATTTCAACAACGGGGCGCTGTCCATCGAGTTCGAGGATCAGCCCGCCCGCTTCGTGGTCAGTCCCAACTCGCCCGTCCGCCAGATCTGGGTTTCCGCGCGCTCGAAGAGCTACAAGCTCGACTGGGATCAGTGCCGCGGGACCTTCATCCTCCCGGAGACCGGCGCGACCCTGACCGAACTCGTTCAGGACGCGATTACCCAGCAGCTCGGGAAGGAAGTGAACCTGTAGCGTGCCGCCCGGCGTTTACATCTCCTGGCCTTTTTGCGCGCAGAAGTGCACCTACTGCAATTTCGCATCGGGGGTCCTGCCGAAAGAACTGGAGCGGGAGTACGGGGCCGCTCTGCTCCAGGAACTGAACGCCCATGCCTGGACGGAACCGCCGGATACGCTCTACCTCGGCGGCGGCACTCCCAGCCTGATGCCGATTGAGACCCTCCGCGCCTGCTTGGACCGCATTCCCGGCGGCCCCTGGCGCGAAGCCACGATCGAAGCCGCGCCCGGCACGCTGAATGACGTCGCAGCCTGGCGCGAAGCCGGCATTACGCGCGTAAGCCTGGGCGTGCAGTCATTTGTCGCCGCCGAGGCGTCGCGGACCGGCCGGCGGCACACGGCGGAAACGGTGGCCGCCGACGTCCTAACCTTGCGCGATGCCCGCCTGACGAACTTCAATATCGACCTGATCGCCGGCCTGCCCGGCCAGACCGACGCAAGCTGGGAAGAGTCACTGGACTGCGTAGAGCGCCTGGACGCGCCGCACGTCTCCGTCTACATGCTCGAAGTGGACGAGGACAGCCGCCTCGGACAGGAAATCCTGCTCAACGGCAAACGATACGGCGCGCGCGACGTACCCAGCGACGAAACCATCGTCCGCCTCTACCAACGCGCCGTCGATCGGCTCCGTGAAATCGGCATTCATCGGTACGAGATCTCCAACTTCGCCCGCCCGGGCTTCGAATCGGCGCACAACCTGAAATATTGGAAACTAGAGCCCTACTTCGGCTTCGGCGCCGACGCCCACTCCTTCGACGGAGCCAAACGCTGGCAAAACGCGGAGACCGCCGCCGGCTACATCCACCACGCGCAGCGCACAGAGACGGAAGCGCACCTCGATGAAGAGCGCTTCTTCGTCGGCCTCCGCCTCACAAACGGCATCGACGCGACCATATCCACAACCCCGCAACAACGCGCCGCCCTCGACCGCTTCATCGAGGCCGGCCTCCTGGAAGGAGCCAAGGGCCGCCTGCGCCTCACCGACCAGGGCATCCTGCTCTCCAACGAAGTCTTCGCGGAGCTGATCGCATGAGCTTGTGGAGCAGGCCTTTGGCCTGCACGCGGGCCGAAGGCCCGCTATGCATAAAATGATCGATCTCCGCAGCGACACGGTAACCCGCCCCACTCCCGCCATGCGCCGCGCCATGGCCGAAGCCGAAGTCGGCGACGACGTCTACAACGAGGACCCCACCGTAAACCGCCTGGAACAGCGCGCGGCGGAATTGTTCGGGCGCGACGCGGCCCTGTTCGTCCCCTCCGGCACGATGGCCAATACCATCGCCATCAAGCTCCACACCCGCCACGGCCAGGAAGTCATCTGCGAATCCCGCGCCCACATCCTCGACTGGGAACTCTCCATGACCGCCTGGTTCTCCGGCTGCCTCGTGCGCACGGTCTGGGCGGAGGACGGCGTGCTCCGCTGGAGCGCGATCCACCGGGCTCTCCGCGCCTTCGGCCCGCACAACGCGCCCACCGCGCTCGTCGAGATCGAAAACACCCACAACATGGCCGGCGGAACGGTCATGCCCATCGACGTGGTCCAGGAGATCTGCGAAGAAGCGCACGCCCTCGGCCTCAGGGTGCACATGGACGGCGCCCGGATCTTCAACGCGGCGGCATACCTCGGCCGGCCTGTTCGCGAAGTTGCCGCCGGCGTGGACACCGTGATGTTCTGCCTGTCCAAAGCGCTGGGCGCGCCCGTGGGCTCGCTGCTCGTTGGCGATGCCGCCGATATCGCGCAGGCTCGGCTCTACCGCAAGCGCCTGGGCGGCGGGATGCGCCAGGCCGGCATCCTCGCCGCAGCCGGGATCGTCGCCCTGGAGGACACCCCGCCGCGGCTGCATGAGGACCACGCCAACGCCCGCTGGACCGCCGCCGAGCTCGCCCGCATCCCGGGCGTCAGCCTCGATCCCGAGCGCGTCCAGACGAACATCGTGATCTTTGACATCTCCACCACCGGCTTGACGCCCGCGGACTTCAGCGACCGTCTGAAGGAGCACGGCGTGCTCATCAACGGTGTCAACGCGACCAGCCTGCGCGCGGTCACGCACTACGACGTCACCCGGCAGGATTGCGAAAGGGCAGTGGAAGCGGTTGCGAAAGTGGCGGGATCTTCAGGAAGGCATTCGGCAGGAACGGCCCGATAAAAGGCCGCCCTGCCGAATATTCACTCAGTCTTCAGAACGTGAACTTCGCTACCAGCTGCATCCCCCGCGAATTGCTGGGGAAGTACAGGTCATACTTGCCGAAGTCGGCGTTGCTCGGAATCAGCGGATTACGAGGCACCGCGGCAGTCGAGTACGGCGACACATCCGAAAGATAACCGCCCGTGAACTGCGGGTGATTGAACAGATTGAACGCCTGCGCGCCAAACTGGAAAGCGAAACGCTCTGTGATGTTGATCTTCTTATAGAGCGACGCGTCGATGTTATTCTCCGGATCGAACGGCAGCGTGTTGCGCCCGCCATTGGATCGAGCTCCCTTGCCGGCAACGATGTATCGCGCGTTCGGATTATTGGCCAGGTAACCCACAATATCTCCGTTGCCATTCTTGATCGCGGTAACGCCACTGCCGATGTTCGCGCTGCCCGCGGGGTTGATGATCGCTCGATCGCCGGCGGAATCACCGTTCAGGTTCGAATCCACACCGCTCTGAACGGTCGCGTACTCCGGCGATTGGTACGTGTAAGTCATGCCGAAGTTCCAGTTCCCGACAATATTCTTCAGGAACCAGTTGCTGCTCCCCTCGAACGGCCGGATGTCGTAAAGCGGCGTAAAGGTGAAACGATAGCGGCGATCGAGCGCCGAATTCGCCCACTCCGCCCGCAGATTCTGGAAGTCCTGCGCGCGGCGCGGCGACAGAATGGTCGAGAAGTTCGTCGCGGTGGAATCGTCCTGAGCGTGGCTCCACGTGAAGGCGGCGATGTACTGGAAGTTGTGCGAATAGCGCTTGTTCATCTGCAGCGCCAGACCGTTGTACCTGGAGTTCCCCCACGGATGATAGCCCGTGATGTTATTGGGGAACCCATACTGCGCCAGGTAGTTACTTGTGTTTGCATACAGACCTGTTGCGGGTATGTTGTTTGCAGGGTCTGCTGGATGGCCGAGAAACGTCTTAAGTCCGGCAATCGTATCGGCGGATGGCATGCTCAAGTAAGTTGGCAGGAAATCGGTTGGGCTGACCCGGGAAAGAATGTTCAGCCGCGTCTGATTCCAGAGGTGCACGCCCTTCGTATACACGTACCGTGCCTCGACCGTATAGTCGTTCCCCAGCAAGCGCTGCACGCCAATCGTCCCCGTAAGCGCGTAAGGGCGCTTCGTCTGATCGAAAGCATACGAAGCAACTGCTGCGCGGGCATCTTCCACCGTCGTCCAACCGCCGCCCGACCCGGTGCTCTTCAGACCGCCGCCCGCGAGAAAGCCCGTCGCAACGCATTCCGCCGGGCAGTCCAGCGTCGTAGCGAAGAACGGCGGCGACGCGTTCTGGTTCAGATTGATATACGTGTTGTCGAAAGAGCGCGCGAAGCCGCCGCGAACCGACCACTTCTGGCTGCTGCCGGGCGACCACGCGAATCCGACGCGCGGCGACCAGTCGTTCTTGCCAGTATTCGGTTCACGGAACGTGATCACGCCCGGCACGTCGGCCAGCGCGCTCGCTGCCTGATAACGCGTTCCTACCGGCACCTGCACGAACTCATAGCGCACGCCGAGGTTCAAAGTGAGATTCTGCTTTACACGGAAGTCGTCGTTGAAATACGAGGCCTGCTGGAAGAAGCCAAACGGGACGTTCGCGTTACCCGTCGTGCGTTCGCCCGACACGCCACTGATATTCCCGCCTGTCGGCATCTGATCGAGAAGATACTGCTCCAGCGTCGCGTAATCGTAATCGCCGCGGGCGCGCTGCACGAAGAAGCCCGCCAGGATAACGTCGGTCGCGGAATAGCCAAACTTGAACGTGTGCCGGCCCCACGACTTCGTCACGTTGTCCTGTAACGTCGACAGGTTCTCGATCGAGCCGGACGGCGTGTTGGGATCGGGCCCAATCTGCAGGTTCAGGTCGTCAATCGAGAGGTTCGGGAATGCATCCAGACCCGGGAACTTGAAGTTGCCCGCGGTGATGTTCTGATTGTTGCGGCTGTAAGAAGCCCGCAGCTCGTTTTCCAGCGTCGCGGAGAAGTTATGAAACTCCGACACGGAAACGCTCTTGTTGAGATTCGGCAACGGCTCGAAAAAGACCGGCAGGTTCGCAACATTGTCCAGTCCCTGGCTGTTGTTGTAGTAATAACGGCCGCGGATCTGGTCCTTGCTGCTCATGTTGTAATCGATCGCGACCACGGCGTTGTAGCTGTTGAAATAGTTCGGTGAGGCGAACGTCAGCGGGCCGATGGGAATGTTCTGACCCCCGACGCTGATCGTGCCGCTCTGCGATCCCGCCGTGGGCACGTACTGCTTGAATACGCCGAGATTCGTCGAACTGACCCCCGGCAGGTTCCCCAGCGCACTGAGACCCGCGCTGGTCGGCGCATAAACCGTTCCCGCCGGAACCGACGCCTGGCCGATCGGATTGTACTCATACAGTCCGAAGTAGAAGAGCTTGTCCTTGATGATCGGCCCGCCAACCGTGCCGCCCAGACGATTGTTGTCATAGCGCGGCTGCGACGTCAGGCCTGCCTGCCGCTGCTGCTGGTCCAGCGCGTTCAGGTCGCGGTTCTGCATGTACTCGTAAACCGAGCCGTGCACCGAATTCGTGCCGGACTTCACCAGCACGTTGAAGACTCCGCCCGACGCTCCGCCGAATTCGGGACTGAACTGATTCTGCAGCAGCGTGAACTCCGCTACCGCATCGTTCGGAATCGTGACCTGCGGACCGGTGACGTAGTGGTTGTCATTCACCACGCCGTCCACGTTGAAGGTGTTGTTCTCGGGACGCTGCCCGGCAATGCTCGGTCCGGTGCCCTGCCCGACCCCGCCCGACGACGCCACGCCCGCGCCCAGCAGGCTGAGGTTCCAGATGCCGGAGCCGTTGACCACCTTCGAATTCGCGGCGATGCCCAGATCCTCGGCGTCCTTGGTGTTGAACGTCGTCTGCAACTGCGCCGTCGATGTGTCGATCATCGCCGCCGCGGCGGTCACTTCAACCGTCGAACTAACCGACCCGACGTTCAGGGTCAGGTTTACGTTCGCCGTGTGGTTCAGCTCCAGTTGTACGTCCTCCACCGTCGCCGTAGCAAAGCCTGGTGAAGTCGCCGATACGTTGTAGGACCCCACCGGGACGTTGTTCAAACGGTAGTCCCCGTCCTGGTTGCTGGTGGTCGTGTATTTCACGCCCGTATTACGGTTCGTGGCGGTCACTACTGCGCCCGCCAAAATGGCTCCGGACGTGTCCTTCACCGTGCCGACGACAATGCTGTCCATGGCCTGGGAGAACAGCATCGAAGCGAGTAACACAGCGGCGGCCAGCGCCAGCGGCAGCCGCATGGCTCGAAATGTCTTGTTCATAGAACCCCTGTCCCCTCGGAAACGTTGCATTTGCTGCGTTGTATAACGCCGCCATTGCGGGATATGCTCGTCGCGCGCGACTCGGCTCGGTATAGCCCTGGGCGCATAACCCGGAATAACGCATGAGCGGTTGGGCGTTGCCGTAGCAGGTTGGCTGCCAAAACCTGCGCCTTGTCGGCTCAACTACATGTAGCGTTAGGAAAAGGTAACGACGGGTTAGATTCTGGTTTTCGGTATCCGTTAGATATCGGCGCTACGGGAAACCGTACTCCGGAGGCGTTCAGGTTGCAGTGACATCTCTTACATTGTGAGAGTTCGTACTATTAGCGGAATGAAAAAGGGGAGCGCTTCCGCTCCCCTCTTATCCTTCACAACCGCCTTGACAGGGTTTGTCAGAAGGTCAGTTTCAGAGCCAGCGCCATACCTCGTGGGTTGCTCGAGAATGCCTGGCTGGGCTGATGGAAGATAGTCGCCTGCGGCTCCATCACCTGGCGCTGCAGTCCGCCGGTGAACCCCAGCGGGGCGACGTCGTTGATAAAGCCACCCACGTACTGCGGATGGTTCAGCACGTTGCCGACGCGCGCCGAAAACTCCAGCGCGAATCGCTCCGTGACGTTGAACCGCTTCGCCGCCGTCGCGTCGATGTCGTTAATCGGATTCAGGTGCATCGTATCGCGAGCGGCGTTCGGAAGCGTGCCGAGGCCGGCTTTAATGTACATGGCGTTGGGATTGGTCGCGAGATACGCCACCACGTCGCCATTGCTGTTCTTCAGCGACGTAACGTTCGAGCCCAGGTACGGGCTTCCGGACGGGTTTATGATCGTGCGGTCCGTCGCCGAGTCCGTATTCAAATTCGAGTCGGTCCCGCTCTGAACCGTCACCAGCGTTCCGGTCTGATACGTGTACACCGGCGCGATCTCCCAGTTGCCGACGATGTTCTTCATGAACCAGTTGCTGTTCTTGAAGAACGGCACATCGTAGATCATCTCGAACGTGAAGCGCTGCCGGTGATCCAGCCCGGAACTGGCGCGATCCAGCTTGAGGTTCTGGAAGTCCTCCGGCCGCCGCGGCGTCAGCACGGTGGTGAACGCCGTCGCCGTCGAATCGTCGATGTTATGGCTCCAGGTGTACGCACCCACGAACTGCAGACCGCTCGCGAAGCGGCGCGTCAGCTGGTTGGCCCAGCCGTGATACGTGGAGTTGCCTACCGGCATGAAACCAACGATCGGGCTGTAGTAGCCGTAATCGAGGTAAGGCTGCAGCAGGTATCCGCCGTTGTTAAACGCCGTCTCCAGCTTGCTCAGCGTATTCGGCAGCGAATCCAGCGTCGCCTGGCTCGGAGCGGTCAAATAGGTCGGTAGCTGATTTGACTTGTTCACCACCGCCTGAATATTGATACGGTCCTGCATCGGCAGGTCAATACCCCGGCTGCCCAGATAACGGCTCTCGAAGGTGTAGTTCTCACCGAACACGTGCTGCACGCCGAAGTTCCACTGCAGCGACTCCGGCCGCCTCTGGTCCGGAACGAACGACGCGGTGTTGGCGCGCAGCGTCGCCGGATCCGTCGGCGGCGTGTACGCCCCGATAATTCCGCCATTGGCCAGGAACCCGGTTCCGCTCTGGCCGGTGACGTCAATCGTGCTGTTAAACACCGGAGGCTCGCTCAGGATGCCCAGATTGTCGTACAGGATGTCGTAGTTCCGCCCGAAGCCCGCGCGAATCGACGTCTTCCCGGTGGTGCCCGGCGACCACGCGATGCCCACGCGCGGCATCCATGCATTCTTCTGCGTCTTCGGATTGCCGAAGGTGATCAGCCCCGGAGTGCTGGCCGCCGCATTGAGCTTCTGCAGCGTCTCGGTATACGGCACGGTCAGGTACTCGTAGCGAACGCCAATGTTGATGGTCAGGTTGGGACGGATCTTCCACGAATCGTTCCCGAACCAGCCCAGCAGATACTGGTCGCCCGAATAAACGCCCGTTCCCACCGAGCGCTGCGCCACCGCGTCCGGAAAGTTGTCGAACAGGAAGTCGGAAAGATAGGTCCACTCGTAATCGCCGCGCGAGCGCTGCAGGAAGTTCTGCGGCGAAATCGATCGCCACCCGTCAAACCCGAACTTCAGGCTGTGGTTCCCTTTCACCCAGCTGACGCTGTCCGCACCCTGCCACGTGTTCTGGATACCGTATTGCGGCGCGTTCGGGTCCGGGCCCCAGTTGTTGATGTTCAGATCGTAAATCGCCAGCGTCGGAAACTGGTCCAGGCCCGGGAACTTCTGCCCCGTAACCGGGAAGTTCTGGTTCAGCCGGTTGTAGCCCAGCCGCAGCTCGTTCGTCACCGCCGGGCTGAACGTGTGGTATTCGGAAATCTCCACCACGTACGCGTTCGACGGAATTGTGGTGTAGAACTCCGCCGGGAACCCGCTGGTGTCGATCCCGCCAAAGCGGTTGAAAATGTAGCGCCCGCGGATGGAGTCCTTATCCGACAGGTTGTAGTCCAGCGAGGCCACGCCGCGTGATGTGTTGCTGAAATTGGGCGCAGCCACCGAGATGGAGCCCACCGGAATGGTGGTCAGCCCTGCGCCGCTGCCCGCCCACGCGCCCGTACCCAGGGAGCGGTTTCCGGGGCCGACCTGAATGGTGCTGGTCAGCGGCAGCCCCTCTGTCGTCGCCGTCGCGCCCGTGCCCATGTATTTCTGCAACTGCTGCAGGTTGGTCTGGTTGATCCCCGGAATCGCCGCCAGCATGGCGTAACCTTCCTGCGTCGGAGCGAAATACTGCGTCGCGCCGCCCAGCTGCCCGAATGGCTCGTACTCGTAATTCACGAAGAAGAACAGCTTGTTGCGCTTGATCGGCCCGCCGAAATTCCCGCCGAACCGGTTATCGTCGTAGCGCGGATGCAGCGGAGTGCCCAGCACCGCTGACAGATTGTCCGCCGCCAGGTAATCCCGATTCACGTTGTACTCATACAGCGCGCCATGGAAAGAGTTCGTTCCGCTCTTCACCACCTGATTGAACTGGCCGCCCGAAGAGTGTCCGAATTCCGGCGAGAACTGGTTCTGCAGGACGGTGAATTCCGCCACCGCGTCGTTCGGAATCGTGAGCACCGGCCCGGTCACGCTCTTGTTGTTGATGTCCACGCCCTCAACCGTGTAGTTGTTATTGGTCGGGCGCTGCCCGCCGATCGACGGGCCCGTCCCCTGCCCGATCCCCCCGCTGGATGCAACGCCGGCATTCAGGAGCGACAGGTTGATGACCCCCGAACCGGAGCTCGCCGTCGGCAGATCCATCATCTGCTTCGTCTCGAAGGTCTCCTGCACCTGGGCCGTGCTGGTGTCGATGGCCACCGCCGCCGTGCTCACTTCAACCGTCGTCGCCGTCTGCCCCACCTGCAGGGTCACGTTCGCGGTCACCGTCTGGTTCAGCGGCACCTGTACGTCGGCCACCTTCGCTTTCGCAAATCCGGCCGCGTTCACTGTAACGGTGTAGGCGCCGGCCGGCACGTTCGGAATCCGATATTCGCCCGTCGACGTCGATGTCGTCGAGCTTGCAACGCCAGTCGCTTCATTCGTCGCTGTGACCGGCGCGTTGGGAACCGTTGCCCCAGTGGGATCGTAAACGGTTCCGACAATATTGCCGCTGGTTACCTGGGCAAAGAGCTGCCCACCAAGCAGCGTCAGAGTTGCGACCAACAACCCCGGACGAGTTTTTCTCAAGAGCATATCTCCTCTGGTTCGTCGCCACCATGCCGCTCATCGGGGTTCCGAAATCGCGGCCGCAGCGGTGGCGGCAGTGTAAGTTGTCCGGAGCGATGCACGCGCGTTACCAGCTCGTGACAACAATGTTTTCAAAAACTTACAAGTACATGTTGCGGTTATAATCCGGATTTCGGAATTGCCGTGAATTGCGCCATTCCAGAAACGGAACCGAGATGGGTTACAACCTGTTACATCATGCGCCCGACACACGGACCGTAAGCCGCTCCGCCCTGAAGCCGCTCCCTGCCGTCACACCCGGCAAATCGCGCCCTGCCGCCGGCATCGTCCAAATATCTGTCGCGCTTGACTTTGCAGCCCCGACTATTTTAGGTTGGTCATTCGTGCGTCCTGGCCGCCACGATGGCCCAAACCGAGCCTATGGCAGATAACACAAGCGGCGAAGTCCTCGCCCTGGACGAGCTGCTCGAATCGTCGCTGGAAAGCGTCGATGCCGCGGAAACGTCGGTCCTGAAGGTCGCGGAGGAGGCTGGCTTTGATGAGGAATCCCTGCACAAGATCGGCATGGCCGTGCGCGAGGCCATGGTCAATGCGGTGGTGCATGGGAACCGCTACAGCGCCCGCAAGCGGGTACACCTCCAGGTCTCCCGCGCCGCCGACCATCTGAGCATCGTCATTCGTGACGAAGGTGAGGGGTTCGAGTTCGAAAACCTCCCGGACCCGCTCTCCGAGGAAAACCTGCTCCGCCAGTCCGGCCGCGGGCTGCTGCTCATGCAGGCCTTCGTGGATAAACTGGACGTGCGGCGGCGGACCTCCGGCGGCACCGAGGTTCGCATGATAAAGTATTTGGCCAGCGACTGAACGGGGCCGAAATCTGTGCTAATGAACCCGAGGAGGCTATAGGTGAGCGTTAAACTGACAACGCGGCAGGTAGGTGATGTGACCGTTATCGACGCCGCGGGACGAATCACGCTGGGCGAAGGGGCCAGCACGTTCCGTGACACCATTCGCGATCTGGCGTCCAAAGGCAATAAAAAACTGTTGCTCAATCTGAGCGACGTATCTTATATCGACAGCTCCGGAATCGGCGAGCTCGTCTCCGGTTTTACCACCGTCACCAACCATGGCGGCCAGCTCAAGCTCCTCGGCCTGAGCAAGCGCGTCAAAGACCTGCTGCAGATCACGAAATTGTATACCGTTTTCGAAGTGTTCGACGACGAAGCCAGCGCCGTCCGCAGCTTCGCCTGACCCTTTCCCATCCGCGAGGGAGGCCGTCGCGCCTCCTTCGCGCCCTCACGCCTCTTTGCCGACCAGCGTTTCGCAGTAGTTCGCCCCGTTTTCCAGTCACTTGCAGCCAGCAGCTTCCGGGGTTTTCCTGAGCCTCCCCCAGGAAAACTGCTTCCAGAAATCCGAGTCGGAATCCCCACTCTTTGGTGAGGGGACGCGCGCATAGCGCGTCCGGGAAAGCAGGGAAAACGTGCTCGCAGAAGCATCCGAACACAAACAACCGGCCGCATTGCTCCTGGCCGACGACTTTACGCTGTTGCGCGAAGGCCTGGCCGCCATTTGCGAAAGACTGGGCGCCTACCGCGTCGTTGCGCAGTGCTCTGACGGCAATCAGGCCCGCCAGGCGCTGGCGGAATCCACACCCGATCTGGCAGTCATCGATTTCAACCTTCCGGCCGTTTCCGCGCTGGAACTGCTCGCCGAGCTTCGCGAATCCGGCTCTTCGGTCCGCACCGTCATCATGGCCGCGCAGCGCGATCGCAAAGTTGTCATGGAATCGCTGCGCGCCGGCGCACGGGGCGTCCTGCTCGAGTCCGACAGCTCCGCCGAGGTGCTGCTGGGTCTGGAGCAGGTCATGAACGGCGGTGTCTGCCTGTCGCCCGCATTCTCGCTGCCTGAGGTGTTCGGCAATGAGGCGGCCGAAGAGAAACAGCCGCCCGATCCGCTGGACTGCCTGAGCACCCGCGAATTTCAGGTGTATTCCCTGCTCGTGGATGGCGTGCGCGCGAAGGAAATTGCCGCTCGCCTGAACCTCAGCCCCAAAACGGTGGATACCTATCGCGCCAGCCTGATGCGCAAGCTCAACATCAACCATCTTCCCGGGCTCGTCCGCTTCGCCATGGAGCACGAGATCACACGGCCGAATGGGCTTGCGATTCAGCGGAGCTCAGAGCCGGCTGCGGATGCCCGCTACGATGCCGTGCCTGAAAGTGCAGCTCCCTTCGCCCGCAACGGCTGCACCTCCAGGGTGCAATCCCCATTTGCAGCAGCAGCCATTCGATCGGACCACGCCGGCGCGAACGGCGAACGTATATCGACCCGCAACCCGAACAACGCTGCTCTTTCACGCTAGAGTAGAGCGGCGGACCCCCAAAAGTTCTCCGCCTCGCTTTGTGGGGGCAGGCCCCCAGCCTGCGGCGGGCTCCCGAGCCCGCCATGGCCCGCGACAGGATAGTACTTCGAACACCGCGGAATACGCCGCAATCCCACATCGTTCACGCCTCAACCTGGTGTATCCTGTTGCTGGAGCCGCCGCAGGGTCTACACTGCGGCGGTTCTGCCGGCTACCGTTTTCTGGTAACCAGCTTCACGGTGATCCTGAGTATTACCTTCAGGACCAGTCGTGGAAGAGGCATGGTAGGCCTCCTTTCCGCTCGAAGGTGATTGAGACCCGGCGTTGCAAGCGCCGGGTCTCGCTGCTTCGAGCCTCCATGGTCGGCTCTCACACAGCGCAGACCCGAGTCACCTTCGCAGCGGAAATGAGGTAGTGGCGCGAGCCGAGCGCGGCTCTCACGCGCGCGAGAATCCGGTCACCTGATCGTAACGGTTGTTTACCGAAACATCGGCATGGCAATACTAGTCCTCTCGTCAGCGAACCTATGGTGACCAATACGATCGTTGCAATCTTCCCGGACGCGCAGACCGCCGATGCTGTCGTAGGGCAACTCGCGGATGCGGGCATCCCCAAATCGCGGATTCATGTCGGCTCTTCCGCCGACTTCGCTTCCGACGCCGCCAGCGGTGGCGCCGCTCTCAGCGGCAATGCACCCCGCCACCATACCGGCGGTTTCATCGGATGGCTGGAGTCTCTGTTCGGCCACGATGAGTCGAATGAAGACCGGCGTCACTACTCCGACGCGGTCCGTCGCGGCCAGTGCGTCGTTGCCGTGGACGCGGACGGCGCCGAGCGCGACCGCGCGATCGACATTATGGAGAACAATGGCGCACTGAACGTGGACGAGGGGCGTGATACATCTCGCGCCGGTCTTTCGTCCGAGCCACGCGCAACCGGCCAGACCATTCCTGTCGTCCGCGAAGAACTCCAGGTCGGCAAGCGGGAGATCCGCCGCGGCGGCGTGCGCGTGTATACGCGCACTGTCGAACAGCCCGTCGAGCAGCAGGTCACTCTGCGTGAGGAAAAGGTCAACGTGGAGCGCCGTCCCGTCGACCGCCCCGCCTCGAACGCCGCCGACGTACAGCTCCGTGATCAGGTCATCGAAGTTCTCGAGACCGCCGAGGAGCCCATCGTGCGCAAGCAGGCGCGCGTCGTCGAGGAAGTCGTGGTCGGCAAAGAAACCACTCAGAGGACGGAAACCGTTCGCGACACCGTGCGCAACCAGCGCATCGAAGTGGAGCGCATCCCGGGCGCCGAGGGCGAGGATGTCGCGTCTCAGTCCGACGTCTGGCGCCGCGATTACGATACGCGCTACGCCGCGTCCGGCGAGCCGTACGAAAACTACCGTCCCGCGTACGAGTACGGATATCGCAGCGCCTCCGACCCGCGCTGGCGCGGCCGCAGCTTCGACGATGCCGAGCAGGATCTCCGCACCGACTATCTGCGGAACAACCCGACCAGCGCGTGGGACCGCGTTCGCGGCGCCGTGCGCTACGGCTGGGAACGCATGACCGGGAAGCGCTGACCATGGACCCCGATCGCGATCGCTCCGAAGCCGCGGCAATTCCGGTAGTCGGCGAGGAAGCCACCGTCGGGGTGCGCCGCGTTACCACCGGCGGAGTTCGCGTGCATAAAAACGTGCGCGAGCGCGAGGAGATCGTCGATCAGCCGCTCCGCCGCGAAAAGGTCGAGGTGCGGCGCGTCGTCCGCAATGAGGTCGTGTCCGGTCCCCTGCCCGTTCGACAGGAAGGAGACACGACCATCATCCCCGTCGTCGAGGAGGTCCTCGTCGTCGAAAAGCGCTGGGTGCTGAAAGAAGAATTGCGCCTCACCAAACAGCGCTTCGAAGAGCGCCACCAGGAGCGAGTCCTCCTGCGTGGAGAGGACGCCGAAGTAGAGCGCTTCGACGCCGAGGGCCGCGCCACCGCAACGGACGCGGCGACGCCTGCCCCCGGGCCCGACCCGCTAATGGACGCCATCCGCGCCCGCCGCCCGCACCTGAAGCGCAAAAACAAAATCATCAAGTAGCTTGTGGGGGGCAGGCCCTCGGCCTGCGGCGGGCTCACAGCCCGCCTTCTGCGATGAGCAAGCGTGTTCTGGTTGCGGCCTATTTAAAAATACTCGGATACGCCACCGGGCTGTGGTGGCCGTTTGCGTCAACCGCGCGCACACCGATGATGAAGTTGTCCTTCGGGAAGAACGGGAACGAAGCGCTCGTGACATCGCCGACGCTGACGACGTGAGTCCAGTCAGCATCGTCCATGTCGCGCCATACCACTTCATACCCCGCAACATTGGGGTCCGTTGTCGCATCCCAGCTCAGATTCGTCGTGTTTTCGGGCGTATTGGTCAGCGACAGCGTCAGGTTCTTCGGTGTGCCCGGCGCCTGGGTCAGCGACCAGATGCT
>Ga0070739_10004595_pt1 | contig 16202 bp, 12 predicted proteins | sample Coa_R1_7_FD_66445 | JGI IMG/M metagenome (GOLD analysis project Ga0070739, IMG submission 66445) | Surface soil microbial communities from Centralia Pennsylvania, which are recovering from an underground coalmine fire - Coalmine... | ecosystem: Environmental > Terrestrial > Soil > Unclassified ... | reverse complement strand
CGAGTTGGGAGTTGCGCATTTCGGGTCTCTCTTCTTGTACCACCTCGCGAGGGGCCGCGCCGCGGCGCCGCAGTCCGCCGACGGCGATGGACGCGATGAGGACCACGCCCGTGAGGACGCCGGTCAGTTCGGAGGGCAACGCGGCCAGCCGGAGCCCGTTCTGCAGGACGGAGATCGAAAACAGGCCGAGGACGGTCCCCCAGATGGTGCCGCGTCCGCCGAAGACGGAGGTGCCCCCGAGTACCACGGCGGTGATCGCGGCGAGTTCGTAGCCGGTGCCGGCATCGGATTTGGCCTGGCCGAGGTGAGCGACGTAGAGGATTGCCGCGAGGCTGGCGACGACGCCGGAGAGCAGGTACACCAGCGCGAGGCGGCGGCGGACGGGGATGCCGGCATAGCGCGCGCCGTGGCCGCTGAAGCCGATGGCATAGAGCGTGCGGCCGATGACGGAGCGGTGCTGGAGGATGTAGTAGCCGGCGATGGCGAGGAGCAGCACCGGGAACTGTACGGGGATGCCGGCCACGTAGCCCTGGCCTAGCATGAGGAAGCCGGCGGGAAAGCCGCTGTAATTCACCGCGCCGTGCGTCAGGCCTTCGGCGATGCCGCGGAACATGGAATAGGAGCCGAGGGTAACGATGATCGGCGGGATATCGAGCCTGGTGATCAGCGCGGCATTGAGCGCGCCGCCGGCGGCTCCGGTAGCGAGCGCGAGCGCGGCGGCGGCGGGGATGGGCAGGCCGCCATCGCGCCAGGCGGCGCCGAAAATGACGGCGGCGAGACCCATCATGGAGCCGACCGAGAGATCGATGCCGCCGGTGATCATCACGGGCGTCGTGGCGAGCGCGAGCAGGCCGAGTTCGACCGAAAGCCGGACGATCTCGAAGAAATTGGCGGCGGTGAAGAAGCTGGGGGCAAGGACGGCGAATACCGCGGCTTCCACGGCCAGGGCGGCGGCGAGCACCCACTCGCCGTTCGGAAAGGCGGCCTCGCGCCACGACCTATGCACTTTGAGCGGCGCGGATGCCTGCATATTTCTCCGGACGGGCGCGCAGCCCGTCGAGGGCTACGGCGGCGAGGATAATGGCGCCCTGGAGCGCGTGCTCCCACCAGGCACTGATGCCGAGGAAGGTGAGGGCGGGACCGATCATGCCGAGCAGGACGACGCCGAGCAGGGTGCCGGCAACGGTGCCGCGTCCGCCATTGACGGATGCGCCGCCGACGATGACCGCGGCGATGACCTGCAGCTCGAGGCCGATGCCCGCGTTGGCGGGGATCTGGCTGAACCGGACGGCATTGAAGAATGCCGCGCAGCCGGCGAGGGCGCCGGTGATTGCGAAGACGGAAAAGATCACGCCGCCGGGAGAGATGCCGGCAAGGCGGGCGGCTTCCGGATTGGAGCCGGCGGCATAAACGGCGCGTCCGGCAGCGAGCCCCGCGAGGCCCCACCAGGCGAGGCCGAAGAGCGCCGCCGCGGCGGCGATGGTGACGGCCTGGCTGGCGGATTGCGACAGGCCGAACCATTGGAAGCCGGGCGGCAGGTCTTCGATCCACGCGCCTTGCGTCAGCCAGCGCAGGCCGTCGCGGAGGGCGACCATGGTGGCGAGCGTGACGACGATCGAGGGGATGCGCAGCCGGGCCGTGAGCACACCGTTGATCGCGCCCATCAGCGCGCCGGCAAGGCACGCGGCGGCGCCGGCGAGGACGACTGGAAGTCCGGCTTTGGCGGCGGCGCCTGCCAGAACGCTGCAGATGGCGAACTGCGAGCCGACCGAGATATCGATCTGGCCGGTGAGGATCACGAGCAGCATGCCGATAGCGACGATCAGGACGGGCATGTTGGCCATGAGGAGATCGCGCAGGTTTTCGGCGCCGAAGAAACCGGGGGCGATGAATGCGAGGATCGCGGCGAACAGGGCGATCGCGAGGGCGAGGGAGACTTCACGCGGGTTATTCACCGCCGAGATGCCGAGACGCCGGGTTAAGGCAAGAGGCTGGCGCTCCGTACGGTGTGGAGGATTCGCGGTGCTCATGCATGCGTCTCCGGCGGGCGCAAGGAGCCGGTGAGGCTGCCCCGCTCCCTGAGAGCCGCGGCGCTGCTCGTTGTTTCCACGCCCAGCGCGAGGCTGAGGATGCGGTCCTGGGAGGCATCGGCGCGGTCGACGATGCCGGCAAGGCGGCCGGCGTGGAGTACGGCGATGCGGTCGGACATGCCGAGGATTTCGGGGAGCTCGGAGGAAATCATGAGGATCGCGACGCCTTCCTGGGCGAGGTCAACCATCAGACGGTGGATCTCGGATTTGGAGCCGACGTCGACGCCCTGGGTTGGTTCGTCGAGGATCAGGACGGAGGGGCGAATGGCGAGCCAGCGCGCGAGCGCGACCTTTTGCTGGTTGCCGCCGGAGAGCGAGCCGGCATCGGCGTAGAGCGACGCGGTCTTGATCCGGAGGCGCTCGACGAAGCCGCGGGCCACATCGCGCTCGCGGGCGGAGTCGATGAGGCCGTGGCGCGAGACGGCGCCGAGGCTGGCGAGTGTGGCGTTCCCGGCGATCGGCATTTCGAGGACCACGCCGTGGCGGCGGCGGTCCTCGGGAAGGTAGGCGATGCCGAGCCGGATCGCGTCGGCGGGTTCGGCGATGCGGACCGGCGCGCCGCGCAGCAGGACGGTGGCGGCGGGATCCGGGCGGATGCCGAACAATGCTTCGGCGAATTCGGTGCGGCCAGAGCCGACCAGGCCGGCCATGCCGAGAATTTCGCCCGCCCGCAGCGCGAGCGAGATGCCGCGGAGGTCGCGGGTTTCGAGCACTACCGGGCCGATGGGGACTTCGCGCTTGGGGAAGATGGCGGAGATTTCGCGGCCGACCATCAGGCGGATCAATTCGGCGCGGTCCACGCCGGCCATGGGGCGCGTGGCGATCGACTGGCCGTCGCGCAGCACGGTGACGCGGTCCGCGATGGCGGCGATTTCTTCCAGGCGGTGGGATATATAAACGATGCCGACGCCGGAGGCGCGGAGGCCGGCGATGACGCGGAACAGGCTTTCGACTTCGCGCTCGGAAAGCGACGCCGTGGGCTCATCGAGGATGAGGATGCGGGCATCGGCGCCGATGGCCTTGGCGATTTCAACGATCTGCTGTTCCGGCATGCTGAGGGTGCCGGCGAGGCGGCGGGGGTCGATGTCCGACGCGGCGCGGGCGAGCAGGTCGCGGGCGCGGGCTTCGCGGGCGCGCCGGTCGATGCGGCGCCAGAGGCCGGCACGCTCGAGCGAGAGGGCGATGTTTTCCGCCACACTGAGCGAGGGGAACAGCGCCGGCTGCTGGTAAACGACGGCGATCCCCATGGCGCGGGCGAAGGCGGGGCTGTTGTGCGGGATGTCCCGGCCGGCGATGGTCAGGGTGCCGGAATCGGGAGTGACGGCGCCGGTGAGGATCTTGATGAGGGTGGACTTCCCCGCCCCGTTCTCTCCGATGAGGGCGTGAACTTCGCCGGGCTGAAGGTCGAAAGAGACGGAGCGCAGCGCGCGGACCCCGGAGTAGGTTTTGCTGATACCCGCGGCGGAGAGGAGGGTCACGGTAAGGAAATATTGTATACGGCGAGCGGAGGGCGACGGGCGGTGATGGGTGGCGGCGATTTTGCGGAACGAAGCCAAATTCAGGTGAACTCCTGATATGGGGATGGCGGCGGCGGCGCCGTGGCCGGAGAGCGGAATTCTGCGGAACGAAGCCAAATTCGATGGGTGTCCTTTCGGTCAACCGGGCGCGGCCGGCATAGCCGAGGCTGCGCGCCGCCGGCCATACGATAGCACGCGATGGCGGACCTTCCGGCAGGCACACCTTGTAAGTCGTTGAAAAGACGGCGTGATATCGATCTGAGCGAGCCGTCAGTTCTCGATCGGGACCTTGCGGCCGGAATCGACGATGACGAGATCGACGGGCATTTTGCGGGCTTCGAGCCTCAGACCGAGCTGTGCCGGAAGGGCCTGGAAGATCCCGGGGACGTCGTCGGCGCGAGGATCGGGGGAGGTGCTGGAGAGTTCATTGGCGCGGCGGGACAGGAAGGTGAGGGTGAAATCATATTTGCCGGTCAGTCCGGTCATATCCATGATCGGGTGCTCGGTTTGCTGAAAGAGCGCGGAGACGAGCTGGGGAATGGTCTGAGCGGTGGCGGTAAGCTGGATCGCGCCGCCGGCTGTAGTGGAACGGGCCATGCGCTGCTTCGCCGGATCGATCGGTTCGGCGGACGGCTGGAACTTCGGGCCTCCCTTGGCGATTACCAGCGCGTACACCGGAACGACCTGATGTTCACGGCGGACTTTGAGCTGGAGACGCTCGATGAGGAGATTCTGCATCATGACGCGGACGTCCTGATCGGTTGCGCCGGCCGGGACTCTGGCGACGATGTCGTAACGGATTTGATCGAGTTCGGGCGGGTCTTTGAGTTGATAACCGATTAGGCCGTAGGACTCGATGAGAAGGCGGTGGAGCGTGCGGTTGACGATGGTGAGGCGGGTCGGATCGGCGGTTCCGGGACCGCCGGTTTGCGTGGTCGAGGTTCCCTCGGGGCCGCCGGGAGGGTGCAGTTTCATGACGGCGACTTCGAAGGTTTGGGCGCAGAGGGGGAAGGCGAAGAGGGTGCAGAGGAGGGCGGCGGCTCGCATGATGGGTTTGGATCAGTGTACGTCGGAATGCGGCGGGGCGGTTGCAGGCGAGGGCGGGCTATTGAATGGGCGTAAGGCAAATGCTCTTCCGTGCGAGAGCGTCGACCTGTGGGGTGATCAGACTCACGACGTCCGCTTCCGTCCAGACGTGATCGACGAGCGTTAGAAACTCACCCCAGGTGACGCCGGGCTCCGCCTCCACATACACGACCTTTTCGGCCCGATATCTCAGAGCCTCGCGCAACCTCGGCGCAAGTTCAGCGACTGCGACTGCCGTCTCGGAGTTCAGCTGAGCCCGATTTCCGGCTACGGCAATCGCGACCAGATTCCGACCATCGCCGCATGTTTCGGGCGCCTTCGCGACATCGAGCAGGAATCCCGTCTGAACCGGGGTTGCCGTTTCGCGTTCGCAAACAACAGCACCAGCGGCAGGAGCAGCACGATCGTGGCCATGCGCGGCAGCATGATCTCTTAGACACCAACCTCAGAAACCGGTTCCAGCATCGCGGCAAGGAGCCGTGTGCCAGCATTGACGTGTGAAGCACAGGGTGGTGCCGGCCTCCGCGCTCATTCCGGTTTGGCGGAAAGCCCCGTCCAGCGGTTCGCTCGAAGCACCTGTTAGCTGCTGAGAAGGTACACATCGCAATTTCCTCTGGCTGGTAGAGGCGTACCCGCGAGCCTCTCCGGCGCGCCAGTCGATGCCGCACCAGAGGCCGGGTTCGGGCGCTAGGGCGAAGTTCTCCGGCGCTGCTTGACGAGGGAAATAGACGCCGCCTGCGGGTAGACTACCTACCCGTGGATGCATTCTGCGGGCCGGCGATGTCAGTTTCGCAGCATCGAGGAGGGCTCTGGCGAGGGTATATTGGATACAGGAGCGGTGGAAGGCTGGCAACTCGTTGTGAGCACCAGGTCCAGCCAACAATGGCAACTTCTATGGACGTCCGATTGACACCTCACAGCCAGCAGATCGTGGAACAGCAATTGGCCTACGGAGCATTTCACTCACCCGAGGAGGTCATCGAACACGCTTTGGAAATGCTGGCAGCGAAGCAATCCCTTGCAGCAGCCGCCCAGCGGGAGACCGCAGCCAAGGCGATTGCCGATATTCTGGAGTTGCGCAAGGGAGTGACGCTCGGCGGATTGAAACTCGGAGACCTTATCCGCGAGGGCCGCCGGATCTGATGCCGGGTTTTGTGCCGGACGCCTCTGTTACTCTGTCATGGTGCTTCGAAGATGAAGCAACCGCAGCCACCGATGCTCTCTTGAAAAGCCTCAAGGCTGACGCCGAAGGCTACGTGCCGGCCCACTGGTTAGTCGAAGTCACGAATGGACTCGTAATGGTGATTCGCAGGGCTCGCATCAGTAAGGCCAAAGCGCAGCGATTTCTGGAAGACTTGGCGATGCTGCCTATTTTCACCGGTCCTGCCGGCGTGCTCACGTGCCGGACAGTCCTTGACCTGGCCGGCGAGCACAAGCTGACAGCCTATGATGCCGCTTACCTCGAGATCGCGATCCGGCTGGGTCTGCCGCTGGCTACAACCGACGAAGCGTTACGGCGTGCGGCCAACAACGCCGGCGTGACCCTTGAAGCGGTTCGATAGGAATGGACGGGTACAATCATGCCGCGAGTCCCGAGGTGCGGCCGGCACGAGGGTCCGGGCTCGCCAGCACTCTGCGCGTTTTGTTACGCCGCCGCTCGTGCCGGAGGCCCGGGTTTCAGGACTTCCATGCGAATGTGGGCTGCATAACCATGACATGCCTCCCGGGTCTGTCTTACAAGAAGACGGGGCTCCTTTCTGATTGACACCGCCCCCGCGATCGGATATACACACCACTAGATTTCATCTGGGTGACATCGATCGGCATGAAAATGGGGAGCCGAGCCTGCGCAGATACGGCCGGCTGGTTCTGGGTGTTTTTCCGTTGATCGTTCCTCTAAGTTCGGCGCCATAAGGTCGTGAGCGCCGGCCCTCGGACCGGCTGGAGAGGCTTTGTGTGTTCGTGCGGTCCGGCCGCGCGCTGCGGAATTGCGTGGCTCGGACGTGAGGCATGAAAGGGAGGGATCGATGATCCGCGTTCTTTCCAGAAGCTTGGTTTCCGCCGTCGGGATTCTGCTGCTGCTGCCGCTTTGGGCATTGGCGCAGATTACGACCGGCACCGTGACGGGGCGGGTGGTCGACGCATCGGGAGCCGTCGTTCCGGGTTCCTACGTGGTCCTCATCAGCGAGACGCGGGGCACCAGGACCGCACCGGTCAGCGCCAACGAGACGGGCGACTACGTGATCCCGAACGTCGCTCCGGACACGTACACCGTCGAGGTCAACGCGCCGTCCTTCAAGATCACGCGGCGCGCGGGCATCGTGGTGACGGGCGGCGACCGCGTCGGGGTGCCGCCGCTGACGCTTGAGGTCGGCGGAACCACCGAGACGGTGAATGTGACGGCGGAAGCGGCGCTCGTCCAGACACAGAGCGGCGAGCGATCGTTCGCGATCGAGAGCAAACAGATTGACGAACTGCCGGTTGCCCACGGGAACTTCACGAGCCTGGTGGTGTTTACGCCGGGCGTCGCTTCAGGCGGGGCCTCGGCCGGCGGCACACGGTTGGGCGGCCAAAGCCAGAACAACATCATGATGGACGGCATCTCGGCCATGGACACGGGCAATAACGGGCAGATGCTGAACATGAACATCGAGTCGATCGGCGAGGTGAAGGTCCTGACGCAGGGGTACCAGGCGGAATACGGCCGGTCGAGCGGGTTGCAGATCACCGCGTATACAAAGAGCGGTACCAACGAGTTCCATGGGTCGGGCTACGGTCTGTTCACCAACTCGCGCTGGAATAAAAACTCGTGGGTGAACCAGAGGAACGGCGATCCGCAGGCGGTGACCAGCCAGCAGATCTATGGCTACAGCGTGGGCGGGCCGGTGATCATTCCGAAGGTATACAACGGGCGCAACAAGCTGTTCTTCTTCTACGCGCACGAGTTCCGGCCGTCATCCATCGCGATCAACGGCGGCAACCCCATCCGCATGCGATTGCCGACGGCGGCCGAGCGGGCGGGGGACTTCTCCCAGAGCCGCGACAACAATGGCAACCTGCTCAAGCCCCTGATGGACTACACGACGGGGGCGCCGTTCCCGAACCAGCAGATCCCGGCAAGCCGGCTGTATGCGCCCGGCGTAGCGGTGCTCAGCCGCTACCCGATGCCGAACGTCACGCAAGGGCCGGGCATGAACTACAACTGGCAGTTGGCTGCGCCGACGTACGACCAACTTCTGCAGCAGCCCGCGGTCAAGATCGACTATCAGGCGACGGGGAAGCTGCGGCTTTCGGGCAAGTACTCCGGCCAGCGGCAGCGGAACGTGACGACGCCGGGTCTGATTCCCGGATTCTCGGACGCCTATGTGCCGTACCCCTACATCACCAATTACGGCATCACGGTGGATTACATGATCAGCCCGAGGACGTTCATCGAGGGGACTTACGGACAGATCGAGAACCAGTTGGCTGGCGGGAATGAAAACGGCATTCTCACCGATAAGGAATCCAACCGCCTGACGAGTCTGAAGGACTTCCCGATGCTGTACCCGGATGCCGGCGTGATGGATTCGCGGTACTACGGCTATCAGGTGATGCAGGCGGAGAAGCCGCCGTTCTGGGATGGCAAATCGCTGAACCTGCCGCCGGTTTTCGGCTGGGGCAGCCTGATCGGGGGAAACTGTTCTCTGCCTTCGCCGGCGTGCCAGCGGTATCCCGGGTGGCTGAACATCAACCGGACGCGGGACGTGGCGATCAGCCTGACGCACATCCAGGGGCGCCACACGTTCAAGGGAGGGTTCTACCTCAACCACAGCTACAAGGCGCAGAACACAGGCGCGGGCGGTATTGCGAACCTGACCTTCCAGGGGTTCGTGGACTTCGGCAACAATACGAATAACACGCTCGACAGCGGATACGGGTTTGCGAACGCGGCGCTCGGGGTGTTCACGCAGTACCTGCAGGCGTCCAGGTTCATCGAGGGCAATTTCATCTACAATCAGGTGGAATTCTATCTGCAGGATAACTGGAAAGTCACCAACCGCCTGACCTTGGATTATGGCGCGCGGTTTGTGCACCAGCAGCCGCAGTACGATGAACTGCTGCAGGCGTCCAACTTCTTCCCCGAGAAGTGGCAGGCCAGCGCCGCGCCGGTGTTCTATGTCGCCGGGTGCGCGAGCGGCGCCACGGTGTGCTCGGGGAACGACCGCAACGCCATGGATCCGCGCACCGGACAGATTCTGACGGCAGCGGGCGCGGCCAACACGCAGGCGGCGATCGGGACGCCGATTCCGGGCACGGGCAATCTGCTGAACGGAGTGGTGCAGGCGGGCCACGGGATTGCGAACACGAATTACGTGTGGCCGGCGCTGGTGGTGGGGCCGCGGTTCGGGTTTGCGTACGACCTGACCGGGCATTCGGCCTGGGTGCTGCGCGGCGGCGTCGGGATCTTTTATGACCGGCCGGACGGGAACACGGTGTTCTCGACCCCGGGCAATCCGCCGACGGCGACAGCCACGGACCTGCGCAACGGGCAGTTGGCGACGCTCGGGCAGGGGCTGAGTCCGCAGCCTGTGCCGACGCTGGTCACTTATCAATACCATGCGCAGATCCCCTCGTCGCTGCAGTGGCAGGTAGGGGTGCAGAAATCGTTGCCGGGGCAGATGGTCGCGGATTTGATGTATGTGGGCAACCACGGCTATAACCTGATGGGAGCATTCCAGGGCGGCGATCTTCAGAATCTGAACGCGGTGGACCTCGGCGCCGCGTATCTGCCGCAGAACCAGGATCCTACCCTCGGCACGAGCCCGGTTCCCGGCGCCACGGCCTATACCACGAATCTGCTCCGTCCTTACCGGGGTTTCGGCGTGATCCAGGAGAACGAGACACGCTTCTGGGACACGTATCACTCGATCCAGCTCAGCGTGAACCGGCGGTTCGCGCATGGTTTGTCTTTCGGAGCGAACTACACCCGTGGGATCTCGCTCAAGGGCAACACAGGGCTGGTAAAACGGCTGCAACATGCACCCGACGGGACGATCTCGCTGCGTTCCGATGAGGCGGCGTACGAGAAGCTGAACGAGAGGCTGGATGTGCGGCCCAATTATTTTGTCGCCAACGCCGTTTGGAGCATTCCCGGCGTCACCGGGAGGGGCGGTGCGCTTCACCAGTTGACGAGAGACTGGCAGGTTTCGAGTGTACTGACGCTGGCCTCGGGCGCGGCTTACGCCGCCGGGTACAGCTATCAGAAGAATGGCGATAACGTGAACATCACGGGGTCGCCGGACTGGGGCGGCCGAGTGACCATCCTCAACCCCACCGCGCTCGGAAGCGGATGCTCGGGCAACACGTACGGCGAGTTCAATGCGTCGGACGTGATCGGGCCGACTTACGGCAGTGTCGGGATGGAATCGGGCCGCAACTACCTGCGCTACTGCCCGACCACGCAGTGGGACATGGCGGTCGTGCGAAGGCTCCGCGTGTTCCATAACGAGCGATACCGGCTGGAATTCCGCGGGGACGTCTGGAACGCGACAAACGCCGTGCAGATCAACGCCGTGAATACGACGGCGCAATTCAGCGACCCGGCGAGCATGACGCTGGTGAACAACCAGTACAATGCCGGCGGCACCCTGAACCCGAGCCGGCTGACGCCGCGGGCCGCCGGGTTCGGCGCGGCGACCGGCGCTTTGCCGATGCGGAATATTCAGTTGGAACTGCGGCTGCAGTTTTGACGGACCTTAGCCTCTCAATTGCTGGCGGGCACAGCCTCCGCCTGGTGATCGCGGCCCTTTAAGTGCGGGTACGCTGCGACGAGCGAGATAGCGTAAGAATCTCGTCGACCGGCCACTGATCGAACGCATGCTCGCCATACTTGCAGGCCAGAACGCGGCCATCGCTCGCAATCAGGAAGTCGGCCGGCAGCCCCAGGCTGCCACCCTTCGGGTTGAGTGGTGGAATGGGCTGTTTACCTTGGACGATCCTGCCCATACTTCGGACCACGCCCCTACCGACCGGCAACCACGCGCGAGGATCCAACAAGGCGCGGCCGCCGGACTCAACCCCGAACTTCGCATAAAGCCGCTTTTCAGGGTCCGCGACCACGGCAAACGGCAGATCCGCTGCATACGGTAATAGATCCTGGACGGACGAGTGGAACACCACGACCTCTCGAATCACCTCCGCAGAGAGTTCTCCCAGCCGGCGGACGATCGACTGCAGGTGCAGGTCACAAACCGGGCATCCGGCAAAACGCCGGAACTGCAAGTGGATCAGGCATTGAGAATCCGGGATTGCGACATGCCGGCCGTGGATATCCAAGACGCTCATTGGGGCGAGGCGATCGCCCGCCTCGATGCGATTTCCCTCTAGCATTGCTTGCCCCCTGCAAACGATGTTGAACATCGTGTTCATCTCCGAATACGATGTTCATATATGCATCGGATGCTCCTGCCGCTTCCCGAATCTGTACAAAACGGCCGTTTCTGTCTGGTAATGGTCAAAGGCATGGCGGAGTGTTCGGAAAGTCGAAGGTAATCATGGCGAAAAAGCCGGATCGACGGGTACAACGGACACAGCAACTCCTGGAAGCGGCGCTGCTCTCGCTGATCAAGGAGAAGGAGTTCGATGCGATCTCTGTGCAGGAGATCATCGATCGAGCAAACGTCGGGCGCGCCACCTTTTATGCGCACTACGACAACAAGGAAGATCTGCTGGAGAGCGGGTTCGAGGGGCTGTTGGCCGATCTCAAGGAACGCCAGCGTGAAGCGCGCTCGCGGGCTGGCAGCGGCGAGGAGCAACTGTTCGCGTTCAGCCACCATCTGCTGGCTCACGCGGATGAGCACCGCGCAATTTTTCCTGCGATGGTGAGCCGGCGCGGTGGCGCGCTGATTCAACATCTATTGCGCCGCCTGCTCTTGCGGGTGGTGAGGGAGGATGTGAAAGCAATACAGGTGCGCGAAAAGGCCGGAGCGATCCGGGCGGAAGCGACCGTGGAATTCATAGCAGGGGGACTCTTCGGGCTGCTCCTTTGGTGGATGAGCGGCAAAATGCGAGTCCCTGTCGAAGACGTGGACCGCATCTTCCGAAAGCTTGCCATTTCCGCCCTGAAGGCGGTTGCCTAGCGGTTTTATCCGGCGCCGCGCCATCTTCTCCGCGGTGTTGTCATGGTGCTGAGCGGGTATGTCAGAATTGACCCGTGCAGGATAGCGTAGCCCTCGGCTTTCGGGCGCACTCCGGTTGGGCGGCAGCGGTTGCGGTGAGCGGTTCACTGGGGGCACCTGTGGTGCTGGAGCGAAGGCGCATCGGGATGGCGCGTGGGCCGCGGCAGCCGTACCACGCGGCGGAGGCACTGGCGTTGGAAGAGGCCGAATCGCTCATCCGCGAGTGCCGCGAAGGGGCGCTGGAGTTGGCCGTTACGGCGGTAGGGGAACTACAGCGCGAGTTCGGCGCGATCTGCGCCGGGGTCCTGGCCGGCCGGCCGTGGCGCGCGCCGCCGCTGGCGAACATTCTGAAATCCCATGCGGCGATCCATACGGCGGAGGGGGTGTTCTACCGGGAGATCTGCATCGAAGCCTGCGAGCGCTGCGGGGTGAGGGTCGCAGCAGTGGCGGAGCGGGAGATGGCCGCGCGGGTCGCGGCGCTTCCCAAGCTGGGGCCGCCTTGGACCGCAGACGAGAAACTCGCGTGTCTGGCGGCCTGGGAAGCGCTGGAAGGCTCGAAGCATAGCAGGTGTATTGGTACTTGAGGGTTTCGGGTATGCCAGTTGCTCCCTTTATGCTCTGGCCGGGTGTCTACCGCGTGGGCCGCGGAGTCTCGGCACCGCGCCTGATCTCCAGCCAGCGGCCGGAGTATTCGGACGAGGCGCGGCTGGCGGGCATCGAAGGAGAGATTCTGGTGCACGTTGAAGTGGGGGAAGACGGGGTGCCGCGCGTGCATAGCGTCACCGACAGGCTCGGGTACGGTCTGGCGGCCAAGGCGATCGAATGCGTCCATCGTTGGCGGTTCAGCCCGGGCACGCTGAATGGGAAACCGGTGCCGGTCGCGGCGACCGTCCAAGTATCGTTCAGACTGCAGCCGTTGCAGATCGGCAGCGGTTAACCCAGGCCGACGCGGTGTAGCTTCATGAGATTCGTCGTCCCTGGCCGCCCCACCGGCTGGCCTGCGAGGAAGACCACCAACTGGCCTTGCTGCACGTAGCCGCCTTCCACCAGCACGCGGTCCATCTGGCAGAGCATCTCGTCGGTGCTGGAGACATCCGGTGCGAGGATCGGTGTCACACCGTAGTTCACGGCCAACTGGCGCGCGGTGGTATCGTGCGGCGTGATGGCATAGATGCCCACCGGCGGGCGGTAGCGGGAAACCAGCCGCGCGCTCGATCCGGTGGAGGTGAAGACTACAATCGCCGCGGCGCCGGATTCGCGGGCGGCGTGGTAGGCGGCATCGGCCAGAATTTCGGCGTTTGCCGGTTGCGGCGAATGAGGCGGATCCTGATAGCCGCGGCTGCGGAGGCTGGCCTCCGCTTCGGCGGCGATGCGCGCCATGTAGCGCACGGCCTCGACCGGATACTTGCCGACCGAGGTTTCGGCGGAGAGCATCACGGCGTCCGTGCCATCGTAGATGGCGTTGGCGACATCGCTCACTTCGGCGCGCGTGGGGCTGGGGCGCTCGATCATGGACTCCAGCATCTGGGTCGCGGTGATGACGAATTTCCCTTTGCGGCGCGCGCGGCGGATGATCGACTTTTGAATGCGCGGCACCTTTTCGAGCGCGGTTTCGACGCCGAGGTCGCCACGCGCCACCATGACGCCGTCGGTCACGTTCAGGATGGGCTCGATATTCTCCCATCCCTCCGGCTTTTCGATTTTGGCAACGATGACCACAGGGCGTCCGCCAAGGCGGTCGCGCAGGTGTTCGACATCGGCGGCAGTGCGGACGAAGGAGAGCGCCACCATATCGATGCCGGCGTTCAAGCCGAAGTGCAGATCCTGGAGGTCCTTGTCGGTGAGCGAGGGGATGCTCACCTGGACGCCGGGCAGGTTGATGCCCTTGTGATCGCCAATGGTGCCGCCGGTCACGACCTCGGTGCGGACGGCGACTTCGTCTGAGGAGATGGCGCGGAGCTCGACCGCGCCATCGGCGAGCAGGATGCGGTCGCCGGGCTTCACGTCGCGGGCGAAGTTGGCGTAGCTGGTCGAGGCGCCCTCGGCATTGCCGGTGATGGGCTCGGTGGTGATGGTGAATGTGGCGCCCGTTTCGAGCGTGGCGGCGCCGCCTTCGAAGCAGCCGAGGCGGATCTTCGGGCCCTGCAGGTCGAGCAGGATGCCGGGGAAGGTGCGGCTGCCGCGCGCGGCGGCGCGCACGACCGCGATGCGCGCGGCATGCTCTTCGTGATTGCCATGCGAAGCGTTGAGGCGGAAAACATCGACGCCGGCGGCGAGGAGCTGGCTTAGGGTTCCCGGGGCGTCGGTGGCGGGCCCGAGTGTGGCGACAATTTTCGTGTTCGGCATGCGAGCGTGGCGGAAATGTGTGGAATCATAGCTATTTTCGCATGATACGCGTGCGGGTTCTCACCACGGCATCCAGTTTCTCCTGGGTGGGGTGGTGCAGACCGTGGCCTCCACCACCGGGTTGCGGGCGGCGGCGGCAACCATTTATTCTGGCGTTTGCTCATGGCGACCGGGTCCCCGCTGCTCCAGTTGCGCGGCATCTTCAAATCGTTTTCCGGATTTCGTGTGCTCGAAGGCGTGGATTTCGACGTGCGCCCGGCGGAGATTCACGCGCTGGCGGGAGAGAATGGAGCCGGCAAGTCGACGCTGATGAATATCGTGGCCGGGGTGCTCGCGGCGGACAGCGGCGAAATGCTCTGGGAGGGGCGGGCGGTGCGGCTACGCTCGCCGCGCGAGGCGCAGAACCTCGGTATCGCATTCGTGCACCAGGAACTGGCGCTCGTGCCCGAGCTTTCCGTGGCGGAGAACATCTTCCTGGGCCGGCATCCAGCCGAATGGGGCTGGGTGCGATGGCGTGAGATTCACGACCGCGCGGCACGGCTCATGGAAGAGCTGGGGCACGGGATCGATGCGGCGGCGCGGGTGGCGGATCTCAGCCTGGCGCAGCGGCAGATTGTCGAGATCGCGCGCGCGCTGGCGTTCCGCTCGCGCCTGATCGTCATGGACGAGCCGACGGCGCCGCTCGGCGCGCGCGATGCGGAAGGCCTCTTCCGGACGATCCGCAGCTTGCGCGAGCGGGGCGTGAGCGTGGTCTACATTTCTCATCGCTTGCGTGAGCTGTTCGATCTCTCGGATCGCGTGACGGTGTTGCGGGACGGGCGGCACGTCCTCACCCACGCGACGGCGGAGACCACCGAGGATGAGCTGGTGAACGCGATGGCTGGAGATGCTCTGCAGCGGTCCACAGCGGCGGCGCCGGCGGAGCCCTGCGGCGAGCCGGTGCTGACAGTCGAGGCTCCGCACCGGCTGATGTTGCGGCGCGGCGAGGTGGTCGGCCTCGCGGGACTTGCGGGCGCGGGGCGGACGGAGCTGCTCGAAGGGCTATTCGGCGCGCACGGCGGGCCGGCGCAAGCGGAAATCGATGGGGCCAAAGTGGTGATCCGCAGCCCGCGCGACGCCATCCGGCACGGTCTCGCGCTGGTGCCGGACGATCGGAAAGCCAAGGGGCTGGTGCTCGGCGCGGGGCTTTGGGAGAACCTCGTGCTGCCGGCGGGACGGGCGGGCAACCGGCGCGCGTTCATTCGCGCCGGTGAAGAACGCCGGGCTGTGGCGGAACTGGTGGGCGAGTTGCGCATCCGCGCGGCTTCGATCGACCAGCCGGTGCGATTCCTGAGCGGCGGCAACCAGCAGAAGGCGGTGATCGCCAAATGGCTGTACGCCGGGGCGCGCATCTTCCTGCTGGATGAGCCGACGCGCGGCGTCGATGTGCGCTCGAAGGCGGAGATCTACGAGATGATCCGCGGCTTGTGCGCGCGCGGCTGCGCGGTGCTGGTGGCGTCATCGGAGATGGAGGAACTGCTGGCGCTGGCGGGCCGGATCGTCGTGATGCACCGCGGGCGCATCGCGGGCGAGATGACGCGCGCCGAAGCCACCGAGGAGCGCATCCTGAAACTGGCCACCGGGGGCGTGAATTGACGCCCGCGCCAACGAAGTCGAAGGGCGCGCCCAAGCGGCTGACAGGCCTGCTGCAGCGTTTCGGGCCGCTCGCGGGCCTTGCGATTCTGTGCGCGGTGCTGGGCGTTCTTTCAGACCACTTCCTCACCTGGGACAACCTGATCAACATCTTCCGGCAATCCGCGGTGAATGCATTGGTCTCGCTCGGGCAATTGGCCGTAATCGTGACGGCGGGCATCGATCTTTCGGTGGGCTCGATCCTGGGACTTTGCTCCGTGCTGGCGGCGCTGTTGCTGAAGGCCGGAGTACCGTCCGCGGCGGCGCTGGCCGGAGCGCTTGCGATCGGAGCCGTGCTCGGCGCGATCAACGGAATTCTGTTTACGAAGCTC
>Ga0070739_10004594_pt1 | contig 16202 bp, 14 predicted proteins | sample Coa_R1_7_FD_66445 | JGI IMG/M metagenome (GOLD analysis project Ga0070739, IMG submission 66445) | Surface soil microbial communities from Centralia Pennsylvania, which are recovering from an underground coalmine fire - Coalmine... | ecosystem: Environmental > Terrestrial > Soil > Unclassified ... | reverse complement strand
TCCTAGGGGTGGCCTAGGGCAATGAAGAGGGGTTTCCATTGCGCCGACACGTTCTTGTCATATCCGCAGTCGCGGTTGCCTCGTTCCTCGCGCCGGCCGCGTCTTTCGCTGCCGAACGCCACGCGATGTCTCCTCAGATCGCCGACGTGAAAGGATGCACCGGTGTGACGATCTGTACCGACGTACCAATTTGCGTCCCTATCATGGTTACCCCGGTAGTCTATAGTTGCTTCACGGTCGAAAGTTGCACGACGACAACCGTTTGCCCGGTGCTTCCGGCAGGAGGCGACGTCTCGCTCATGGGTGCTAGAGTACGGCACACTTACTCTTCGCTTGAGACCGAGGGCTTCGTGGCATGATGATCATACGCTTCGGCCGGCCGCTATTTGCGGCCGTCGTCACGGCGGTTATTCTCGCCGCGTATCCAGCGGCGGCGTTTGCCGCTTGCCAAGAGATCACGGTTGACCACGAAATCAACCTCTGCAGTCTCGATGGTAGCGCGTGCATCGGCATACACTGGAGCACCACGACTACGGTGTGCACATAAGCGTGGATCCGGTTGGCCCCGAGAGGCTGCGCCGCAGCGCAAGTTCGGTCATGAGAGTACGGGCGACGATGGCCGTCGCCGTAGTCGTCGCTACAGCGTGCGCCGGCGTAGGAACCTTCTTTGCAGTCGCGCCTTGGTATGCACGGCATGAATTGAGTTCGCCACAAGTCTCAGTCGCCTTGCGGTGCATCGACCTTCAACATTACGGTCGGCGCTCAAGCGTGGACATCGCACGATGTGTCCGTCATCATGTCAAGTCCGGAGTGGTGCGAGTCTCGACGGAACGCATCAACCTTCAGTAGACCGAACAAACGTGCGCGAGATTGTCCATAGCGAGATTGTCCATAGCGAAAGAGAGAACGGAGCTGGCGGAATGCCCATGGCGCCAAGGCAGATGAGACTGGCTGCGGCGGCTAGCTGCGTGATGGCCGCGGCGACGTGCACGCTACCTAGCGCCTCCGCCGCCTTCAATTGGCCGGTAACGAGCAACGGCGCTCGCTACTCGGAGCATCTCACCGTCCGTGTCTACTCTGGAGCCCGGTTGGTCGCCGCTAACATCACCGGCGACCTGACGTCGGTCGTCGAACGAATCGGCCCCGACGAAATCACGGTCAGCAGAAGCGGTACGATTTTCGGAAACAAGCTGCCTCAGCGGGAGTTTCACGTCCGGCGTGGCGGCATTGGCGTGGCGGCGGGAAGTGGGGATGAAGACATCTTTGGGCTCTTCATCGACGAATCCGTATGGGGAGATTTACCGGAATCGCCTAAGCAAGGCGCGCGTTGGAGCGTCTCGCGAAAGGCGCCGTGGCAATACGGGCCGCCGGGTTTGGAGCAGGTGTCGGTCGTGTCGTTCGATGAGCAGTCGGCCGAATTGACGCTCGAAGCACACGGGTCGGGCACCGGCGCGAACATGCAAGAGATCGCACGAGCGTCGGCTCTCGATATCACGGTACAAGGCGTGCCGCACCACGTTCAGGTCCGGTATGGTCGTTCGACATGGACTCAGCGGGCGACGTATAGAGGAGGCGTGCTCGTGTCGAACTATCTCGACGTCACGCAATCGTACGAACAGCCGGCAATTGACCTTCTCCCGCCGCAAACGGTATCAACGAGAACCGTTTACGACGTGTCCGTCTCATCCGATACGCGAGATAAGTAGCGGCGCCTCTCAACGGCTGTAACAGACCATCGAAGGTGTACGGTTACCCGTGACTCGCGGCTTCGCCATACGTGTTTCGTGCTTATCGCTGCTCTTCGTCGCGCTGACCTTCTGTGGCGGAATGTGCGGCGAGGCGCTCGGGACGGTGACCGTAGCCGTGGACGACGCCGGCACCGCGGCTCCAATTCGTGCGGCTCGCGTAACGATTCTCGGCTCGGCCAGTTTGTCGAGCCGGTTTGCAGTCGCGGGCGCCGATGGTGCAGCCGCGTTCATCGGCCTTGCCGAAGGGTCCTATGAGTTGGTGGTGCAGGCTCCGAACTATGAAGCATACCGATATCGCTTCGAGGTACGTGCGGGCGAACACATTCGTATAGCGGTTAAGCTCCTCGCCATTCACACGATCGGTCGCACAACGTCGAAAGCAGTCGCCGGCGCATCGCGTACCATCGACGCGACCTCACCGCAAGCGCGGATCTCGCCTTCGCTGATCGACGCGCTGAGCGAGCTTTCCGGAGTCGACGTGCGTTATGCGAACGGCCGCGCGACCGGGATCTCGCTCGATGGGCGCGATCCGAGCCTGACGGACTACGCTTTCAATGGAGTCAGTACGGGTAACCCGCTTGCGTCTCGCGCGTTCGACCCGAATTTGGTCGACGGGATTCAGGTCGATCAGAGCACAGAACAGGTCAATTTTCTCAGCCTGAACCCAACCCTCACACCAACATTCTCTACGCGCAATTCGGTGGGTGGTTACGGCTTCTACAGCGCCCGTGCAACGGCTCAAGGCACTGCGGGCTCTGTCGGCTATGCCGCGATCGTTAGCGCCCGGGGTACGAGAGCCCAGCTCGACGGGTCAACATATGGGGATACGACCGGAACGTCATACATTCATCACGGAGGCTCTCACGGAGGCGGTTTCTACTTCGCCACAGCCGCCCAGGTCGGCGCTTCGACGACCGTTTCGTTGCGCGGAAGTGATAGCGTGCAGCGCGGTATCCCGCTTCCTGATGTGCTCGAAGGTACCGTGCCACTGGGTTATGGACCCGGCGCGTCGAGCCTTGGTCGTGCAGAGAACTACAGTGCGACCGTCAGCGCAGCCCTGCCAAACGGCTTGTTGCAGCTTACGATCAGTCATGCTCGGGAACGCTCCTATACGAACGAGCCGTCGCAGCAAGTGTTCGGCGTGCCGGAACGAGAAGCGAGCGCTTATATCTATGGCGGTACACTTTTCAACTTGGACGGGACGGTGATGGCCGGGCATGCCCCCGCGCACTTTGACCTTGTGTACGATCGCGACGGGGCAATTTCGACCCAGTCCGTTCTCGGTACGTCAATGGTGTCGTCATACATGCTCACAATTGGTCGCGCTGAAGTGGATCGGGTCATGGCGAAAATCGGCGCGACTCCTATCCCGGCATACGCATCTTTCGCCTTCGCCGGGCCTAACGGCGGCCTCGGTCTCCGTATCGTCCCGGTGTTTTCGGACGACGCGAGGCACCTGACCGGGCACGTTGGGGTCGGGACTAGCGTAGATGCGCAAGTTAGAAGTGCCGGCGGATATTTCGGCACTCCGAGCGATGCCGTGTATGATTGCGCCGCTCACACGATCGTGGTGCAAGGGCCGAGCGACCCTCCGGAAGTCGTCAGGAACACCGGCCTGGACGCCGCGCTGAACAAGTCCTTCTCAAAGGGATCGATCAGTGTATCAGCGTTTGAAAAGAAGTATGACAACATCTCGCTCACCGATGCGCTGACGCCAGCGTCTGCGTTTGCTTCCAGCTCGCTTCCGCCGAATTATATCGCATCCTTTCAGGCGGATTACTCTCGTCTTGCGCAATGCGTGGGGCTCCCGCCGTCGGCCGACGCAATTTTCGTAAGGCACACGGTAAGCGGACTTAGCGTCCGCTACGGCGCGGTCGACCTGACCGCACAATTCGTCATGTCCCCGGCATTTCGCGTAGCGGGCTTTTACGATGCGAATAGTGCCGACTTGATTAGAGCACCTAAAATCCTGACCGCGGGCGATAGCCCGTACATCGTCGGAACGCAGCTGCCTAACGCTCCGCTTCATCGCGCAGGAGCTACGGTGGAGTGGATGGCGCCTCACGCGAAGCTACAGATGCTCGCAAACTGGACGTATGTCGCAGTCAACAATCAGAATAACCTTCCAGGCTTTTCCATCGTGTCATTGGCCCTTGAACGCGAATTGTCGCGAACCGCACGCATCGACGTCGTTGCTAGCAACGTTGGCCGCTCATACCAGGCACTCTTCGAGTCGATGCGGTTTGCCGTGCCTCTAAGAGCAAATGGCGGTCCCCTCCTCCTCGATGCTACACCGCTCGCCCCGCCGCAGATCTTCGTGACGATCAACGCGCGATCCGGGCCGGAATAAATCTGCCTCTCTCTAGGTCTGATTCTCCTCGCGCTTCGCGATGCGGTCGAGCGCGGTGAGCGCGCTGGGCGCGGCGGGCGAGTGGCTTTCGCTTCCCTCGCGCCGCGTGTTCTGATCGTACGCGGGCGGCGGCAGCAGCCGCGCGGCCAGCGCGAGCAGCCGCGTCGTCGTGTTCGGCGCGAGCGCGTTCGCGAGCATCGCCAGCCGCGCGATCGGGGTGATCGCCACGAACGGGTCGCGGTGCGCGATCGCGCGGACGATGCGCCGCGCCGCCGAACGCGCCGACGCCGAGAGCAGCGGGTTCGCGTCGGAGATCGCGAACCAGGCGTACTCGGCGCGCGAGCGGCCTTTGAAGAACGCATGGTCCGGCGAGCCGGTCCGCATCAGCCCGGGACAGACCGTCGTCACCGTGATCCCGTCGTGCGCGACCTCCGCCGAATACGCTTGCGACAAGCCCACGAGGCCGAACTTCCCGGCGCAGTACGGCGCGAGATGCGGGACGCCGACGAGCCCGCCGATCGACGAGACGTTGACGATCTGGCCCGAGCGCCGGGCGCGCATCGACGGGAGCACGGCGCGCATCATCTGCAGCGGCCCGTAGATATGCGTGTCGATCGATTCGCGAAAGTCGTCGAGCGACTGATCCCAGACGGAGCCGACCTCGATGACGCCCGCGTCGTTGACCACGACGTCGACGCGGCCGCTGCGCGCGTCGACGTGCGCGATCAGCGCTTCGGCGTCGCGCGCGTCGCGGACGTCGCACGTCACCGCGTCCACCGTCAGCCCCTCGTCGGCGAGACGGCGCTGCGCGCGCAGCAGCGTCCGCTCGTCGCGTGCCGAGATCGTCACCGTCGCGCCGCCGCGCGCGAGCTCGCGCGCGAGCGCGAAACCCAATCCGCGCGATCCGCCGCTGACCACGACGACGCGGCCGGCGATCGCCCGCAGCGTGCGCCGATACGCGACGCGCCGCACGAGCGCCGCGCCCAGCGCACCCGCTCCCGCGCCGAGCGCCATCACCCCGAGTCGACGAAGCCGTGCCATCGGCGCATCCGTACCCAGCGAAGCGAGGATTTCGGCGAGCGGGCTCGCAGAGGGTTCGCCGTGCAGGCGATTCGCATCGAGCAGACGGGCGGCCCGGAGGTGCTCCGGCTCGCGGAGCTCGACGAGCCGCGCCCCGGCCCCGGCGAAGTCCTCGTCCGTCAGACCGTGGCGGGGATCAATTACATCGACACCGCGGTACGGCGCGGCGGGCTCAAGCGCGAGCTGCCCGTCGTGCCGGGGCGCGAAGGCGCGGGAACCGTCGTCGCGCTCGGCGAGGGCGTGCGCGATCTCGCGTTGGGCCAGCGCGTCGGCTATTCCGAGACGCCGCAGCTCGGCGGCTACGCCGAGGTCAACCGCGTCCCCGTCGCCGAGGCCGTGCCGCTGCCCGACGACGTCGACGACGCGACCGGCTGCGCGCTGATGCTGCAGGGACTCACCGCGCAGTATCTCTGCACGTCGACGTACGCGGTGCGCTCGGGCGACGCGGTGCTCGTCCACGCCGCCGCCGGCGGCGTCGGCTCGCTGCTCGTGCAGATGGCGAAGCGGCGCGGCGCGCGGGTGATCGCGACGGCGGGCGGCCCCGAGAAGGCGGCGCTCGCGCGCGCCGACGGCGCGGACGAGGTGATCGACTACCGCGAGACCGACTTCGCGCCGGAAGTCATGCGGCTCACCGGCGGCGCCGGCGTCGCGGCCGCCTACGACGCCGTGGGACGCGAGACGTGGGAGCGCAGCATGGCGGTGCTGCGCCGGCGCGGGATGCTGGTGCTCTACGGCACCTCGAGCGGGCCGATCCCGCCGCTCGACGTGCAGCGGCTCGGCACCGCCGGCTCGATCTACGTCACGCGGCCGACGCTCACCGATTACAAGCGCGAGCGCGAGGAGCTTCTCGCGCGGGCCGGCGATCTGTTCGCCGCGTTCCGAGCGGGTGCGCTCCGGGTGCGGATCGGCGCCCGCTACCCGCTGCGCGAGGCTGCCGAGGCGCACCGCGCCCTCGAAGCGCGCGAGACGACCGGGAAGCTGCTCTTGGATCTCTAGGGTCCGACGGCGGCCCGCCTCCCGCCCGCGGGCAGGGTTCGACGGCGCGTACCTCGCACGTCCCATCAAACCGTGAGCTCGCCCTCCACCCGGTCCACGAGCAGGTCGTCGGACAAGACCGAAAAGCGGCTCGGACTGCTCGTACGCGCGGGCGAGCTATTTCACCAATCCCTCGACCTCGAGCAAACGCTGGGGAACGTCGCGCGGATGGCGGTCGAGTCGTTCGCCGAGCTGTGCCTCTTCGATCTCATCGACGAAGCGTCGGCCCGCCTCTACGTCAGCGTCGGCGCGCACCGCGACCCGGAGATCGAGACGACCCTGAAGGCGTCGGTCACGCCGCTGCTGCACAGCGAATCGCGCGGCATCCATCCGGCGCGCCGCGTCGCGCAATCGGGCCGCTCGTTCTACGTCCGCGTCTTCGACGAGCCGACGATCCTCGAGCACGCGTCGTCCGACGAGCACGAGCGGTTCATGCGGCGGATGGGCTACCATTCGAAGATCGTCGTTCCGGTCGCCGCGCAGAGCGAGGTGTTCGGCGCCCTCACGTTCGTGCGCACGACCGGCGCCGAGCCGTTCGAGCCGGAAGACGTGCAGGCCGCGGAGGAGCTCGGCCGGCGCGCCGGCCTCGCCGTGGCGAACGCGAAGCAGTATCTGCGCGAGCAGCACGTCGCCGACACGCTGCAGCGGGCGTTTCTCAACGACGATCCGCCGCAGCGGCCGTTCCTGCGCTTCCATGCGCTGTACCGCGGCGCGCAGGACGGCAGCGCGCTCGGCGGCGACTGGTACGACGCGTTCGAAGCCGGCGACCGCATCGTCATGACCGTCGGCGACGTGACGGGCAAAGGGCTGGACGCCGCGCGGCTGATGGTGCAGATCCGCCAGTGGGTCCGGCTCGCGGCCGTCGTCTCCGCGGATCCCGGCGAGATGATGCGGCTGCTGAACCGCGCGATGCTGCTGGAGAGGAAAGAAGCGCTGGCGACCGCGTTCATCGGCGTCCTCGAGCGCGACGCGAAGACGCTCGCCTTCTGCTCCGCCGGCCATCCGCCGCCGCTGCTCAAGGAGGCTTCCGGCAAGACGACGGCGCTCGAAGCGCCGGACGTACGCTCGGGGCGGTCGTCGACCCCGACTACCGCTCGTCCCACGTCGCGCTCCACAACCCGCAGCTGCTGCTGCTGTACACGGACGGCCTCACCGAAGTCGACCGCGATCCGCTCTCCGGCGAACGCAACGTGTGCGAGATGCTCGACGACGAGACGATCATGCACGCGGCGAATCCCGCGCGCTACCTCGAGCGCCTGCTCGCCGGGAAGCACGTGCGCGACGATCTCGCGATGCTCACGCTGCGGTTCGGCGAGACGTCCGGCCAATGGCGGTTCGACGTGAGCGACTCGGCCGCGGCGTATGCGATCAAGCGTGACCTGCTGCGCGCGATCGCCGAGATCGGCGAAGAGGTCGACGTCAGCGCGTCCGAGCTCATCTTCGGCGAGCTGGTCGGCAACGCGGTGCGCTATGCGCCCGGCCCGCTCAGCATCACGCTTTCGTCCGACGACGACGGCCTCATCCTGCACGTGATGGACGAAGGGCCCGGCTTCGACGGCCCGCCTTCGCTTCCGGCCGATCTGTGGTCCGAGTCGGGCCGGGGACTCTTCCTCGTCGCGGCGCTGTCCGACGAGGTCGACATCCGGCGTCTTCCCGGCTACGGCACGTACGTCAAGGTGCGCCTTCCGAAGCAGCGCCGTCCGGCGCCGCCGGCCCCGCCGCGGCGCGGCGTCGCGCGCGCGCGCGTCCCGCAGCGCGCCTAGCGGGGCAGAACGAGGGCCAGGACGCCGAGGGCGATCGCCAGCGCGGTCAGCTCGAACGCGACCTTCTGGCGATGGATCTTGAGGTCGCGAATGTAGGCGAGGCTGAGCACCTCGAACGCCAAGTGGAGGTTCACGTCCTCCGCCGTGCTCGGGATGTCGGCGGCGTACTGCTCGATCGTTCCGCGCGAGACGGGCGCGTCGCGGGTGAGCAGCGCGTCGAACCAGCCGAAACGAAAGTGCCCGCCCGCGTAGAACACGTCGGCCGGGCGGCGCTCGGCGCGCACGTGCTTCGACGCGTCGCCGACCGCGGTCAGCGTGCGGATCGCGACGAACGCCGCGGCGACCCAGACGAGGAACGCCAGCGCGCCGGCGAGGGTCGCGGGCGAGGCGCTCAAGCCGCCCGCATGCGCCGCGGCGAACGCGGACTGCACGGCCGAGAGCGGGATCGCCTGGACCGCGAGCAGGATCCCGACCTTCGTGTCGATCGCGCGGATCGTCCCCTGGATGTCCTTCACCGCCTCGATCGCGAAGGCGAAGGCGCGGCCTTCCGCCGCGCTCGACTCCAGCGCGGCGAGGACGCGATCGACGTCGGCGGAGCTGATCGCCATGCGCGGGCTTTTCGCGCGCCGCGAGCGGCCTTCCGTCCGCGCGCTTCCGCGCCGGCCGCCGACGGGCGAGCAGGTGAGCGGCCGATGCAGCGGGGAAATTCGCCGCACGTCTCGACCGCCGCACCGTACGAAAGCGAGCCGTCATCGACCAGGCCGGGGTATCCGTCACGGCCGCGCAGCCGTGGAATCCGCAGCGCACCGAGCGTCTCACGCTTCGTGACCGGCTCATCGTCGCCGTCCTTCCGCTCATCGAGGCCCTGAACCGGCGTTTCTCCGCGGTGCCGAACGCGCCGTTCCCCGACCGCGCGCTCTTCCCGTGGATCGACGAGCTGGAACGCGAGTGGCGCACGATCCGTTCGGAGCTCGATCGCGTCCTCGAACGGCGCGCCGATCTGCCGGGCTTCCACGACATCGTCCCGGAGGTCGGAACGATCAGCGACGACCGCGGCTGGAAGTCGTTCATGCTCGCCGGCGTCGGAATTCCGTGCGGGCGAAACGTCGAGCGCTGCCCCGAGACGTGGCGCATCGTGCGGCGCATCCCGGGGCTGTCGACCGCGATGTTCTCGATCTTCGAGCCGCGCAAGCGGCTGCCGGCGCACCGCGGGCCGTACAACGGCGTGCTGCGGCTGCACCTCGGGCTGGTCGTCCCGCAGGCGAACGAACGCGTCGCGATCCGGGTCGGCGGCGAGACCCGGCACTGGAACGAAGGGCGCGCGCTCGTGCTCGACGACACCTTCGAGCACGAGGCGTGGAACGACAGCGACGAGCTGCGCGTGGTCCTCTTCGTCGACTTCGTGCGGCCGCTGCGCTTCCCGGCGAATCTCGTGAACCGCCTGCTCCTCGCGCTTGCGGCGCGCTCGCCGTTCGTGCGCGACGGGCACGCCAACCAGCGGCGCTGGGAGCGCGGGTTCTACGGCTCCTGAGCGGCGCCGCCGCCCTTGCGCAGCACGAAGCTCCAGTACGGAACCTCGCCGGAGGCGAAGAACGCGTAGAGCCGGGTCCCGCGGACGCCGGCGAACTCGCGCGCGAAGGCGCGGAGCGGCGGCGGGCAGACGCGCGCGATCGCCGCTTCGCGGCGGTCGCTGTCGGCGTCGAGCGCGCGGACGACGTCGGCGGTGATGTCCTCGCGGCGCTCGCAGACGAACGGCGCGCCGCGCAGCGCGTCTTCGAGCAGCGCGGGCTCGGCGCGCCGCGGGAAGCACGCGAGCAGCAGCGTCCCGCCGGGGCGCAGCACGCGGTGCACCTCGGCGAAGAAGCGCGGCAGATCGGCGTAGTGATGGCACGACTCGACGTTGAGCACCGCGTCGAACGAGCCGTCGGGGAACGGGAGTGCGTGCGCGTCGCCGCGGACGAACGCCAGGTTTTCGGCGCGGTGGTAGGCGCGATCGAACGCGACTTCCGCCGCGTTCACGTCGAGTCCGACGTAGCGGCGCGGGCGCATCGCGGCCGCGAGATAGGCGGCGCCTCCGCCGCGCCCGCAGCCGACCTCCAGCACGTCGCGTCCGGCGAGCGGGACCGGCGATGCGACGTGGTGGTAGAGCTGGATCGCGTAGCGGTCGCGCTCGCGCTCCGGCGGGAGCGCGAGGGCCTCGCCGTCCCGTGCGAAGCCGTAGTTCAGGAACGTCGCCTCGGAGCGGCGGTCGAGCCGGGTGACGAGCGAGTACCACGCGTTCGTCAGCAGCGCGCCGGCGAGCCGCGAATGGAAAAGCCGCGCGCGGACGCCGGCGCGCGGCGCAGCCTGCCTCACGCCGAAAGCGCGCGCTGTTCGCCGAGCGCCTGCGCGACCGCGTAGTCTTCGCTCCACGCCGCGCCTTCGGTGCGCGCGCGCGCGAAGAGCGCGTCGCCGAGCTCCGCCCGCAGCGCCGCGACGATGCGGTCGTACTCCTGACGCTCGGCGTACTCGCGCAGCGCCTCGAGCTGCGCGGTGCGCGCGTCGACGTAGCCGAGCAGCCGCGCCGCGCGGAGCATGTCCTCGCGCCGCGACGCGGCGGCGGTGCTCGGACGCAGCGCGGCGATCGCGGCGAGGTGCTGCAGCGCGAAGGTGAATGCGACCTCGCGCTGCGCGTCGCGCAGCGGCTCGAGCGCGTCGCACGCGTGCGGAAACGCCTCGTCGTAGCGGCCCAGCGCGATCAGGTACGTCGCGATGTCGGAGCGGGTGAGCGCGACGTTCGCGGCGTCGTTCCAGGCGCTGTAGGCGCCGAACGCCTCGCCGGCGAGCCGCAGCGCGGCCGCCGCGTCGCCGGCGCGGAACTCCGCTTCGGCGAGTCCGAGCGAGACCGTCGCGGCGAGCTGCCAGTGGCCCGTCGCGGTCGAGATCGCGAGCGCCTCGGCGAAGTTGGCGCGCGCCCCGTCCAGATCGTCGGCGAGGTAGCGCGCGGCGCCGAGCGCCTCGAGCACCCATCCGGAGAGCTTCTGCGCGCCGATGCGCCGCGAGATCTCGAGCGCCTCCTGCAGCATCGCCTCGCCTTCCTCGCCGCGGCCGAGGATGACGGCGGCGTTGCCGCCGATCCGCAGCGTCCACGCCGTGAGGTACGGATCGTCGAAGCGCCGGTACCGTTCGAGCGCGCGCCGCGCCGCCGCGAAGCTGGCCTTGTGCAACGCGAGGCGCCAGTCGATGAACGCTTCGGTGATGTCGAGCCGCGCGACGACGACGTCCGGCGTCGACTCGTCGATCGTCTGCTGGGCCGCGCGGACCCAACGCCGCCCTTCGGCGGGCGACGAGACGAACGTCACGACCGAGAAGCTCGCGAGGAGCCGGCCGAGCGCGACGTCGCCGCGCGCCTCGAGCGCCCACTCGAGCGCGGCGCGGAAGTTCTCGCGCTCGGGATCGACGCGCGCCAGCCACTCCGGCGAGGGGGTCGTGTGCCACACCCGCTCGAGCGCTTCGGCGAGCGCGCAGTACGTCTTGGCGTGGGCGTAGGCGAGCGCCGCGTACTCGCCCGACGCGACGAGCTTCTCGCGCGCGTACTCGCGCGTCGACTCCAGCAGCCGGTAGCGCGTGCCGACGCGTACGATGTCCGCCTGCACGAGCGACTTGTCGACCAGCGACGTCAGGAGGTCGAAGACCGCGACGGCATCGACGCGCTGGTCGGTGCAGACCGCGGTCGCCTCGTCGAGCGTGAAGCCGCCGGCGAAGATCGAGAGCCGCCGGAAAAGCGTGCGCTCCGCCTCGGTGAGCAGGTCGAAGCTCCAGTCGATCAGCGCGCGCATCGTCTGCTGGCGCGGCAGCGCGGAGCGGTCGCCGCCGGTGAGCACGGTGAAACGCTCGTCGAGCCGGCGCGCGAGCTGCTGCGGCGCGAGCGTCTTCACGCGCGCGGCCGCGAGCTCGATCGCGAGCGGGATGCCGTCGAGACGCCGGCAGATCTCGACGACGGCCGGCACGTTGTCGTTCGTCAGCTCGAAGCGCTTTTCGACCGACCGCGCGCGATCGCGGAACAGCGCGACCGCGCCGTAGCGCATCGCGTCGATCGCGGCGACGCCGTTCGTCGCGGGAACCGCGAGCGAGGGCATCCGGTAGACCTCCTCGCCGGCGATGTTGAGGCCTTCGCGGCTCGTGACCAGCAGCCGCACCTCGGGACAGCTGGCGAGGATGGCGCTCGCCAGCGCGCGCGCCTCGTCGATGACGTGCTCGCAGTTGTCCACGATCAGCAGCAGGCGCTTGCGCTTCAGGAACGCGATCAGCGACTGGAGCGCGGTGCGCGTCGCCGTTTCGCGGAGCCCGACCGCTTCGGCAACGACGGTCGCGACGAGCGCGGGATCCGAGATCGGCGCGAGCTCGACGAACCAGACGCCGTCGCCCGAGCCGTCGAGCAGCTCCGCGCCGACCTGCACGGCGCAGCGCGTCTTCCCCGCGCCGCCCGGCCCCACGAGCGTCACGAGCGGCGAGCTCTCGATGAGGTCGCGGACCTCCGCGATCACGGCCTCGCGCCCGACGAACGACGTCAGCCGTCGCGGCAAGTTGTTCGGCAGCGCGTCGAGCGAGCGAAGCGCCGAGAACGCATCGGGCAGGTCCGGCGCGACGACTTGATAGACTTGCTCGGGCCGCGCGAGGTCCTTCAGACGGTGGCTCCCGAGATCGCGCAGCGTCGTCCGCGGCGGCATGGCGCCCTGAACGAGATCGGCCGTCGCGCCGGAGACGAGGATCTGGCCGCCGTGGCCGATCGAGAGCAGCCGCGCGACGCGGTTCACGGTCGGCCCGAAGTAGTCGCCGTCGCGTTCCTCGCACGTTCCGGTGTGCAGCGCGGCGCGGATGCGAATCCCGCGAACCGCGGAGAAGTCTTCGGCGGCGAGCGCGCGCTGCGCTTCGATCATCGCCGCGATCCCGTCCTCCGGCCGCGTGAAGCACGCGCAGAACGCGTCGCCGACCGTCTTGAACACGTAGCCGCCGCGCGCTTCGATCGCCGCGCGCATCAGCGCGTCGTGCCGCTGCACCGCGGCCGGCATCTCGGCCGGGTGCTCTTCCCAGCGCCGCGTGCTGCCTTCGATGTCGGTGAACGCGAACGTGACGGTACCGCTTGGACGCTGTCCAAGACGAGGCGCAGGCGCGTTTGCGTCGGCGTTCATCGGCAGCGTTCTCCCTTTGCCCCGGCGGCCGAAACGGCCTTGCTTCGGCGCCCGGACAGTGCACGCTAGGGGACGGGCGTCCCTCCGGTGACGGCGAGCCGGGCGCCGTTCACGTAGCTCGACTCCTGCGAGGCGAGGAACACGTACGCGGGCGCGAGCTCCGCGGGCTGCGCCGGGCGGCCCAGCGGCGACTGCTTCCCGAACTCGTGCACCTCGCCGGCCTGCATCGTCGACGGGATGAGCGGGGTCCACACGGGCCCCGGCGCGACCGAGTTCACGCGCACGCCTCGGCCGATCGCCTCCTGCGCGAGCGCCTGCGTGAACGCGACGATCGCGGCCTTCGTCGACGCGTAGTCGACCAGCGAGGGCTCGGGCTTCGACGCCTCGACCGAGGCCGTGTTGATGATCGCCGCGCCGGGCGGCATCGCTGCGAGCGCGGCTTTCGAGAGCCAGAACATCGCGTAGAGATTGGTCTTCATCACGCGGTCGAACTGGTCGGTCGTGATCGACGCGATCGACTGCTGCTCCATCTGAAACGCGGCGTTGTTCACCAGAATGTCGAGCCCGCCCAGCTCGGCGATCGTCCGCGCGATCAGGTCGTTGCACGCCGCTTCGTCGCGAATGTCGGTCTTGACGGCGAGCGCCTTGCGCTGCGCGCTTTCGATCAGCCGCACGGTCTCGCGCGCGTCGGCGTCCTCCTCGAGGTAGGCGAAGGCGACGTCGGCGCCTTCGCGGGCGAACGCCAGCGCCACCGCGCGGCCGATCCCCGAGTCGCCGCCGGTGATCAGCGCCTTCCGTCCGGGCAGCCGGTTCGCGCCGCGATACGTCGCTTCGCCGTAGTCCGGCTGCGGGCGCATCTGCGCGCTCGTGCCGGGGTGCGCTTGCGGCTGATCGGGGAACGGCGGGCGGGCGTACTGGTCGCGGGGGTCGCGCATCACGTACTGATCGAGGGGCATGGCGCGTACGGGTCTGCCCGCGCCGCGGGCCTGCGAAACCCGCTCAGCGCACGGGGTTGCGCAGCGTCCCGATCCCCTCGATCTCGATGCGCACGTCGTCGCCGGGCTGCAGGTATTTCGGCGGCGTGAACCCGATCCCGACGCCCGCCGGCGTTCCCGTCGCGATGACGTCTCCCGGATAGAGCGTGATTCCGGGCGAGATCGTCGCGATCAGCGCCGGAACGTCGAAGATGAGGTCGCGCGTGCGCGCGTCTTGACGCAGCTCGCCGTTGACCCAGCAGCGGACGCCGAGATCGGCGACGTCGAGCGCGTCGGCGGTGACGATCCACGGTCCCATCGGACAGAACGTGTCGAACGACTTGCCGAGGAACCACTGCTTGTGCCGCGCCTGCCAGTCGCGCGCGGTGACGTCGTTGACGATCGTGTATCCGAAGACGTGCTCGTACGCGAGCTCGGGCGAGATCCCGCGGCCGCCCGTTCCGATGACGACCGCGAGCTCCGCTTCGTAGTCGAGGCTGTCGCTCGTGCCTTCCGGATACCGGATCGGCTCGCCGTGCGCGATCACGCAGTCCGGTACCTTGGTGAAGATGATCGGCACCTCGGGCGGCGCGGCGGCGTCGCTCCCCGCGCTGCTGTCGAAGCCGCTCCGCCCGAACTCCGCGGCGTGGTCCCGGTAGTTCTTGCCGACGCACATGAGGTTTCGCCGCGGCCGCGGGATCGGCGCTTCGAGCCGGACCGCTCCCAAGTCGACGCGCGGTCGGACGGCGTCCGCAAGCACGCCGCGCAGCGTATCCCACCGCTCGATCAGCGTCTGCATGTCGAGCGGCGTGCCGTCGTCGCCGTTGAGCGAGAGCGGCCGCACCGCCGCGGCGTCGGGGTCGACGAGAGCGACCGTCCGCCGGCGGCCGTCGAAGATCGTGGCGAGTCTCATCTCGGCGCCGTCGTACCCACGCCGCGCCGCCCGACTGCGGCAGGCCGCCTTCGTGTCAAGCGCAACGCGGCGAGCGGGGTCGAACGTCATGGCCGCGACGACGGGAATGCGGTGACGCCGTGCGAAGCGTACGTCGTCGCGCTCGGCCGGCGTCGTCTCGCCGTGTACGCGGCGCGCACGTCAACAAGGGTGTGATGATGAAACGTCGTTTTCTAACGCAGGGCGTCGTCGTTGCCGCTTCGCTGCTCCTCGCCGCATGCGGCACCGGGCCTTCTCCCGGATCGTCGACGCTTCCGCCGACGACCGCGCAGTCGCTGTTGCGCGCGCCGGCCTCCGTCGGGACCGCCGCGACGCCGACGCCGACCCCGAATCCTTGCTACTGTCCGCCGATCCCGCACCACATGTGCCCGGACATCGCGTGCATGTCGGCCGATGCGACGTCGCATGCGCCGGCCGTGACGCCGTCGCCGACGCCGGTCCCGCCGTGCTACTGTCCCCCCGGCCGGCACGCCTGTCCGCAGTGCGTCGTCAGCGAGGCGCGTACGCCGCGCCTGTTCGACGTCGCTGAGACCCGTGAGGTGAAGGCCAGGTCGCCGGGCCGCACGTCGGCGGCGTAAGGTCGGCACGCGGCGGCGATGCGCATGCGCTCGCCGCCGCGGCACGCGAGGCGACGCCACACCGGCCTGCCCAACGGGGCGCCGTGATACGATACGGGCGAGTCGTCGACCGAGAGGTGCTCCATGGCAGCCGCTACGCCCGCGCGCATCATCCTCATCCGGCACGCCGAGAAGCCCGGCGAGACGAAGACGCAGGCGGTCAGCGACGACGCGGTCGCGGACACCGGGCTCGCGCCGCGCGGCGCGTACCGGGCCGGAGCCTACGCCGCTTACTTCGATCCGAAGCGAAGCGGCGGGCTCTACCCCGCGATCGAGCACATCTTCGCGACGAAAGCGACCGCGCACAGCAACCGCCCGGTGCTTACCGTCACGCCGCTCGCCGCCGCGCTCGGCAAGAAGATCCACGATCAATTCGACGACAAGCCGGCCGGCATCTCGGGACTCGCGGCGGAGCTGCTGGGCGGGAACTACGCGGGCGAAGTGATCCTCGTCTGCTGGCATCACGGCACGCTGCCCGACGTCGTGAAGGCGCTCGGCTATCCGAACCCGCC
>Ga0070739_10004590_pt1 | contig 16210 bp, 11 predicted proteins | sample Coa_R1_7_FD_66445 | JGI IMG/M metagenome (GOLD analysis project Ga0070739, IMG submission 66445) | Surface soil microbial communities from Centralia Pennsylvania, which are recovering from an underground coalmine fire - Coalmine... | ecosystem: Environmental > Terrestrial > Soil > Unclassified ... | reverse complement strand
ACGCGGTCGCCCTCCGTCGCGAGCACGGGCCGGTCGCTCGAGGCGAGCCGCGGCACGACGTCGCGCACGGTCGTCGTCACTGGCACCCGCGGCGCGTCCATGGCGTCGCCGTCGACGGCCGGCCGCATGATCCAGCGCAGCGTCAGCACATGGCTGCGCGGGATGTCGCGGATGAAGTTCGCCACGTAGTCGTCGGCCGGCGACCCGACGAGGTCCTCCGGCGTTCCGAGCTGCACGATGCGGCCGTCGCGCATGATCGCGATGCGGTCGCCGAGGCGGAGCGCCTCGGGCAGGTCGTGCGTGATGAACACCATCGTCTTGCCGGTCTCGTGCTGCAGGCGGATCACCTCGTCCTGCATGTCGCGGCGGATCAGCGGGTCGAGCGCGCTGAACGGCTCGTCGTAGAGCATCACCTTCGGGTCGACGGCGAACGCTCGCGCGAGGCCGACGCGCTGCTGCATGCCGCCGGAGAGCTCGTCCGGGAACTGGTTCGCCGCGTCCTCGAGCCCCACGAGCTTCAGCACCTCGGCGGCCCGCGAGTGCCGGTCCGCCTTCGCCACGCCCTGCACCTCGAGGCCGAAGGCGACGTTGTCGAGCACCGTGCGGTGCGCGAGCAGCCCGAAGTGCTGGAAGACCATCGACGAGGTGTGCCTGCGCAGTCGCAGCAGCTCGTCCTTGCCGGCGGCGGTGACGTCGTGGCCGTCGAGCTCGACCCGGCCCGCGGTCGGCTCGATCAGGCGGATCAGCGTGCGGACGAGCGTCGACTTCCCGGACCCGGAAAGGCCCATGACGACGAACACCTCGCCCGGGTGCACCTCGAACGAGACGTCGCGGACGGCGGCGACGCAGCCGGTCTTCGCGCGCAGCTCGGCGCGCGACAGGTCCGCGTCCGGCGTGCCGATGACCTTGTCGGCGTTGCGGCCGAAGATCTTCCAGATCCCCTCGGCCCGGATGAGCGGCGTCGCGCCGTTCGCGGATCCGTCAGAAGAGGCCGACGGTCTCCCCCCGCTCGTCGATGTCGACGCTCATCGCCGCCGGCGTCCGTCCGTACCCGGGCATCGTCTGCATGTCGCCGCAGAGCGCCACGATCCAGCCGGCGCCGGTGTAGGCGCGCAGGTCGCGCACCCCGACGGTGAACCCGACGGGCGCGTTCGCGAGGTTCGGGTCGTGGGACAGCGACAGGTGCGTCTTGGCCATGCAGATGGGCATGCGGTCGTAGCCGAGCTTCTCGAACTCCTTGACCTTTGCACGTGCGGCGGGCTGAAGGAAGACCCCGTCGGCCCCGTAGACGCGCTTCGCGATCGCGTCGATCTTGGCCTCGATCGGCGCCTCCAGGGGATAGATGAAGTCGAAGTCGTTCGTCTCCTCGGCGGCGGCCGTGACGATCTCGGCGAGCGCCGCGCCGCCCTCGCCGCCGCGCATGAAGCCGTCGTTCACTTCGCAGCCGTAGGCGCCGCCCTCGAGCGCCAGCTTCCTGACGAGGTCGACCTCCTCGTCGGTGTCGCCGGGGAAGCGGTTGACCGCGACGACGGGGTTGAGGCCGAACTCGCGAATGATCCCGATGTGGCGCAGCATGTTCGCCGCGCCGGTCTCGACCGCGTCGAGGCCGCCGTCCGGCTGCGCGCCGTGGTGCTTCAGCGCCTTCACCGTCGCGACGAGGACGACGGCGTCCGGCCGGATGTGCCCGAGCCGGCACACGATGTCCATGAACTTCTCCATCCCCATGTCGGAGGCGAAGCCGCTCTCGGTGACGACGTAGTCGGCGAGCTTCAGCGCCACCCGGTCGGCGACGAGCGAGTTGTTGCCGTGGGCGATGTTCGCGAACGGGCCGCAGTGGACGAAGGCCGGCTGGCCCTCGAGCGTCTGCACCAGGTTCGGCTTGATCGTCTCCTTCAGGAGCACCGCCATCGAGCCCGCCGCCCGCAGCTGCTCGGCGGTCACCGGCTCGCCGCCGCGCGTCTGCGCGACGGTGATCGAGCCGAGCCGCGTGCGCAGGTCGTGGAGGTCGGCCGAGACCGCGACGATCGCCATCACCTCGGAGGCGGCGGTGATGTCGAACCCCGTCTGGCGTGGGTAGCCGTTCGCCTTGCCGCCGAGGCCGACGACGATGTCGCGCAGCGAACGGTCGTTGATGTCCATGCATCGCCGCCAGCTCACCGACAGCGGGTCGATGTCGAGCACGTTGCCGTGCAGGATGTGCGCCTCGAGCATCGCCGCGAGCAGGTTGTTCGCAGCGCCGATCGCGTGGATGTCGCCGGTGAAGTGGAGGTTCATGTCCTCCATCGGCACCACCTGGGTGTAGCCGCCGCCGGCGGCGCCGCCCTTGATGCCGAACACCGGGCCGAGCGACGCCTCGCGCAGGCAGAGCGCCACCTTCTTCCCGATGTGGCCGAGCCCCTGCGTCAGCGACACCGACGTCGTCGTCTTGCCCTCGCCCGCCTTCGTCGGTGTGATCGCCGTGACGTTGATCAGCTTGCCGTTCGGACGGTCGGAGAGCCGCTCGAGCACGTCGAGCGAGACCTTCGCCTTGTAGCGACCGTACGGGTCGACCTCGTCGGGGAGGAGGCCGGCGGCCTCGGCGATCTCGGTGATGGGACGGAGCGTCGCCTCCTGCGCGATCTGGAGCGACGACGGCATCGTGGTGGCCAAGGGGCGAGTCCTTTCCGCGAGAGAGGGTCTGCCTAATATATCTCCGTGGCGAAAGCAATCCTCGCGCCCCGCGACGGAGAGGCGGCCTCGTTCGCCGACCGCGCCTACTACGCGATCCGCGAGCAGATCGTCACGCTCGAGCTGCCGCCCGGCGCGGTCGTCCGCGAGCCCGAGCTGACGGCACGGCTCGGCATCGGCCGGACGCCCGTCCGCGAGGCGCTGCGCCGGCTCGCGCAGGAGCGCCTGATCGACGTCTACCCCCGTCGCGGCATGTTCGTGACGAAGGTCGACGTCCGCGACCTGGCGCGGCTCTGCGAGGTGCGTGCGGCGCTCGAGCCCGAGGCCGCCCGCCTCGCGGCCGAACGGGCGACGCAGGCCGACCTCAGCGAGTTCCAGCTGCTCTTGCGCGAGGTGCGCGCCCGCCGCCGGCGCGACGCGCGCGCCCTGATCGACCTCGACGAGCGGGTCCACCGCGCGATCTACCACGCCTCGCACAACCCGTTCCTCGTCGAGACGCTCGAGGAGTACTACGCCCACGCGCTCCGGATCTGGATGGTGGCGCTCACGCGCACGAACATCGGCGCCGCGGTCGGCGAGCACGCCGGGGTGGTCGAGGCGATCGTCAGGGGCGACGGCGGGCGGGCCGCAGAGCTGATGCGCGCGCACGTCGAGGCGTTCGAGGCGGCCGTGCGTGACGTCCTCCTCGCAAACTGATATATCAGAGCGCATGACAGAGACCTCGAGCGCGCTGCCCGCGAGCGCGCGTGCAGTCGTCGTCGGCGCGGGCATCGTCGGGAACAGCCTCGCGTACCACCTCGCCCGGCTCGGCTGGCGCGACCTCGTCCTCCTCGACAAAGGCCCGCTGCCGAACCCCGGCGGCTCGACCGGCCACGCGTCGAACTTCATCTTTCCCGTCGACCACTCGAAGGAGATGACGCAGCTCACCCTCGAGTCGGTCCGCCAGTACCGGGAGTGGGGCGTCTTCACGGAGAGTGGCGGCATCGAGGTCGCGCGGACCGAGGAGCGGATGCAGGAGCTCCGGCGGCGCATGTCGTCGGCGAAGGCGTGGGGGATCGAGGGCTGCGAGATCATCACCCCGGCTCGGGTCAAGGAGCTCGTCCCCTACGTCGAGGAATCCGTGATCGTCGGCGGCTTCTACACGCCGTCGGTGGGCATCGTCGACTCGCTGCGCTTCGGGACGATCGCGCGCGAGCAGGCGCAGGAGCTCGGGGCGCTGCAGGTGTTCGCCAACACGGAGGTGCTCGGGATCGACGTCGAGAACGGCCGCGTCACCGGCATCCGGACGTCGAAGGGCGACATCGCGACCGACACGATCGTCGTCGCGTGCGGCGTGTGGAGCCCGAAGATCGCGCGGCTGGCCGGCGCGTCGATCCCGCTGACGCCCGCCGTGCACCAGATGATCGACGTCGGCCCCGTGCCGCACTTCAAGGACACGAAGGGCGTGATCGAGTTCCCGATCGTCCGCGACATGGACACGAACATGTACGAGCGCCAGGACGGGAGCGGGCTCGAGATCGGCTCGTACGCCCACCGGCCGATCCTCCACGACCCCGAGGAGATCCCCTCGAACGAGGAGGCGGCGCTCTCGCCGACCGAGCTGCCGTTCACGCAGGAGGACTTCGAGCGGCAGATGGAGGACGCGCTCGAGCTGATCCCGGAGGTGCTGAACGACGAGTCGGTCGGAATCAAGTACGCGATCAACGGGCTCCTCTCGCTGACGCCCGACGGGCTGCCGCTGCTCGGCGAGACGCCGGAGGTGAAGGGCCTCTGGTCGGCCGCCGCCGTCTGGGTCAAGGAGGGGCCCGGCGTCGGGAAGTCGATGGCCGAGTGGATGGTGCACGGCGAGCCCGAGATCGACCTGCAGTCGTCCGACATCGCGCGCTTCTACGACTGCCAGAAGACGCGCGCGCACATCCGCGCGAGAGCGTCGGAGGGCTTCAACAAGACGTACGGGATCGTCCATCCGAACGAGCAGTGGGAGTCGAACCGCGGCATCCGCCTCTCGCCCTTCCATGCGCGCGAGGTGGAGCTCGGCGCCGTCTTCTTCGAGGCCGCCGGCTGGGAGCGGCCGCACTGGTACGAGTCGAACGCGAAGCTCCTCGACGAGTTCGGCGACCGGATCACGCGCCGCGAGGCCGAGTGGGAGTCGCGCTGGTGGTCGCCGATCATCAACGCCGAGCACCTCGCGATGCGCGAGCGGGCGGCGATGTTCGACCTGACCGCGTTCTGCGTCTTCGACGTCACCGGCCCTGGCGCGCTCGACGTCGTGCAGAAGGTCTCGATGCGTCAGATGAACGTGGCGCACGGAAAGGTCGTCTACACGCCCGTGCTCTCGCCGAGCGGCACGTTCAAGAGCGACCTGACGGTGATGCGGCTGGGCGACGAGCAGTTCCGCGTCGTCACCGGCGGCGCGCACGGCATGGCCGACCTGAAGTGGTACGCCGACCACCTGCCGGCCGACGGCTCCGCGCAGATCACGGATCTCACCTCGGCCTGGACGACGCTCGGCCTCTGGGGGCCGCGCGCACGCGACATCCTCTCGTCGCTCACGCGCGACGACGTCTCGACCGAGGGATTCGCGTTCGGCACGTGCCGGACGATCGAGGTCGACTCGCTGCCCGTGCTCGCCTCGCGCATCTCGTACGTCGGCGAGCTGGGCTGGGAGCTGTACGTGCCGATCGAGCAGGGAGCGCGTCTCTGGGATCTCGTCTGGGAGGCGGGGCAGCCGCACGGCATCGTCCCGGCCGGGATCGGCGTCTACGGCACGACCGGGCGCCTCGAGAAGTGCTACCGCGCGTTCGGCTTCGAGCTCGACGCCGACTACGACGTCGTCGAGGCCGGGATGGCGTGGGGGAAGGTGAAGACGCCGGACTTCGTCGGCAAGGAGGCGCACGTCGGTCACCGCTCGTCCGACCCGGCCGCGGTGCTGTGCACGCTGACCGTCGAGGATCACACGTCGCAATCGGGACAGAAGCGCTACATGCTCGGGCGCGAGCCCGTCCTCTCGAAAGACGGCAAGCCGCTCGTCGACGCGAAGGGCCGCCGGTCGTACGTGACGGCGGCGGGTGCCGGCCCGTCGATCGGCAAGCACCTCCTCATGTCGTACCTTCCGCCCGAGCGGGCATCGGTCGGCGAGGAGCTCCTCGTCGAGTTCCTCGGCGAGCAGTATCCGGTGGTGGTCGCGACCAACGACGCGACGCCCGTCTTCGACCCCGAGAACGCGAGGATCCGCGCGTGAGGCGTAGGCTCGACGGAGCCGACCAAAGAGCGGAGGTGCCGGCTTTGCCGGCGCTGGAGCGGGAATGAGGATTCTGGTCTGCGTGAAGCGTGTGCCGATCACCGGCGGTCGCATGGTGCTGACGGCCGACGAGCAGGCGATCGAGACGAAGCACCTCGGCTTCACGATCTCGCCGCACGAGGAGTGTGGGGTGGAGGAGGCGGTGCGGCTCGTCGAGGCGCACGGCGGCGAGGTCGTGGTGCTCACCCTCGGTCCGGAGGAGGCGGCCGAGCAGCTTCGCGACTGCATGGCGATCGGCGCCGACCGCGGCATCCATCTCGTAACGTCGGAGGAGTGGGACGGGCAGGCGACGGCGGGTGCAATTGCAGACGCGATTCGCGCAGACTCCGAGAACACAGGGCCGTTCGACCTGATCGTCTTCGGTAACGAATCGGCCGACTCGGGCGGCTACCAGGTCGGCATCCGGGTCGCCTATGCGCTCGGGCTCCCCGTCGTCACGGGCCTCAAGGGGTTGACGGTCGAGGGCGGCCGCGCCCGCTGCGAGCAGGAGGTGCCGGGCGGCCGCGACGTCTACGACGTGCCGCTGCCGGCCGTCGTGACGGTGAAGGAGGGCCTCAACCTCCCGCGCTACCCGTCGGTGCCGGCGAAGCTGCGCGCGAAGTCGAAGCCGCTCGCGGCGCGCGCCGTCGAGCGGCCGGCGTCGCGGCTCGAGAAGCTGCGGCTCGTCGTGCCGGAGGGCTCGCGCAAGCAGGCGGAGGTGCTCGGCGAGGGCGTCGCCGCCGCGCCGCGCGTCGTCGAGGTGATGCGGGAGCTGGGTGTCGCATGAGCGTAGGCTCGACGGAGCTCATCAATAGCGAAGGCGCCGGCTCTGCCGGTGCCGGAGCGGAGGAGGTCACTGGGCAATCGGAGGTTGCCCAATGACCGTGGTGGTCTTCATGGAGAGCCCCGACGACGAGCTGTCGCGCCAGGCGCTGACGCTCGCGCAGTCGCTCGACGGCGACGTGCAGGCCGTCACCGTCGACGGCCCCTACGCCCCGGCTGCCTGGGCGAAGGCGATCGTCGAGGCGGCCGGCGACGCGGACGTCGTCGGGCCCGGCTCCGACCGCGGCAACGAGGTGCTCGCGCACGTCGCCGCCCAGCTCGACCTGCCCTTCGCGGCCAACGTCACGGAGGTGCGCGGCGACGAGTTGACGCGCATCCGCTGGGGCGGGACCCTGCTCGAGGAGGCGCGGCTCCATGCGCCACGTCGCCTGCTGACAGCCGCGCCGTTCGCCTTCCCGCCACTTAGTGTTGAGTCAACACAAAGTCGGGTCTTGACGCCCGAGCTTGACGGGGCCGTTGCGGTCGTCGACCACGTCGCGCCCGACACCGGCGGGAAGGTCTCGCTGGCCGACGCGAAGGTCGTCGTCTCCGGGGGGCGCGGGGTCGGCTCGGCCGAGGGCTTCGCGATCCTCGAGGAGCTCGCGGCGCTGCTCGACGCCGCCGTCGGCTGCTCCCGCGTTGTCACGAGCGCCGGCTGGCGCCCGCACACGGACCAGGTCGGCCAGACGGGGACGAAGGTCTCGCCCGACCTCTACATCGCGTGCGGGATCAGCGGCGCGACGCAGCACATCGCCGGGTGCAAAGGCGCGAAGAAGCTGCTCGCGATCAACGCCGACCGCGAGGCGACGATCTTCGCGCACGCCGACTACGCCGTGGTCGGCGACCTGCACGAGATCGTCCCCGCCATCACCGCCGAGCTGAGGAAGGCCCGCTCCTCATAGACGTCGTCGCCGGCGCACTCGCGCTCGCGGCGCTGCTCGCCGCCGCCGGGTACGTGGCCGGGCGGCGGGCGCTCTTCCTCGTGCGGCTCGTGCGCGCCGGGCGCCCGCTCGACCGCACGGACGACCTGCCGCGGCGCGTCACGAACGAAGCGACGATCGTCCTCGGCCAGCGCAAGCTGCTGCAGCGGCTCGTGCCGGGCCTCATGCACGCCGCGATCTTCTGGGGGTTCATCGTCCTCTTCCCGACGATCGTCATGGCGGCCATCGGCGCCGTCGACCGGGGAGCGACGCTGCCGTGGCTCGGTGCGCAGGGCTGGTACATGGCGATGGTCGACGCCTTCGTCCTCGCGGTGCTCGCTGGGATCGTCGTCGCGGTGTGGATCCGGAAGGTGGTGCGGCCGCGGCGGTTCGAGGGCTCGCACCTGGGCGAGGCCGACTTGATCCTCGCACTGATCGCGCTCGTCGTCCTGACACTGCTCGGCTGGCACGCCTCCCGCATCGCCGCGGGACTGAACGAGTGGCCCGCGCATGCCTCCTTCCTCTCGAACTGGGTCTCGACCGTGATCCCGGCGCCGCGTGTCCTCGACCGCGTCTTCGTCTGGGCCCACCTCTGCGTGATCCTGACCTTCCTCTGCTACCTGCCGTACTCGAAGCACCTCCACATCGCGACGGCGGCCGTCAACGTCTTCTTCTCGCGGACGCGGCGCCGGGGGCGGCTCGAGCCGCTCCGCTTCGACGTGCCGGAGTCCGAGATGCGATTCGGCGCCGGGACGGTCCGCGACCTCACCTGGAAGGAGATGGTCGACGCCTTCTCGTGCACCGAGTGCGGCCGTTGCCAGGACGTCTGCCCGGCCTACGCTACCGGGAAGGTGCTCTCCCCGAAGCTCGTGATCATGGGCGTGCGCGACCAGCTGTTCGCCGAGGGGCCCGACCTGCTCGCCGGCGAAGCGCTGAAGCCGATCGCCGGGAACGGCGTGCCGGAGGAGATGATCTGGGATTGCGTCACCTGCGGGGCGTGCGTGCACGAGTGCCCGGTCTCGATCGAGCACATCGACCACATCGTCGACCTGCGCCGCGACCTGGTGATGATGCAGTCGAGCTTCCCGAGCGAGGCCGAGTCGATGCTGCGCGACGTCGAGCGCGTCGGCAACCCGTGGGGGAAGCCGCAGGGCGACCGCGAGTCGTGGGCGGAGGGGCTCGGCGTGCGGGTCGTGCAGGAGGGAGAGCCGGCGCCGGAGATCCTCTACTGGGTCGGCTGCGCCGCCGCGTACGACGAGCGTGCGCGCGTCGCCGCCGAGTCGACCGTGAAGCTCCTGCAGAGGGCCGGCGTCGACTTCGCCATCCTGGGCGCGCGTGAGTCGTGCACCGGCGACCCGGCGCGGCGGATGGGGAACGAGTACGTCTTCCAGGCGTACGCCGAGCAGAACGTCGCCACGCTGAACGAGAGCGGCGTGACGAAGATCGTCGCGAGCTGCCCGCACTGCCTCAACTCCCTCGGCAACGAGTACCCCGACTTCGGCGGCCGCTACGAGGTGATGCACCATACGCAGCTGCTCGCGGAGCTCGTGCGCGACGGGAAGCTCGAGCCCGCGAAGTCGGAGACCGAGATCACCTACCACGACTCCTGCTACCTCGCTCGGCACAACGACGTGGCGGTCGAGCCGCGCGAGCTCGTCGCCGCGGTCGGCAAGCCGGTCGAGATGGCGAAGCACGGCAAGCGCACCTTCTGCTGCGGCGCCGGCGGCGCGCACATGTGGATGGAGGAGCGTGGGCAGCCGATCAACGAGGAACGCGTGCGGCAGGCCGCCGAGACCGGCGCCGAAACCCTCGCCGTCGCCTGCCCGTTCTGCACGGTGATGCTCGACGACGGCGTGCGCTCGAGCGGCAGGCAGTTGCGCGTGGTCGACGTCTCGACGCTCCTCGTCGAGTCGCTCGAGGATTGACGCGCCTGAGGCGCCCGCGACCAGGATGACCGCGCTGCGCGCCGTCGCGCGGTAGCCATGCGGGTCGGGAACCGGCGGCTCCCGACCCGGCTCGCTCGCGTCGTGGGGCGGTGTCAGCGCGGTGTCGAACGCGCGCCGCCACGGCCGCCCGTCGAGCTCGAAGTCGAGGTCGTGGTCGTCCATGTTCAGGATCACGTTCACGTCGCCCCCGACGGTGAAGGCGAGGACGCGCGACGAGGGGTCGTCGAAGCCGGGCCGGCCGAGCAGGCAGCCGTGCCACGCGATGTCGGGCACCCCGTCGTCGTTGGGAGGACCGTCGTAGAAGGTCGGGGCGCGCAGCGCGGGGTGGCGCCGGCGGAAGTCGAGCAGGAGCCGCCAGAAGCGCACGAGGCCCGCGTTCCGGTCGACGAGCGCCCAGTCGAACCACGAGGTCTCGTTGTCCTGGTTGTAGGCGTTGTTGTTCCCGCGCTGCGTGCGGCGCGCCTCGTCGCCGGCGAGGAGCATCGGCACGCCGCGCGAGACGAGCAGCACGACCGCGAAGTTGCGGATCTGCCGCTCGCGCAGCGCCTCGACCTGCGGGTCGTCGGTCTCGCCCTCGACGCCGCAGTTCCAGCTCAGGTTGTCGTTCGCGCCGTCCCTGTTGCCCTCGCCGTTCGCCTCGTTGTGCTTCCAGTCGTAGGAGACGAGGTCGTTGAGCGTGAAGCCGTCGTGGCAGGTGACGAAGCTCACGCCCGCCGTCGGCGGGCGGCGCTGTGCCTGGTACAGGTCGGAGCTGCCGCCGATGCGCGTCGCGGCCGCGCCGACGAGGCCGGGGTCACCGCGCACGAACCGGCGCACGTCGTCGCGGAACCGGCCGTTCCATTCCGACCACCGGCGGCCCGGGAAGGTGCCGACCTCGTAGGCGCCTCCCGCGTCCCATGCCTCCGCGATCAGCTTCGTCTCGCCGAGCTGGTCGGCGAGCTCGGCGAGCTCGACGAGCGGCGGCGACCGCATGATGCTGCCGTCCGGCGCCCGCGTCAGCACCGACGCCTCGTCGAAGCGGAAGCCGTCGACGTGCAGCTCGTCGACCCAGTAGCAGAGGCTGTCGAAGACGAGCTTCGTCACGATCGGGTCGTTGGCGTCGAGCGTGTTGCCGCAGCCCGAGAAATCGAGCAACACGTCCGGTCGCCCGGGCTCGTGCATGTAGTACGCCTCGTTCGCGAGCCCTCGCAGGCTGATCGTGGGGCCGCCGGCGCCGCCCTCGCCGGTGTGGTTGTAGACGACGTCCAGGATCACCTCGAGCCCCGCTCGGTGCAGCGCCTTGACTAGGTCGCGCAGCTCGTCGAGCGTCCCGTACGGCGGATGCGGCGCGAAGTGCGCCACCGGGTTGTAGCCCCAGTAGTCGCCGTCCGTCGGATCGAACGCGAACACCGGCAGCAGCTCGACGGCCGTCACGCCGAGCTTCGCGATGTAGGGGATTTTCTCGGCGAGGCCCGCGAACGTGCCGGGGCGCGCGACGCCGGACGAGGGCGAGCGGGTGAACCCGCCGACGTGGAGCTCGTAGATCACGGTCTCGGCGATCGGCCGGTTCAGCGGGCGGTCGTCCTCCCAGTCGTAGCGGGCCGCGTCGACGACCACGGCGCGCAGGGACGTCGCCACGTTGTCTCCGGGTGCGGCGGCCGCGGCGCGGCTCCAGCGGGCGGTCGCGACGGTGCGGGCGTACGGGTCGAGGAGCGCCTTCTCGTGGTCGAACGCGAACGGCGCTCCCGCCGGGCCCGCGGCGCGGAACGCGTAGGCCGTTCCCGGGCCGACGTCCGGCACGAACGCGTGCCAGAAGTGGAAGTCGCGCGAGAGCTCGACGACGCGAGCGGGGGAGGGGTCGTCGGGCTTCGCGAAGAGGAGCAGCTCGACTGCGTCGGCGTACTCGGAGAAGACCGAGAAGTTGACTCCTCCGCCCGTCGGCGTCGCGCCCACCGGATGCGCCGATCCCGTCGTCGCCACGCGGGAAGCATCTCGCAGCCTCGCCCCGGCCGTCTAGCGTGTGCGTCATGCGAGACGGCATCGACCGGCGGGCGATGGTGGCGCTCTCCGGCGGTCACCTCGCGGTCGACTTCGCGTCGGGCAGCGTTCCGGCGCTGATTCCCTTCCTCGCCGGGCGGTTCCACCTCGGCTACGCGCTCGCGGCGATGCTCCTGCTCGCCGCGACCGTCTCCTCCTCGCTCGTGCAGCCGCTGTTCGGGCTCTGGTCGGACCGGCAGGGCGCGCTCTGGCTGATCCCCGGCGGCGCCATGCTCGCGGCGGTCGGCGTCGGCTTCGCAGCGGTGTCACCCGTCTACCCGCTCGTGCTGGTGCTCGTGCTGGCCGGCGGGCTCGGCGTCGCTGCGTTCCATCCGGAAGGGGCGAAGTACGCCGCGTACGCCAGTGGACGGAAGCGTGCGAGCGGCATGTCGTACTTCAACATCGGCGGGAACACGGGGTACGCGCTGGGAGCGTTCGTGACGGGCGTGCTGGTCACGACCGTCGGTCTCGGTGGCGGCCTGCTCGCAATGATCCCAGTCGCGGTCGCCGCGGTGGCGCTCTCGCGACTCGTGCCAGCGTTCGCGAAGCTGACCCCGACCGCGCCGGCGCACGGCGACCTGCCGGGCGACGACGACCGCCGCGCGATGAAGCTGCTCGGGCTCGTGATCTCGCTCCGCAGCATCCCGTGGTTCACGCTGCTCGCGTTCGTGCCGCTGTGGGTCGTGTCGCTCGGCCACTCCAAGGCCTACGGCAACCGGCTGCTCTTCCTCATGCTGTTGGCGGGGGCGCTCGGGACGCTCGCACTGGGGCCGGTCGCCGACCGGGTCGGGCTGCGCCGGACGCTCGTCGTGACCCAGGCGCTCGTCCCGCCGCTCATGCTGACCTTCATCTATGTCGGCGGGGTCGCCGGAGCCTTCGCGCTGATGCTCGTCGGCGTCTGCGTCGTGGGCACGTTCGGGGTGACGATGGTGCTCAGCCAGCTCTACCTTCCGCGACATGTCGGTGTCGCCTCCGGAATCTCCGTCGGGCTCTCGATGGGGATCGGCGGCGTCGCGGCCGTCGTGCTCGGCGCGGTCGCGGACGCGGTCGACCTGAAGACGGCGCTCATGATCAGCGCACTCGTCCCCGCGCTGGGCGTCGTCGTGTGCCTGCGGCTTCCGCGGCCAGCCCTCCGGCGGCGTGCTCCCGAGCCGCTCGCCGTCGACTGACGTGCCCGCGGGTGCGCCCCCTTCGTGTCCTGGACACATCGGGGCGCCTGTGAGATAGTCGCTGCGGGGATGAGGGTTGCGGCGCGGCATAGGCTCGTCCTGCTCGCGTTCGGCGTGCTCGCCGTTGCGGGCGCGCTGGCGCCGGGCGCCGGCGCTGCGCCGACGCCGCGCTACTACACGACGGCGCTCTCGCAGCCTGCGGTCACGGTGGGTGCGACCGCCGGCGAGACGTTCACGCTCACGAACAGGTCGCTGATCCCGCTCGGATCGGCCCATATCGCCATCCCCAGCGGGTACGCGGTCTCGGTCGTCTCCGTCACGGGCCCGAAGCCCTCGTGGCTCCTCCCGCGTCGCGACTGGATCGCATCGGTGTCGGGCGGCACCCTCTCGTTGCAGGCGAAGACGATCCTGGGCTCGCTCTTCCTGAACGAGTCGGTCAGCGTGCGGCTGAGCGTGCTCGTTCCCTGCGCCGGCGCGTCGAGCGCGGCGTGGACGTCGCAGGCGAGCGGCTCGATCCCGTTCCTGCCGGTGGGCGGCTTCGTGCTGGCGCCCGGCACGGTCGACCCGTCGCTCTCACCCGGCGGCTCCTGCTCGCTGAAGGTCGGCGCTATCGCGTCGCCGCAGACGGCCGGCACGCCGATCGCGGTGAGCGTGCAGACACTCGACGGGAACGGCGCCCCGACGACCGCGTTCTCGGGCTCAGGAACGCTCACGGGCACGTTCGGCGCGGCCCCCGACGGGACGACGCCGGTCTACTCTGCGCTGACGTTCGTGAACGGGCAGGCGACCGCCGCCGCCACGGACTTCGACGCGCAGACCGGGCGGACGGTGACCGCGTCCGCGAGCGGCCTCACGAGCGGCACCTCGAACGCGTTCGACGTGCAGCCCGGGGCCCCCGCCCAGCTGAAGTTCCAGGCGGAGCCGCCTGCGAAGACCCAGGTGAACGACGCGATGGCGCCGGGGCCCGAGGTGGACGTCTACGACGCGTGGGGGAACCTCGAGACGGTCAACGACCTCGCCCATCAGGTGACGGTGAGCCTGGCGCTCGGGAACAACCCCACCGGCGCCTCGCTCGGCGGCAGCTCTCAGCTCTCGAGCGGCGGCAAGGCCACGTTCGGCAGCCTGAGCGTCACCAAGTCGGGCAACGCCTTCACGCTCGTCGCCTCGTCCGGAGCGCTGACGACGGACACCAGCACGAGCTTCGACGTCTTCGACGCGATCTGCACGGGCGAGTGCACCGCGACGAGCCCCGACAACTCGGCGACGGTGAACGCGAACGCGAACGTCGATCTGCAGTTCACCCCGTCGGCCGCGCTCGGCGACTGCGGTTCCGGCACCTCGACGGGGGCACTCGTGACGATCGAACCGACGGGCGACTACACCGCCGCGAGCCCGCTCAAGCTGAACCTGGCGTACCCGGCCGGGACGATCCAGTCGACCGTCTGCGTCAGCAAGGACGGCGGGAGCACCTGGTCGGCCGTGGGCGACTGCCAGACGCACGACACGGGCGCCTACGTCACGTTGCCCTGCGTCGAGAACCGTGCGTGGCTCAATCTGAGCGACCACGGGAACAGCGGTTTCAGCGGCACGCTCGTCCTCACGTCGAGCGACCCGATCGCCGGGCTCGGCTAGGCCGCCCGGCCGTCGGCGCCTCGATCGCCGTGCTCGTCGGCCTCGGGCACGTCGACCTCGTGTGCCGCAACCTGGACGTGTCGCTCGCGTTCTACGCGGCGGTCTTCGGCCCGCTCGGGCTCGAGGAGCCCGTCGAGGTGCCGGGCGAGCGCGGCGAGTCGATCCACTACCTCCGCTTTCCGGCCGTCGGCTCCGGCTCGCTCGGCCTCCGCCAGGCGCTCGTCGAGCAGGACTTCGAGCTCTACGCGCCGGGCTTCCACCACCTCGCGCTGGCGGTCGAGCGCAGGGAGGAGGTCGACGCAGCCCACGCCGCAGCCGTCGCCGCGGGCGCCGAGGTGCTGCACGCGCCGCGCCTCTGGCCGCAGTACCACCCCGACTACTACGCGACGTTCTTCCTCGACCCGGACGGCTTCCGGCTCGAGGTCGCCGCGAGCCGCGACGCACGGCTGTGACGATCCCGCGACGCGTCTCCGACTTGACAATTGTGGAACGCATGTTCCACAATATGGTTGATGCCGTCCGAGACCGGCACGCAGGCGATCGACCGCGCCGCCGAGCTGCTCGTGCGCGTCGTCGAGTCGCACCGGCCGCGGGCCGTCGGCGAGCTTGCCACCGAGACCGGCCTGCCGAAGAGCACGACCTCGCGCCTCGTCGGCGCCCTCGAGCGGCGCGGGCTCCTGCAGCGCGCGGGCGACCGGCGAGTCGCGCCCGGGCCTGTCCTGCTCCGCTTCGCGCACCGCGACTCGAGCACGAGCCTCGTCGACCTCGCCGCCCCTGCGCTGCGCGTCCTCTCCGAGCTCTCGGGCGAGACGATCAACCTGGGCGTGCCGACGCCGCTCGGCGTCGAGCACCTGGCGCAGGAGGAGTCGCGCCACTTCGTCGGCGGCACGAACTGGGTCGGGCGCCGCGTCCCCTACGAGACGACCGCGAACGGGAAGGTGCTGCGCGCGTTCTCGGCCGAGCGGCCCGACGACGGCGCGAGGATCCGCGCGCAGGGATACGCGACGGCGGTCGACGAGCTCGAGCGTGGCCTGTCCGCACTCGCGGCTCCCGTCCTCGGCGCCGACGGCATCGCCATCGCCGCCCTCTCGATCTCCGGCCCCACCATCCGACTGACCCGCGAGCGCATCGCCGAGCTCGTGCCCGCCCTGCTCGAGCAGGCGCGGCTCGTGTCGACGCGGCTCGGCCACCACGATCACAACCAGCGAGGTGCCGCATGACCCACGACGAGATCCTCCAGGGCCTCTACGACAACACGCTCGTCGGCAACGCCCCCGAGGTGAAGGACCTCGTCAACCAGGGCCTCGAGGATCAGCTCGAGCCCGAGAAGATGCTCTACGACGCGTTGATCCCCTCGCTGGAGGAGGTCGGGGCGAGGTTCGAGCGCGGCGACTACTTCGTGCCCGAGATGCTGATCGCCGCCCGCGCGATGCAGGGCGCGCTCGACATCCTCCGCCCGCTGCTCGCCGAGACCGGCGCCAAGCCGATCGGCACCTACGTCATGGGCACCGTCAAGGGCGACGTCCACGACATCGGGAAGAACCTCGTCAACATCATGCTCGAGGGCGCGGGCTTCACCGTCTACGACCTCGGCGTCAACGTCGCGCCCGAGACGTTCGTCGAGAAGGTGCAGGAGCACGAGCCCGACATCGTCGGCTTCTCGGCGTTCCTGACGACGACGATGCCGATGTTCAAGGCGAACATCAACGCGCTGCAGAAGGCCGGCATCCGCGACGACGTGATCGTGATGGTCGGCGG
>Ga0070739_10004588_pt1 | contig 16215 bp, 11 predicted proteins | sample Coa_R1_7_FD_66445 | JGI IMG/M metagenome (GOLD analysis project Ga0070739, IMG submission 66445) | Surface soil microbial communities from Centralia Pennsylvania, which are recovering from an underground coalmine fire - Coalmine... | ecosystem: Environmental > Terrestrial > Soil > Unclassified ... | reverse complement strand
CAGCAGCGCGGAGGAGAGCCGCAAGGTGTGTGCGGCGACCACATTGTCGTCGGCCAACCCGTGAATGATCATCATCGGACGGTGCGGCTCAGCCCACTGCCATGCCCCCGGCCCCGCATCAGGGAACAGCGAATTCGCGTTGTAGACCTCGGGCGCCAGATCGGGATGCCCGAGATAACGCTCGGTGTATCCGGTGTCGTACAGCCGCCAGTCGGTGACCGGCGCGCCGACGATCGCCGCGTGGAACACGTCCGGCCGCTTGAGCACGGCCAGCGCCGACAGGTAGCCGCCGTATGACCAGCCGCGGATCGCGACCCGGCCGCGATCCAGGTCGGGGACCTGCTTCAGGAGCGCGTCGAGGGCGTCGACCTGGTCCTCGAGCGTTGCTCCGACGAAGTCGTCACGCACCGCGCGATCCCAGGCCGGGCCGCGCCCGGGAGTGCCGCGGCCGTCCACGACCAGCACGGCGAAGCCCTGATCGGCGAACCATTGGGAGGAGAGGAACGCGTTGTGCGACGCGACGGCCATCTGTCCGTGCGGACCGCCGTACGGGTCGAGCAGCACGGGCAGTTTCGTTCCCGGCGTGTGATCGGACGGTAGCAGGAGCACGCCACGCAGCTCACGCTCGCCGAGGACGAGTTCGCGGGGCCTGGCCGTGAGGCGCGGCTGCTCGGCGACGGATCGCAGCTCGCTGAGCTGCTTGGGCGCGACGCCTTCGCCTCCGTCCTCGCCGCGGTCGCCGATGCGCAGCACCGTGATACGCCGGTTCGGCTCGTGCAGCGTCGCGGAGGTGACGACGGCGAGCGAACCGCCGATCGCCGCGGCGTTCACGCCGTCGGCCGAACTGAGCTGAGTCAGGGAGCCGTCGGCCAGCGCGACGCGCACGATGTGAATCCGCGTCGGATCATCGAAGGACACGGACAAGTACGCGTGGCGCGCGTCGAATCCGAGCAGCGCGCGGACCTGAACGCCGTCCGGGGTCAGCACACGGTCGCCGACCAGCAGGCGGTAGGCGTCGCCGCGCGGCGCGATCCAGGCCAGTTCCCCGGTGCGCGACCACGCGGGAGCGCCGGGTCCGGACTCGATCCAGACCGGGTCGTACTCCTCGATCAGCGTGCTGGTCGAGCCGTCCGGCTGCACGGCGAGGATCCGTGAGGTGCGCTGGTCCCGCGAAAGCACGACGAGCAGCGCGGGACCGTGCGCGGACCAGTGCACTGAGACGAGGTACTCGAACACCGACGCCGCGGACTGCGTGGACTCGGCGGGCTGTGCTGACTGCTCGGACTGGGCGCCCTCCCAGACCACCGGGGTGCGCGAGCCGTCGAGGCCGAGCCGAACCAGGCCGACCAGCGCGTTCGCGGTGCCGGCCGCCGGGTATCCGACCTCGCGGGCCGGCTGTCCCGGATTGGCCGGATCGGCGATGTGCCAGCGGGTCACCGGCGTGTCGTCCACCCGAGCGGCCAGCAGTTGGGTGCCGTCCGGGGACCACCAGTAACCGCGGTGCCGGTCCAGCTCCTCGGCCGCGATGAAGTCCGCGGCGCCGTAGGTCACGTTCGGGCCGTCCGGCTCCGCGAGCGCCCGGTCCGCAGCGCCGTCGAAGCCGATGACGCGCAGCGCTCCGCCGGAAAGGTAGGCCACGTGGGCTCCGGTCGGATCCGGCCGCGGGTCGATCACCGGGCCCTCGGCCGGTAGCTCGCGCACCGTGCCGGCCTCCAGGTCGGCCAGGAACAGCCGCCCGGACAGGGCGAAGGCAGCAACCCGCACCGCCCCGTCGGTCGCGAAGTCCACGATGCCCGCGGCGCCCTGCCGCGAGCGCTCCCGCCGGGCCTTCTCCTCGACCGTCAGTTCCTCGCCGGCGCTGCCGGCCAGCAGGTCCACCGGGTCGGCGATCAGCCGCTCCGCTCCGGTGTCCGGGTCGGCGGTCCACAGGCAGGTGGCGCGATCGGCGCCGGTCTTGGTGCGCAGGAACGCGATCCGGCTACCGTCCGGGGCGATCGCGAAGGCCCGTGGCACACCCAGGGTGAAGCGCTGGGTACGGGCGAACTGCCGGGGAAAGGAGATCTCTTCGGCCATGCCCCGATGCTATGAGAGAGCCTGCTCCTGATGTACCGCGGCGTCCCAGAGCGACGGATACGCGTCGCGTACCGCACGGTCCAGCACAGCGGTCACCTGGCGCGCGTGGGGGAGCGTGCGCCGTTGCGGGTCCGGTGGCACGGCCCACACCACCCACGAGGGACCGACCGCCCCCGGCGTAGGCAGCGGACAGCAGCGGCCGCGCCCCCAAATGCGCAGATCGACCCCGGCCTCGCGCCATTTGCTCAGGCCGTACTCGGGCTCGCCGTCGGCGCCGAGGTCGACCAGGAACCGGATGCGCCCCTGGCCGTCGGTGATCGGCCCGACCGCCGCCGGGTTCTTGCCGAGCCGTTCCAGCGCCGCCACGCCGACCAGCGACGGCACGTCCACGATGCCCAGCCGCCGGGCGCCGGGCACCGGACGGCCGAGCACGGCGAGCACCGGCGAGCCCGGACTAAGCCGCCAGACCGTGCGCACGAGATCGGGCACGGCGGAGGCGGCCCACTGCCAGGGGCCGGGCGCCAGCCACGCGCCGGAACAGTCGAGTCCTTCGCTCGGGGTTCGGCTGTGTGTCGCGTCACTGTCGAGGCCGATTCCGGGGGTGACCGGCCAACCCAGGGCAGCCGCGTACCAGACCGCGGCTTCGTCGGCGGTGCGCGGCCGCTTCGATACGTCCAGAGAGGTCAGGATCGTATCCGTCATCTGTGGTGCGTTGTCCTTCCCCGGGGCTGTGCAGGACTCTGTTACCGAGTGAATACGATCCGTGCCCTCACTGCGAGACGCCGTAAGCGGACTTCTACCGGACTGCGCAACGTAGGCTTAAACGCATGAGGCGTCGAACCAGTCCGCTACCGCGTACCGGCCAGTCGATCCTGTTCGTACACGCGCATCCCGACGACGAGTCCATCAACAACGGCGCCACCATGGCGAAATACGCCGCGGAGGGCGCCCACGTGGCGCTGGTGACCTGCACCCTCGGCGAACTCGGCGAGGTGCTGGTGCCGGAATTGGCGTATCTCGCCGCCGACCACGAGGACCGGCTCGGCCCGCACCGCATCACTGAACTGGCCGCCGCGATGCGCGAACTCGGCGTCACGGACTACCGCTTCCTCGGCGGCCCCGGGCGCTTCCGGGACTCGGGAATGATGGGCACCGAGCCGAACAACGCGCCGAACTGCTTCTGGCAGGCGGATGTGGACGAGGCCGCCGCGATGCTGGTGCCCGTCATTCGCGAGGTGCGGCCGCAGGTACTGGTTACCTACAACGAGTTCGGCGGCTACGGGCACCCGGACCACATCCAGGCGCACCGGGTGGCGATGCGAGCGGCCGAACTCGCCGCCGACGCGGATTTCGGCGCGGGGCCGGCGCACGAGATATCCAAGATCTACTGGAACACCGTGCCGCGTTCCGTGGTCCAGGCGGGGCTCGACGCGTTGCGGGCCGAGGGTGACTCGACCGGCTTCGTCGCGGTCGAATCGGTAGACGACCTGCCCTTCGTCGCGGAGGACGACACGGTCACCGCGGTCGTGCGCGCCGAGGAGTACGCCGAGCGCAAGGCCGCCGCGATGCGCGCGCACGCCACGCAGATCACCGTGGACGGCCCCTTCTTCGCGCTGTCCAACAGCCTCGGCCAGCAGGTGATGGGCGTCGAGCACTATCAACTGGTCCACGGTGCGTCCGGTCCGGACAAGCCGGAGGTGGATCTGTTCGCCGGGTTGGACGTTTAGTGCCTGCCGCGGCACTCCGGCCGAGGCACCATGCCGCAGAATGGCTGCCGTGAGCCGACTGAAGCCGATCCGCCCGAGCGCCCCCGCCGACGAGGGCGCCGCGGGCAAGAGCGCCGCACCGGTCGATAAGCCCGTCCAGGACGCTGCCGAGCCGCGCGCTTTCGCCTTCGAGAGGGTTTCGCGCTGGCTGTTCCTGCTCCTCGCGGCGGCGGCCGGCCTCGTCGTCGGCGGCCTCGGCTCCTTCGGTCACCGGGCGAGCGCGACCTGGCTGGGCGTCAGCTGGCCTACCGGCCTGCTGCTGTGCTTCGGCGGCCTCATCGGCCTGATGCTCGCGCTCGGCGAACTCGCGCCCGGTGCTCCCGCGTCGTGGCTCCCGACCCGGCTGTCCGCGGTCAGCTGCGCCTCCGCCGGCTGGTTGCTCGCCCTCATCTGGCTCACCTACCTCGGTCCGCCCTTCACGTTCGCGCGCAAGGGCGACGTGATCCTCCCCAACGACTGGAAGTCGATCACGTATCTGCTCGGCGGCATGGCGCTGATCGTCACGGTGACGTACCGCGCCTGGCTCGCGTCGCTCAACGCGCGGCTCGCGCAGCGGTCCGGTGGCTCGGGAGGCGTTCACCCTCGCGGGTGAATTCCGCGGACGCTGCGGCACGCGTTCAGTTACGCCGTATCCCTTTCACCGTGTTCGATGCGCCGAAGCGGCGTTGACGCGTGTTCCCACGGCATCACTCGCGACGGTGGAATATCAGCCATCGGGCCTCGGGCCGACGACGATCACAGTATGGTGATCGCCAAGGCACTGTCCGTGATCGGGCCGATTCGGCGGCGCGGACGTCGATCTGCGATCTGGAAGGCCGGAACGGCGCTGTGAATACTCCAGAGTCCACGGATTACCCAGGGCGGGGCACCGATCCGTACCGGCGCGACCCTTATGACCCGCAGTTCGCCTCCGGTCTGTACGAGACCGGCGGTTACGAGACCGGGGTTCCCGGCGCGACCGACCTGCTCGAGTTCCCGCCGCTTCCGGAGTATCTGAGCGACGGCCCCGACGGCGATCCGAACCCAGGCGACCCGTACTCGATGCCTGATTCAGGCGCCCTGCCGCACCAGGAGCCCCAGGCCGCCGACCCGCAGCAGTCCGGCCTGCGCGTGTCCTCCACCGCCGAGGCGACCGCCCGCCTGCTGATCAAGCTGCCCTCTGCGCCGCCTCAGCCCTCGACGACGCTGCGTCCGCACGCAGCCTGGGAGGACCGCGCCGAGGACGCCCTGCCGGAAGGCGCCCCGGGCCCGCGCCGCAACGCCGCACCGGCCGCCCCGTTCGCACAGGTCGCCGCATCCCCGGCGCGGCCCAGTGCGCTGCCCTCAGAACTTGCTGCGCTCACTACGGCCACGCTCGTGGTGCCGCTGCCGCGCGACACCCGGCCGACTCCGGCGCTGCTTACCACGACGCTGCCGCCGTCCACGGCCGCGCAGCAGAACGCGGCGGAGCTCGCCGACGCCTTCCACGACACCCTGGAGCAGGTCTTCGGGCTCGACCTCGAGAAGGTCTCCGCGGCCGACGTAGGCCTCGACCGCTCGGCCGATCCGGCCGCCACGGCGGACGACGACCTGCCCGGCACCTGGTTCCGCGACGAGCCGGCGGGCGCGGCGGCGGTGCGCGAGCCGGGCGCCGCCGGGGGCGAGGAGATCGTCGAAGGCGAATTCGCCGACGCGGGTCAGCCCCCTTACGAGTACGTGCCCGGCGCCGTTCCGGCCGCCACCTTCGGCGGCCCCTACGGCGTCCCGACCCAGCCCGCCGCCTTCCCCGGCTTCGGCGGGTACTCTCCCGAGGGGCACGACCCCTCGCGGCACGCCCTCGCGCTGCGCTACCTCGGCGGCATCTTCCACAACTCCTCCGGCGAGTCCGCGTATCTGGACCCTGGCTCGCCGGCCGCGCGCGCCCTGCGCGGCTCCGCGGCCGCGGCCAGTCCGTTCGCCGCGCCCTTCGCCGCCCCGGACGCGCCGACCCAGCAGCTCACCAAGATTCCGGCGCAGGCGGCGGCTCCCGCCCTCGTCGCGGCAGCCGCCGCCCCCTCGGCGCCCGCGCAGCCGCGGCCGCGCCACGGGGGCGCCGCCGGAGACGAGTCGGCAGTCGGCCGCGTCCCGAAGCCGCGCGCCGACCGGCGCAGCCAGGCCGAGAACGACGCGGCCGAGGACGACACCGAGCGGCGCGGCGGTAGCAGGCTCCTGACGATCGTCGCCGTCGTGGCGGCCGCCTTCGCCCTCCTCTACGGCGTCGCGCTGGCGGTGGCGAGCGGGGTCTTCGGCGGCAGCGTGCCGCGCGGCACCGTCGTCGCCGGAGTCCCGATCGGCGGACTGAGCCCGGCCGCGGCCGAGCAGGCGCTCAGCGACCGGCTCGGCGCCACGGCCCGCGCGCCGATTCCGCTGCTGGTCGGCCAGACCCCGGTCAGCCTCGACCCCGGCACCTCGGGGCTCACCCTCGATGTCGCGGGCACCCTCCAGGCCGCGCAGCAGGACCGCACCAACCCGCTGGTCATCATCCCGGCGCTGTTCGGCGCCACGCACCAGATCGCGCCGATCCCGAGTGTGGACGCGGCCGCGCTCGGCCGCGCGCTTGACAAGATCGCCGCCGCGTACAACAGCCCGATGGTCGAAGGCGCCATCACCTTCCGGGCCGGCGTCCCGGTGGTCACCGCGCCCAAGGAAGGCCGTGGATTCAGCACGGACGGCGCGATCACCGCGATCCGGAACGGATACCTGCGGGTCACCGGTCCGATTCGGATCCCAGTGCAGCCGTTGCGCCCGAAGGCCACGCCCGCGGCGCTGCAGGCAGCGCTGGAGACGATCGCCCGTCCGGCGGTGTCGGCACCGATCGCGCTGGTCACCGGGACCGTCACCACGCAGCTGACCCCGGCTCAGATCGGCGACGCGCTCACCATCACGCCCGACCCGACCGGTCAGCTGGCCGCCCATCTCGACGGCGCGCGGCTGCGCAGCTACCTCGGCCAGAACGTGCGCGCGCAGGAGCAGTCCGCGGTCAACGCCTCCTTCTCCATCAACGGCGACCAGCCGGTGCTGGTCCCCGCGCGCGACGGCCGCGGCTTCGCCCCCGACAGCCTCGCCGCCGCGGTACTGCCCGCACTCACCGAGTCCGCGCCGCGCACCGCGAACGTGCCGCTCGGCCCGCTCCCCGCAACCTTCACCACCGCGCAGGCGCAGGCCCTCGACGTCACCGACGTGCTCGGCAGCAGCACCCTGCCGGTCCCGGACGCCCCGAACCGCTTCGCCAACGTCCAGCGGGCCACCTCGCTCGTCGCCGGCGACATCGTGCCGCCCGGGGCCACCTGGTCCTTCCTCGGCACCGTCGGCGCGCCGACCACCGCCAACGGTTTCGCGGTCAGCGCGGCGGCGCAGCGCGCGGGCGTCGACCCCTCCGGCGGCGTCGACACGGTCGCCACGGCGGTCTTCGACGCGGCGTTCTCCGCCGGCATGGGCGACACGGTGCACCACCCGCACGCCTCGTACGTCGACCGCTACCCGGTCGGCCTCGACGCGGCCGTGGTCGCGCCCGGCACCGACCTCCAGTGGAGCAACGTCAGCGGCCACCCGGTCTACGTCTACGCCTCCTACGCGAACAACTCGCTCACCGTCGCGCTCCTCGGCGAGAAGCCGTACGACGAGGTGAAGGTCGACGTGTCGCAGCGTACTGCGATCGTTCAGCCCAGCGCAGGGCACGGCTCCTGTGCGGGGGCGCAGCCGGGCTTCCAGGTCGATGTCACGCGGACGCTGCTGCGCGGCGGCAGCCAGGTGGGCACCGAGCAGTTCCACGTCACCTACGTGCCGCAAAGCGGGCAGGGCTGCTCCACCGGCTCGGTCTCGGGCTCGAACTCGGGGACGGGCTCGCAGACCAGCGGGTCCGGTAGCGGCACGAAGTCCGGCGGCGGTTCCGGCGGCGGCAGTGGCACCGGCTCGTCCCCCACCTCCGCGCCGAGCCCCGCGCCCACCGGAATCCTCGGCGGCCTGCTGCACTGACCACCGCACCGGGTCGGAACCACACCGAGTCGGCGAGCCGCGGTACTGCATGGACCAGGCATGACAGTTGTCATGCGAGGTTCACGACGCCGCACACTGACGCGGCGGCGCGCAATCCGATTCGATAGTCCTAGTTGCCAGGGCGTACGGAACAGGCCGAACGCCCAGGGGATTCGACGACGGGACTGAAGATGACTACGGGAGTACGCGGCGGGCCGGGGTCCGCCGCGGTGACGTTCGAGAACGTCTCAAAGCACTACGGGCAGGTCAAGGCGGTCAACGAGCTGAGCCTCGAGATCCCGCAGGCCCGCACCGTGGCGTTCCTCGGGCCCAACGGGGCGGGCAAGTCCACCTCCATCGACATGCTGCTGGGCCTGCGCAAGCCGTCCTCGGGCACGGTACGGGTGTTCGGCAAGGCGCCCCATGACGCGATCATGGCCGGCCATGTGGGAGCGATGCTCCAGTCCGGGGGACTGCTGAGCGATGTGACCGTGCGCGAACTGCTCACCCTCATGACGAAGCTGCACCCGCGGCCGCTGCCGGTCGATGAGGTGCTCAAGCGGGCGAACATCGCGGACATCGCCGAGCGCAAGGCGGACAAGCTCTCCGGCGGCCAGACCCAGCGGGTGCGGTTCGCCATCGCCATCGCCGGGGACAGCGACCTGATCGTGCTCGACGAGCCGACCACCGGCATGGACGTGGAGAACCGGCAGATCTTCTGGGCCGCGATGAAGGCGCAGGCCGAGCGCGGCAAGACGATCCTGTTCGCCACCCACTACCTGGAGGAGGCGGACCAGATCGCCGACCAGGTGATAGTGATCAACAAGGGCCGGCTGCTGGCCAACGGCACCGTCGCGGACATCAAGGCGCAGGCCGGCTTCCAGCGCATCTCGTTCCGGCTGCCCGGGGTCTCGCGCGACCAGCTGCTGATGCTGCCGAACGTGGTGTCGCTGGACGTCCTCAACGACCGGGTGCAGATCCAGACCTCGGACTCGGACAAGACCTTCTACTCGATCATCGACGCCGGCTACCGGCCCGAGGACATCGAGATCACCGCGCTGGGCCTCGAGCAGGCCTTCGTCGCGATCACCCAGCAGGACAATGGCGCGGACGCGCACGCGGAAGTAGTGGAGGACGCCCGATGACCGGCGTGATCGCCCTGACCCGGCTGGAGATCCTGCGCGCGCTGCGCAACCGCCGCGTCATGTTCTTCACCATCCTCTACCCGACCGTGCTTTTCCTGCTGACCGCGGGCACCGCCAACAGCAACAAGATGGTGGAAGGCACGCACCTGAGCCTGCGTACCTATTTCCTGATCGCTTACGCCTCCTTCGGTGCTCTGGGCGCTGCGCTCACCACGAACGCCCAGAAGATCGCGACCGAGCGCAAGGAAGGCTGGATCCGGCAGCTGCGGCTGACCGCCCTGCCCGGCAACGGTTATGTGATCAGCAAGATCGGTTCGGCGACGCTGATCACCGTCCCGGCCATCGCAATCGTGTTCATCGTCGGCGGTTCGATGGGCGTGCACCTGAGCGCGGCCAAGTGGGTCGCCGCGTTCCTGGTGCTGTGGGCCGGCGCTCTTGCCTTCACCGCGCTGGGCATCGCGATCGGCTACGGGGTCCCGCAGGACTCGGTGCAGATCGTCACGATCCTGGTGTACGTCGGCGGCTCCTTCCTCGGCGGGCAGTTCTTCCCGCTGGGCGGCGGGGTGCTGGAGAAAGTGGGCAAGGCGCTGCCGACCTACCAGGTGCGGCAGTTGGCTCAGGACGTGATCACGGGGACGCACGTGCCGAGCAGCGGGATCGCGATCCTGATCGCGTGGACGGTCGGCGCGAGCGTCCTGGCGGCCCGCATGTACCGCCGCGGCGTGGACGCCGGCTGAGCAGGGGCGGCCGGCGCACATGAGCGGCGAAGTCCGCAACGTCCGCGAGGACGACGCAGCCATCCGGCTCGGGTTACGCACCCGGACCGGATGGCTGTGGGCTGGGGTCTGGCTGATCTATCTGCTGATCCCGCTCGTCGACAACTTCAACAAGCGGTACGCGCTCTGGCAGCAGGTTCTGGGCATCACCGGGTTCTGGCTGTTCTGCTACATCTACACCCGGTTGACCATCACGAGCCGCGCCGCGTGGGAGCACGACCACCTGCGCTGGAACCGGGACCGCAGGGCGACGGTCTACCTCGGGATCCTGATCGCCCTCGCCGTCGGGCTGCCGATCCTGTGCACCCCGACCTGGATCGCGCTGTGGATCTACGTCTCCGCGGTCTGCGGCTCGATGCTCCCGCTGGGCGGGGAGCGGCGCTGGGCGCTGATCGGCGGCGCGGCGGCCACCGGCGCCATGGTGCTCGAAGGCGTCCTGCTCAAGGTCGACACCGGGACCTGGGCCTGGATGGTGCTGCCCTCGTTCTTCTCCTGCTTCGCGGTGATGGGTGTGCGGCGGATGCGCGGCCTGATCGGCGAGCTGCACCAGGCCCGCGAGGAGGTCAAGCATCTGGCGGTCAACGAGGAGCGGCTGCGCCTGGCCCGCGATCTGCACGACCTGGCCGGGCACTCGATGGCGACCATCACGCTCAAGGCCGAGCTGGCCAGGCGGCTGATCCCGTTGGACGCCGCGGCCGCGGAGAAGCAGGTCGCGGACATCGAACAGGTCTCCCGGCAGGCGCTGGCCGACATCCGGGAGGCGGTCTCCGGCTATCGGCGGGCCACGCTCGCCGTCGAGACGGTCTCCGCGCGCACCGCGCTCGATGCCGCACAGATCTCCTTCGAGGTCGACCCCGCGTTGCTGCGCCGTTCTGGCACGCTCGAACCGGAGGCCGAGGCGGCGCTCGCCTGGTGCCTGCGCGAAGCGGTGACCAACGTGGTCCGGCACTCCGGCGCCACCTGGTGCCGGGCGCGGCTCATCGAGGCGCGCGTTGACGGCGAGGCCACGGTCACGCTCGAAGTGGTCGACGACGGTCGCGCCAGGCCGTGCCCGGAGCAGGCCCCTGACGCGGTCGACGGCTCCGATGCGCTCGACGCTTCCGCGGCCGCGGCGCTCGCCGAGCCCGCCGAACAGGCCGAGCACTGGGGTAACGGCCTGACCGGCCTGCGTGAGCGGCTGGCCCCGTTCTCGGCCACGCTGAGCGCCGGGCCGACGCGCCCGCACGGATTCCGGGTCGCCGCCACCCTCCCGGTACGGTGACTGTCGGCTAAGGTTGGGCCGTGAATTCGGGGAGCGCGAATCCGGGGAGCGACCAGGACAAACGTATCAGGGTCCTGCTAGCGGAGGACCAGGCGATGATCCGCGAGGCGCTGGCGACCCTGCTCGACCTTGAGCCGGACATGACCGTCGTCGGGCAGGTCGGCCGCGGCGACGAGGTGGTCGACGCGGTGGACGCGCTCGGCGGCGTGGACGTGGCGCTGCTCGACATCGAGATGCCCGGCCTTGACGGCCTGAGCGCCGCGGCGCAGCTGCGCAAGCGGCACCCTGAGACCAAGGTCGTGGTGCTCACCACCTTCGGCAGGCCCGGCTTCCTGCGCCGCGCCATGGAGGCCGGCGCGGCCGCCTTCATGGTCAAGGACGCCCCGGCCGCCCGCCTGGCCGAGGCGGTGCGCAGGGTGCTGGCCGGCGAGCGGGTGATCGATCCCGATCTCGCCGCCGCCGCGCTCGCCGACGGGATCAACCCGCTGACGAGCCGGGAGCGGGACGTGCTCGCCGCCTCTGCCGACGGTTCCGTGAACGCGGAGATCGCCGAAAAGCTGAGCCTTTCCGAAGGCACCGTGCGCAACTACCTGTCCGCGTGCATTCAGAAGACCGGGGCACGCAATCGCGCTGAAGCCGTGCGTATCGCGCAGGAGAAGGGCTGGCTTTAGAGCTCTGCCCGGTTTTCCCGCCGAGAGGGGACGACTGTCGACACCGTCCGCGGATCGCTCTGTCCAGATCACTTTGTCAAGATCGCGCCCTGGACCACAGTGTCGTATCAACAGTGTCGTATCAAGATGACAGCCCCGGCCCGACGCCTCGCGCTTGCGTCGGGCCGGGGCCGGCCGCTTCGGGCTACCGCTAGGCGGCGTACGGTTCGGCGGACAGCAGCTTGACCGCCATGGTCCTGCCGTTGGGCAGCTCGTACTCGGTGCTCTCGCCGATCTTGCGACCGTTGATGGCCGAACCGAGCGGCGACTGCGGCGAGTACACCTCGATCGCGGCCCCGGCGTCCTCGCGCGAGCCGAGCAGGAACTCCAGCGTGTCGTCGTCGTCCCCGTCAAAGGCCACCTTGACCACCATGCCGGGCGCGGCCACGCCGGAGACCGAGGGCGCCGTACCGACCTGAGCATTCTCCAGCAGCTGGCGCAGCTGGAGAATGCGGGCCTCCTGCTTACCCTGCTCCTCCTTGGCGGCGTGGTAACCGCCGTTCTCCCGTAGGTCGCCCTCCTCGCGGGCAGCCTCGATCTTCTTCGCGATCTCGGTACGGCCCGGACCCTGGAGGTACTCCAGCTCGGCCTTCAGCCGGTCGTACGCCTCCTGGGTGAGCCAGGTGGCGTTGTCGCTGGTCTGGGTCACGGATGCTCCTCGTAGCGTCAAACGGATAGTCGGGTAGCCGTCGGATCGGATACCCGCGAAACTACGAGGCTACCAAGCGTCGCCGACAATACGCAGCGAACTGTTATTCAGCCGACCGGCTCAGCCCGTCAGTTTGCAGGTCTGCACCGTCACGGTGTTCGCCGTGGTGGTGGTCTGCAGCGTGTAGGTCTGCACGTTCTTCGCGCGCCCGGACAGAATCGGGACCGAGGCCGTGCCGACCACCGTGCCGTGCCCGTCCACCGCGACCAGGGTGCAGGTGGCGGACTTGTCCGCGGGCTTGTCCACCTCGAAGGTCACGATGACCGACGTGGCGGTGGTGGCGTTGAAGCTGGTCACGGTGCCTTGGATGTCCGGATGCGACAATTGCCAGGCGATATAGCCGCCCACGCCGCCGAGTACGGCGAGGCCGACGATGCCGAGACCGACCTTCCTCGGCCCGGACATGCCGCCCTTCTCGCCATAGCGGCCTTCCGGCGGCGTCATCGCGGTTCGGGAGCTGTCCAGGCGCGCGGATCCGGGTGCGCCGGGCCGGCCGCCTTGGGTCGGGCCGCCCCCGCTGGAGGCGGCCGCGGCGCGGCCGAACGGGGTCTGCGGGTTTGCGGGCTGAGTCGCGGGCCGGTCACCGGTGTTGCCGGTGGCGGAGGACTGCGGGTCGGGCAGCCGGAAGCGCTGTTGCGGGCGCAACGGCTCCGAGCCCGGCTGTGGCCGGGGCGGCTCGGGCGTTGAACTGATGGTGTCCGTCATTGTTCCCTCGGGGTGCCGGGAATCGGGAATTATGCGCGACCGGGCGGTGCTGTGTTACCGACGGGTGTCGGACGCTATATGTTGCGGCGCCAAACACACTCGTCCGCCACTATAGAGGCTGCCGTGACTATTACCACGGCGAACGACAGGAACCGTTCAGACGAGGAGACCGGCCCGTGGATCAGCGGCTCCGGCTGATGGCAGTACACGCACATCCTGACGATGAGTCGTCGAAGGGCGCGGCGACCATGGCACGTTACGTCGCGGAAGGCGTAAATGTGCTGGTGGTGACATGTACCGGCGGGGAACGCGGGGACGTTCTCAACCCGCGCCTGAAGGATGATCCGAACATTGCTGCGAATATCCGCGCCGTGCGTCGCGCGGAGATGGAGGCAGCGCGCAGCATTCTCGGCGTCGACCAGGCCTGGCTCGGATTCGTCGACTCCGGGCTGCCGGAGGGCGACCCGCTGCCGCCGTTGCCGGAAGGTTGCTTCGCCCTCCAGGACGTCACGACCGCGGCGGCACCGTTGGTGAAGCTGATGCGGGAATTCCGCCCGCACGTGGTGACCACGTACGACGAGGACGGCGGCTACCCGCACCCGGACCACATTCAGTGCCACCGCGTATCCGTCGAGGCCTTCGATGCCGCGGGGGATCCGGACCGGTACCCGGAGGCCGGCGAACCCTGGCAGCCGCTCAAGCTCTACTACAACCAGTCCTTTTCCAAGGCGCGGGTGCTGGCCTTGCACAACGCGATGATCGAGCGCGGGCTTAAGTCCCCCTACGAAGGCTGGATCGACCAGTGGGGCGACCGGCCGGAACGCCACATCACCACGCGCGTGCCGTGCGGCGACTATTTCGAGATCCGCGATAAAGCGCTGCTCGCGCACGCCACTCAGATCGACCCGGACGGCCCGTGGTTCGGCGTCCCGATGGACGTGCAGCGCGCGGCGTGGCCGACCGAGGACTTCGAATTAGCTCGATCGCTCGTGGACACGACGCTCCCCGAGGACGACCTGTTCGCGGGCGTGCACGAGACCGTCGGCGTGTAATCGAAGAAGACGCATACAGGCCGCGCCGTTCCAAGAACGGCGCGGCCTGCGTTTTGTCCGCCGGGTGCTTGCTAGTTGCCGAGGTTGGGGATCAGCAGGACGTCCTTGAGCCCGCTGTCAGGGTGCTGCGCTTTCCACTGATCGAGTTTGTCCGCCAGGGTGCTGTTACCGACGATGACGCGCAGCGGAGTCGAGGACTGTGCGAGGACGCCCTCGAGCGCGGTCACGCTCTTGTCCTGATCCGCGGTCCATCCGGCGTCCGCGGTCGCGCCGAGGTTCGGCGCCTCGTTCAGCTGATAGATCTGCGGTGAGATCGACCCGTCGTCGTGGTTGAGCGTCGCCATCACGAGCGAGAGGTTGATGTTCTCCAGGGTGTGGTCCTGCCAGACGGTCAGCGTGGGCACCCCGTCGCCGAGCAGGCCGCGCGACAGCAGGGTGTCCATCGCGTTGCGATCCGACGGGAAGATGTGCTCGCCGCTGCCCCAGACCCGGGCCCAGGTGGTGTGCCGTCCCGGCTTCATCTTCAGGTAGCTGAACTTGAGCGGGCCGTAGTAGAAGCTGTCCGTAGCCACGAACCCGGCCAGGATCGCGACGCAGCCGATCGCCGCGCCCACCACGCCGCGGCCGGGCAGCTTCGGCCGGCGCAGCAGATGCCCGGCGGTTCCGATGCCGACCAGCGCGATGATGACCCAGGCCTGCACCGCCTTCTGGAAGTAATACGAGGTGGTGTGGATCGTCGTGGTCTGATAAGCCCAGAACGCGAGCACCGCCGCCCCGCAGAATGCGGTACTCGCCAAGGCGGCCAGCGCGGTAGGCCGGCGCCTGGCGGCGTGCGTCGCGAAACCGACCACCGAGAGCAGCCCGATGATCGCAAGGCTCTGCTGCGTCATCGGCACCGTGAAGCCGATCGCCAGCGCGGCCTGCGAGGACTGCAAACCGCTCTGCTTCGCGGAGAGCACCTCGGAGAGCGAGACCGGGATCGCCACGATCGCCGCGCCCACCGCCAGCTTCCAGTGCGGCAGCCAGCGCTTGCGGTACAACACCGCAGACACCACGACGATCAGCGCGGCGAACGGCGCGAACAGCTCATAAGTCAGGCAGATCGCGACGGTCAGCGCCGCCATCAGCACGATGTGCAGCCTGCCGCTCGACGGCGGCCGCAGCGCGCACGCCGTGATCAGCGCCAGCAGCCCCATCCCGAAGATCTGCGGGTCCCAGCCGCACCAGATCGAGGTGGTCATCACGCCGGTGGACAGGAACGAGGCGATCGCCGCGACGATGAACGTGCGCCGCCATCCCGCCAGCGCCGGACCGGCGACCCAGCGCGCGCCCCAGGCCACGCACAGCACGAAGAAGCCGTAACCCAGGCAGGTGTACACCTCGTACCGCATCAGTTCGGCGGTCGGGCTGCCCGGATCGGTGTGCGAGGTGACGAAGATGTCCAGCAGCGCGTAGGTGAAGTGCTGGCCCGGCGGATAAACGGCGAGCATGCCCGGGTCCACGACGCCGCGCGCCTTGCCCTGCATCAGGTAGGTGTAGCCGCCGAGCCGGTGGATCGAGTCGAACAGGCTGAAGTGCCGGGTCCGGTCGCCGGTCAGCGCGGCGAAGGCGAGGCGGTGCCCGGCGTTCTGGAACCACAGCGGCCCGTACGCCACGGCCGAGGCGATGCCGAACGCGGCCAGCAGCGGCAGGTCGCTGCCCAGCACCCGGCGCGGCCAGCGCGGGCGGCGCCGCAGCGTGACGCCGATCGCCAGCAGCACGGTGAGCGCGGTGCCGCCGACCGCGATCGGGTTGAGTCCGAAGGGCCAGAACGAGAACGGGATGCCGGCCGCCATGGCGGTGCCCGCCAGCAGGCCGAGGGTGACCATCAGCCGGTCGAGCACGGTGCCGCCCATGCGGACGAGGCCGCCGGTGAGGTACACGATGACGACGATCAACACCGCGTCGATGTGCAGCAGGTGCGTGATCACCGGCAGCACCCAGGCAGCGGCGAGCAGCCCGCCGACCAGGCGGGGGTCGCGGGCG
>Ga0070739_10004587_pt1 | contig 16225 bp, 18 predicted proteins | sample Coa_R1_7_FD_66445 | JGI IMG/M metagenome (GOLD analysis project Ga0070739, IMG submission 66445) | Surface soil microbial communities from Centralia Pennsylvania, which are recovering from an underground coalmine fire - Coalmine... | ecosystem: Environmental > Terrestrial > Soil > Unclassified ... | reverse complement strand
CGGCGGCTCCTGAGCTGAGGTGGGTGAGACCCTCAGTGTCCTCAGGACCGCCGATCTCCGCTAGTAGCACCAGTCCAGGCTCCACTACATGCCCCAACCAGTAAGTGGGGTACCGCAAGCTGGAAGACTGCCTTGTTGGCGGCGAGCGGACCTGGTATACTCCCTGATGCCAGCCGAAGTGGCGGAATTGGTAGACGCGCTACGTTCAGGGCGTAGTGGGCGTACGCCCGTCGGGGTTCGAGTCCCCGCTTCGGCACCAGGAGCAAAGAGACTGGCGGAGTACCGCCAGTTTTTTTGTGCCGCGCGCCGCCCGCCGCCATCGCTGGCGGAGCCCTGATGGCGGCAGCCGAGGAAGCGACGCGCCCGAGGCACGCAGCGGCGCGGACGCTGGAGTGACCGCGATGACGATGCCGCCCGAGGCGGGCGAGCGCGGCGCACGAGGCGCGCCGGGGAGCTGGGGGGTCGTCGGTCCGGTCGAGGCGCTCGGCGACGGCCAGGCTCACGCTGTGTACGTCGCCGGACACCCGCTGGTGGTGGTCGCGATCGGCGGGCGCTTCCACGCCGTGGACGGCCGCTGCCCCCACCGCAACGCCTTGCTGACCGAAGGTCGCCTGGTGCGGAGCGGCATCCAGTGCCCCCTGCACGGCTTCCTGTACGACCTGCGCTCCGGGGAGTGTCTCTGGCCGCCGGGCGCGACCCGCCTGCCTACCTACGATACCCGCGTCGACGGCGCCCTGCTGCTCGTGCGCGTCGGCTGGTAAGCAAATTATCGATACGCGATCTGAGCCGCTAGCGCACACCGCCGAATCGCGGGTTTCGCTGGGAGCGCGGCGCGCGGCGGCTCAGTACCGTGTCAAGCCGCGCTGCACCGCGTCGTCCACGAAACGGCGGTCGATCAGGCGGTGGAGGTCGACCGCCCGCACTTCCGGCGCGTCGCGCGCCAGCGCGTCCACCGTATCCTGGAAGTCCTCGGCGACCGGGTACGGCTCGCGGGCGAAGACCTGGTTGACCAGGCGGTCGTAGACCAGGTCCAGCTCGGTGGGGTCGGTGAGGCGGAAGTCCTTTCGCAGCACCTCCTGCGTCTCGGCGCGGTGCTCGCGGGCGTAGCGCACGCCGTCGATCAGGCTGTCCACGATCTTCTGCACCGTCGCCGGCTGCTGCTGCAAGAAATCGTCCTGGAAGGCGAGCGAGGCGGAGACGCCCCGCGTGCCGAGAGCCACCTGGTCGAATAGCTCGTGGAACCCCTCGGGCGCCACTCCCCGCGCCACGTCTGGCGGGAGCAGCGCCACGTCGACGTTGCCGGCCAGGAGCTGGGCGGCCAGCCCCTGGTACACCCCCGCCGAGCCACTCTCGACGACGCGGTAGTCCCGGCCCGCCTCCATCCCGAACGACCGCATCGCGGCCAGCGTGCCCACCCCATTGACCGAGGGGTAGGTGATGATCCCGACCGTCTTGCCGCGCAGGTCGGCGACCGCGCCGACGCTCGGCGGGACCATCATCACCTGGTTGTAGACCGGCACGAGCACGGCGACGATCGTGAGCGGCGCCCCGGATGCCCGGGCGCCGAGCACTTCCGCGCCGCCGACCAGGATTCCCTGCAGCTCGCCGGCCACCAGCGCCTTCATCGCCACCATGGCGTTGATGCTCTGGAGATCGACGTTCACGCCGTGGCTGGCGAACAGCCCCGCTTCCTGGGCCAGCCAGATGATCAGGTTGCTCGTGATGCTCTGGTTGGCGCTGATCGCGACCGGCTTGCTCGGCGGCGCTGCTTCGGTACCGACGGGCGCATCAGCGCGGGGAGCGGCCGGTGCGGGTACCTCGGCGCCGGCGCGCGGGCCGGAGCAGGCCAGCAGCATCAGTCCAGCGCCGAGCGAACAGAGCGTGCGTACCGACCGCCACGTCATGGAGGCCCCCACCTGCGAGCCGATCATCCAGCATGCGTTGTTGGGCATGCGCGCGGCCGGCCGTCGGCGGTGCCCACGGCCGGCCGCGCGCCCCGCCCGCTCAGGCCGGCACGAGGTTGGGCTGCGGGATCTCTGGCGGCCAGGTCTTGATGTGGATCGGCTCCGGCGGGAAGCCGAGCACGTTCAGGTACAGGTACTCGCGGAACTCGTAGAAGCGGCTGACGTTCTCCAGCGGCACGTCGTAGTACTGGCGCAGGAAGCGGCGCAGCGGCGGATCGAAGCAGACCCGCGAGCCGGAGTTCAGCGCCGCCTCGTCGATCTCGGCGATGCGCTTGCGCACGTAGCCCTCACCGTAGCGGTCGATGAGCTCCCACACGTGGTCGTGGATCTTCTGTAGGATTGCGTTGTGGTGTCCCCGCTCCTCAGCGTGGACCACGCGGTGCTCGAAGTCGAGCACCTTTGGCGTAGTGATGTTGATCCCCTGGATCGTCACCGCCGTGCAGGGCCCATAGGGCCAGTTGTTGCCGGCGAACAGGTAGCTAAGGAAGTCGCGCCGCATCAGCTCGGCATGGTCCCGCTTCGCCGACAGGCCGTAGGTGGCCTCGAACTCGGGGTCCGGCTGGGAGTGGTCGCGCTCCGGCTCGAGCAGGTCCGCCTGGCGGATGTAGCCCCAGCCGTGGCCGGCCTCGGTGCCGATGTGCTCGGCCAGCAGGTAGCGCCACTCGCTGTCCAGGTCGGCGGCGAAGTGCGTGTAGGCGTAGCAGGCCGAGCCGACGATGCTCTCCAGCTCCTGGCGCCCGCGGAACCCCAGCCAGCGGGCCAGGCGGATCCGCTCCTCGTCGTTCCGTGGCTCGCGCTTGAGGTGATCGCGGTTCATGTACAGGGTGGTCTCCACCCACTGCGTGACCGGATTCTGGTCGGTGTACGTGATCGGCTTGCCCACGCCGCGGATGTCTGCCATGCCCTCCCCCTTTCCCTCGGCTCTGGCCGCGTGGCCGAGCCGGCCCGGTCGTCGGCCGCTACCCTCGCGCCTGCTAGCAGACCCTAATCCGTGGCGGGGCGGCGAGTCAAGCGCTCCCCGCGGGAACGCCGCCCCGGCGCGAGGCGGCCCACGCCCGCTCTCTTGCACCACTCTAAGAATGAGCTTAAGATAGCTCTATCATCGGCGGGAGGGTTGGACGCGCCCGCGAGGGAGAGGATGCCCACTGCCCTGTTTCCCTTGGCGCTAGCGCTCGGCCTGATCCGGATTCCCCACGCCTGCGCCCTTGGACTGCGGAGCGCGAGCGCCTACCTGGGCATCGGGCTGGCCATCACCGGCCTGTGCTTCCTCGCGCTGTGGAGCCTGGACCTCGTCCGGCCGCCGCCTCGGCACGGCGCGCTGCTCCTGATCGTCTCCCTGCTCGGCGCGGCAAGCGTGGCGGTGGGCCTTGGTCCGCGTCACCTGGCGGTCTGGGAGGTGCCCCTGGCCATCGTCACCATCTGCGTTCTGGTCGTGGTCGTCCCGCTGATGCTGCTCGCCACCCGCCGCGAGTAGCGCCGCGTCCCACCCCGCGGCCACGCTCGATAGGAAAGAAGTACCATTGCCGCGAAGGGCCGGGTTGGGGCACAATCCCAGGAGTCATATTCGAGGCCTCCGCCAACGGGGCTTGGGCGGTGACTCCCGCCCGGAAAGGACTGCTGGGAATGGAAAACTGGCTCCAGTACGCGCTGCTGCTGTCCGGTTGGGTAGCGGCCTTCATGCTCGGGAGGGAGCTCCAGACCGGCTTCGCGCAGTGGCGCGCACGGCGCCGTAGCTAGCCGCCGGCTTGCACGACAGGGAAGCCCGCACTTCCCAGTACCCGACGGAGATCAGAGGGGCGGCTGGCTCGCAGCGGCCCCTCCTAGCTGTTTTGGCGGATTGGATTCGCGGTCTAAGCAGACGGGCGATCTCGCCGAGCGCGGGTTCCCGCTGTTCCTGATCACCCTGTTGGCCCGAATCCTCGAGTTGGGTTGCGTGCTGAACGCCTTACCCAGGCGCCCTGACGTCCACCATGCGCCCAGATGGGTCTGGACCACCGAGGCCAGCCGTGGCGCGCCACGGCTGGCCTCGGTGGTTGCGCGCGGCTCGCGTCCCATCCATATCTGACAGATCCCAGCCAGCCGCGCCTGAGAGCTTACTCTGCCGGTAGGCATGAGGCAGACTCGCCCGGGTTCTAGGCCGCCATGAACGAAAACGGCTCCGCCGGCGCGAACTGGCCCGCCGCGTTTCCCGCATAGACCTTGCCGCCCGCCAGGGTGAGCTTCTTGACCGGGGCACCCTCGGTGAAGTCCAACTCGGCGAACGGGACCCAGAAAGCATTCGGGCTGGTGGCCGAGTCGAAGAAGAGGACCTTGTTCTTATGGTCCCAAGCGGTACGCCACAGGGTCGAAGAGAGGTTCGGCTTGCTCGGATGGGTGATGCCCAGCGGCACGCCGATCGCGCGCATGACGCTCAGCACACTCGCCATCGCCTGGTTCTCATAGGTGGCGCCGGGCACGGCGTTGATCGTGCGCGGGTCCGGTTCTTTCGGGATAGCGTTGATCAGGAACGAGACACGAGCGAAACGGTCGGCCGCGTTGATGGAGCCGGGCAGGAACGTCAGCGGGTCCACGGCCTGCCAGTAGGCGTTGATGGCAAGCTGCTGATCGAAGGTGGGGGAGTTCGTCATCACCGTGTACTGCTTGCCGTGATGGATGACCAGCTTGCCGTCGACGTACTCGAAAATGGCGGAGTCGCCGGTGGGGTCGGACAGCGACAGGTGGCAGGTCGCGGCCCTGCCGTTCGGCAGAATCGGCGCGATGACCCGGAAGGGGTCGTCGCGCTCGCCCTCGACGGCCTCGGCGACGCTGCCGAACGTATCCAGCACGTATTGGCCATACGCCGTGATGGATATCGTGGGCCGGTCATCGGGCGGGCCATAATCGGATTCCGCGAGATAGAGCCCGTTAATGACCAGCCCCGCGTCGTTCATGCCGTCGGCGGTAGCCGACTCGTAGCTCGAAACGACGAGGCTGCCGTACTTCGACGTCCACCGGACGCTGCGCGGGCCGGCCGCCCCGTCGCGTGCCATGCCGCGCGGGAACACCCACAGGTTCGAGAACATGTCCTCATTCCAGTCCATTGACCGGCCGGTGATGACCAGGTTGCCAGCCCCGACGTAGAGCGCGCGCGTACACATAGGCTTGCTCCTTGATGAGTCAATCACGGCCAAGCTGGCAGTGCCGACGGTGGTTGCCGCCGTGGCCGTGCAGAGGGCGGTTATCGCCGAGCCCGGGAACCAGGACCCGCCGAGCGTATTCAGTAGCCCGGCGGCGCGGCTATGGACCATGCGCTACGACGTCTAGCTGCCGGCGCCCGCCGACGCTAAGGTCGCCGCCAGCGCCTCGTCCAGCACCGTCACGGCCCGGTCCACCTCGGCTTCGCTGATGACCAGCGGCGGCATGAACCGCACGATCGAGGGCGACACCGCGTTCAGGAGCACACCGCGCTCGCGCGCCGCGTCCAGGACGGCCGGCGCGATCTCGCGGTCGAGCTCCAGCGCGATCAGCAGGCCGCGCCCGCGCACCTCGCGGATGGCGGGGCAGCGCGCGCGCAGCGCTTCCAGCCGCTGCCGGAAGTAGGCGCCCACCCGCTCGGCCCGCCCCGGCAGGTCCTGCTCGAGGACGGCGCGAAACACGGCGATAGCGGCGGCGCAGGCCAGCGGGTTGCCACCGAACGTACTGCCATGGTCGCCCGGCTGGAAGGCCGACGCCGACTCGCGCGCGAGCACGGCGCCGATCGGCACGCCGCCGCCAAGCCCCTTGGCCACGGTCATGATATCTGGCTCGACGCCGAATAGCTCGTGCCCCCACAGCCGGCCGCACCGGCCCACGCCGGTCTGGATCTCGTCCAGGATCAGCAGCAGGTGCTGCTCGTCGCACCAGGCCCGCACCGCGCGCAGATAGTCGGGGTCGGGCACGTTCACGCCCGCCTCGCCCTGGATCGGCTCCAGCAGCACGGCGCAGGTCTCGTCGGTGGTGGCGCGCTTGATCGCCTCGACGTCGTTCCAGGGCACGTTGACGAAGCCGGGCGGCAGGGGCGTGAACGGCTCCTGGTAAGCGGGCTTGCCGGTCGCGGCGACCATCGCCAGCGTCCGCCCGTGGAAGCCGCCGAGCGTGCTGATCACGCCGTAGGCGCCGCCGCGCTCGCGCTTGCCCCAGCGCCGCGCCAGCTTCACCGCGCCCTCGTTGGCCTCGGCGCCGCTGTTGGCGAAGAACACCCGGTCGCACGGCGAGTGCTCGACCAGCAGGCGCGCCAGCTCGAGCTGGGGGATAGTGTAGAACTGGTTCGACACCTGGATCAGGCGCTGCGCCTGCTCGTGCAGCGCCTCGACGATGATCGGCGCGCAGTGGCCGAGGCTGTCGACCGCCCAGCCGCCGACCAGGTCGAGGTACTCGCGGCCGTCGGCGTCCCAGACGCGGCAGCCCTCGCCGCGGACCAGCACGACGGGCACGCGTTTGAACGTGTGCAGGTGTACCCGGCTCTCAAGCTCCATCCACTCTTGCATCCGCGTCTCCCTCCGCTCGGCACCCTAGGCCACGATCGTCGTCCCGCCGCTGGCGGCGGCCGCCAGGTCGTTCACCAGGGCGTACGCGGGCCGGCCGTCGACGATGCGGCTGGTGGCGCCCGCCGCCGCCGCGCGCTGGCAGGCCTGGACCTTCGGCAGCATCCCGCCGTGGATCACGCCCTCCACCGCGAGCCGCGCGCACTCGGCGCCCGTCAGACGCGCCAGCTGCGCCCCCGCGCCGTCCTGGATGCCCGGCACGTCGGTGAGGAAGACCAGCTCACTGGCACCGAGCGCCTCGGCCACCGCTCCCGCCACCGTATCGGCGTTCACGTTCAGGCACTGCCCGTCGGCGCTGGCCGCGATCGGCGCGATCACCGGCACGTAGCCGCGCTCGACGAGCAAGCGCAGCAGCGCGACGTCGACGCGCTCGATCTCGCCGACCAGGCCGAGCCGCGGGTCGCGGATGCTGGCCTGCAGCAGCCGTCCGTCGGCGCCGCACAGCCCCCAGGCCGGCGCGCCGAGCGCCCCGAGGCGCGCCACCAGCTCGGTGTTGACCAGCCCCACCAGGACCATCCGCACCACGTCGAGCGTCTCGGCGTCGGTGTAGCGCAGCCCGTCGACGAAGCGCGTCTCCTTGCCGATCCGCTTCAGCCAGTCGGTGATCAGCGGCCCGCCGCCGTGGACCAGCACCGGCTGTGCGCCCAGCGCTCGCAGCCAGGCCACCTCCTGGAGCACCGTCTCGCCCGGCCCGACACTGCCGCCCAGCTTCACGACGACCGTCCGTCCGGCGTGGCGGTTCAGAGCCGCCCGCAGGCCGGGCGAAAGTGCCCGCTCGATGGAGTCGATGACGTCCATTATGTCGTGTACTCGCTGTTGATGACGACGTACTGCTCGGTCAGGTCGCAACCCCAGGCCGTCGCCGCCCCGCCGCCGCGGTGCAGGTCCACCCACAGGTGCACCTCGGGCGGCTGCATGGCAGCGCTGGCGGCGGCCGCATCGAAGGGCAGCGGCCGGCCGGCGCGCATCACGGCGACCGGGCCGACGTCGACGTCGATGGCGTCGGGGTCGAGGTCGACGTCGGCCCGCCCGAGGGCGGCGACGATGCGGCCCCAGTTCGGGTCGCCGCCGTACACCGCCGCCTTCACTAGGTTCGAGCCGGCCACCGTGCGCGCCGCGCGCCGGGCCTCGGCGGCGTCGCGCGCGCCCTCCACCCGCACCTCGATCAGCCGCGTCGCCCCCTCGCCGTCGGCCGCGATCGCCCGTGCAAGCTGGATGCAGACCCCCTCCAGCGCCGCGCCCAGCCGTGCCAGGTCGGCGGCGCCCAGCGGCGCCGGCAGGTCGGCCGCGCCATTGGCCACCAGCAGCACCATGTCGTTCGTGCTCGTATCGCCGTCGACGGTCACCATGTTGAACGAGCGCTCCACGGCGGGACCGAGCAGGGCGTCGGCCTCGGCGCGAGTCAGCGGCGCGTCGGTGGTGAGGAAGGCAAGCATCGTGGCCAGGTCGGGGTGGATCATCCCGGAGCCCTTGGCCATCCCGCCGACCCGCACCGGCCGACCCGCCAGCTCCAGCTCCACCGCCGCCTGCTTGGGCCGCAGGTCGGTGGTCATGATCGCGCGCGCCGCCGCGGCGCCGCCGTCGGGCGTCACCTCGAGCCGCTCCAGTCCCGCGCGGACCTTCGCCATGTCGAGCGGCACGCCGATGACGCCCGTGGAGGCGACGAGCAGTTCGGCCGGTGCCACGCCGAGCCGGCGCGCCGCCAACTCGACCATCTCCTCCGCCGCCCGCAGGCCCTCCGGCCCGGTGCAGGCGTTGGCGTTGCCGGCGTTGAACACCGCGCCGCGCAGCGGCCCGCCCTCCTGGATGCGGGCGCGCGAGAGCACCACCGGCGCCGCGACGACGCGGTTCCGGGTAAAGCGGGCGGCCGCCGCGCACGGTCGGTCGGCCAGCAGCGCTCCCAGGTCGCGCTGGTCCGGGGCGGGCAACTGCAGGCCGGCGTAGACCGCGCCGGCCAGGAACCCGCGCGGGGCAGTCACCCCGCCGTCAAGCATGCGGAGAGCGGGCTCGGCCATGGCAGCTCCAGAGCGGTGTGGCCGCTAGTATTCTGGGACACTCGATCGGAGTGGTGTTTGCTGCAGCAAACATCACTCCGATCACCAGGAACGGAGTACTAGGGATACAGCGCGGGCGCTTCCAGGCCCACGACCTCGGGCAGGCCGAGCATAAGGTTCATGTTCTGGACCGCCTGCCCAGCGGCGCCCTTGACCAGGTTGTCGATGCACGAGACCACGACCAGTCGGCCTGTCTGCTCGTCGAGGCGAGGGTGGATCAGGCAGAGGTTCGTGCCCAGCGTGTGCTTGGTCTGCGGGGGCGCGTCCACGACGCGCACGAACGGCGCTGCGCGGTAATAGTCGCGGTAGTGGGCGCTGAGCCCCGCCTGCGACCAGCCGTTCTCCAGCCGCGCGTAGCAGGTGGCGAGGATGCCGCGGGTCATTGGCAGCAGGTGGGGGACGAAGGTCACCTCGAGCGGCGCGCCGTCGCCGCGCCGCGCCGCCCGCAGCGCGCCCAGCTCCTGCTCCATCTCGGGCAGGTGGCGGTGGCCGCTCAGCCCATAGGCGTGGCAGTTCTCGTTGATCTCACAGAAGTGGGTGGTCAGGTTCAGGCTGCGCCCGGCCCCCGACACGCCGGACTTCGCGTCGACGATAACCTGCGGCTCGACGAGGTCGGCCACCGGCGCGAGGGCAAGGATCGCGGCGGTGGGATAGCAGCCCGGGTTCGCCACCAGGCGGGCATTGGCGATCCGTGTCGCGTGCAGCTCCGGCAGCCCGTAGGGCGCTTCGGCCAGCAGGTCCGGCGAGGGGTGCGCCCCGTACCAGCGCTCGTAGAGCGCCGCGTCGTGCAGGCGGTAGTCGGCCGAGATGTCGACCACGCGCTGTCCGCGCTCGACGAGCTGGGGAATGGTCTCGGCCGAGGCATGGTGGGGCAGCGCGGAGAAAGCCACGTCCACGTCCGGCAGCTCGTCCTGAATCGAGAGGTCCAGATCGGCCAGGTGCGGGAAGACGTCACCCAGGGACTGGCCCGCCGCGGAGCGGCCAGTGGTGGCCACCAGGCGTACGTCCGGGTGTCGCGCCAGGAGGCGGGCCGTCTCCGCGCCGGCGTATCCCGTAACGTTGACGATTCCCACGCGCACCATGACGCCCTCCCGCCAGCCAAACCGCCCACCACGTGCCAGGAGCCCAGGATATCGATCACGACCGGATGGGAGTCGACGAGCCCATCCGGTTTCCGGTTGCATCAGGAGCTTAGCGGAGTGGATGGGCGATTATAACGACGGCCGTCCGGACGCGGCAAACCGGGCGGACAGCGCACGGGATGGTATACTCCCCTCGCCGGTATTGCTAGACACTCTAAGGAACGCTACTGATGTTCGGCCTTTCGCGCCTGTCGCCCGTTCAGATCGTGGTCCTGCTCGCCATCGGACTGCTGGTATTCGGCGCCCCGATTCTCCGCTCCCTGAGCGACCCGGTCTACTTCGTGAGCATCATCCTCGGCCTGGTCCTCGGCATCACCGTCCACGAGGCGTCGCACGCCACCGTCGCCGTTGCCCTCGGCGACCCCACGCCGAAGCTAATGGGGCGGATGAGCCTGAACCCGCTGCGCCACCTCGACCCGATCGGCAGCGTCGCCATGCTGATCGCCTCCTTCGGCTGGGGCAAGCCGGTGGTGTTCAACCCCAACCGCCTCAACGGCGACCCCCGCATCGGCTCCGCCCTGGTGGCGGCCGCCGGCCCGATCTCGAACATCCTGGTCGCCCTGCTGGGGCTGATCGTCCTGCGCACCACGAACTGGTCGGCGCTGACCTTGAACGCCCAGATCCCGTTCACCCAGGAAGTGCTGCTGAGCATCCTCCAGGCCGTGATCGGCCTGAACGTCCTGCTCGCAGCCTTCAACCTGATTCCGATTCCGCCGCTGGACGGCTACGGCTTCGTCAGCAACCTGCTGCCCCCGAGCCTGGCGCTGGTCCTGCGCCCGCTCGAGGTCTACGGGCCGCTGATCCTGCTGGCGCTGATCTTCCTCGGGCCCTCGGTGCTGCACGTCGACGTCCTGGGACGGATCCTACACCCGATCGCCGGCGCGATCATGACCATGATCCGGTCCGTCGCCTACTTCGGGGTCTAGGAGAGACTATCCATACCTGGTGTGCGCCAGCGGCGCAACCAGGTATTCCACGCTTCGGGGGAGCGAGCAGTGGCCTTCCAGCGCGTTGCGGTCGTCGGCCTGGGGCTGATCGGGGCCTCGCTGGGCCTGGCGCTGCACCGCCTCTCGCGCCCGCCGCTGGTGGTGGGCTACGACCGCGCCGGCCCGGCGCGCAGCCAGGCGATGCGGCGGCAGGCCGTCGACCGCCTGGCCGCTGACGCCGCCGAGGCGGTCGAGGGCGCCGACGTTGTCATCCTGGCCACGCCGGTGCGCAGCATTCCCCCGCTGCTCGCGGAGATCGCGCCGCGCCTCGCCGACGGCTGCCTGGTCACCGACACCGGCAGCACCAAGGCCGAGGTAGTCGCCGCGGCAGCGCGCGCCGCCGGAGAGGTCGCCTTCGTCGGCGGGCACCCGATGGCCGGCAAGCTGACCAGCGGCGCCGACGAGGCCGACGCGACGCTGTTCCAGGGCGCCGTGTACTGCCTCACGCCGACCGCGGCCACGCCGCCCGCCGCTGTCGCCCGCGCCGTCGAGCTGGTGGAGGCGGTCGGCGCGCGGCCGTACTTCCTCGAGCCCGCCGAGCACGATGGCCTGGTCGCCGCCGTCAGCCACCTGCCCTACCTGCTGGCGAGCACGCTGATGGCGGCCGCGAGCGCCGAGGCAAGCTGGCAGGAGATGGCGACCCTGGCGGCGGGCGGCTTCGCCACGATGACGCGCCTGGCCGACGGCGAGCCGGAGATGTACGCCGACATCTGCCTGACGAACCGCGCCGCCATCCTGCACCAGCTCGACCGCTTCGCGGCCGAGCTCGCCGCGCTGCGCGCTGCCGTCGCCGCGGGAGACGAGGGCCTCCGCGAGCGCTTCGCCGCCGTCCGCGAGCGGCACGAGACCTGGGTGCGTGAGCGGGGCGCGCCGCCCTCGGACATGCCGCCGCTCGAGGAGCTGAAGGGCCCAAACCTGTTCATCCCGCAGAGCTGGCAGGACGCCCTGCGCGGCCGCCGTCTGGAGCGCCCGAAGTAGGGAAAAGGCCCCGCGCGTGGGCGATGCCTACCCGCGGGGCCCTTCGCCCAGACTAGCCGACGTCGACCGTCGCGCCCGCGTCGCGGAGCTTCGCCGCGGCCGACTCGGCCTCCTCCTTGGGGACGCCCTCCTTCACCGGCTTGGGCGCCGCCTCGACCAGGTCCTTGGCCTCCTTCAGGCCCAGGCCGGTCAGTTCGCGGACGACCTTGATCACGTTGATCTTGTTCGCCCCGAAGTCCTTCAGCGTCACGGTGAACTCGGTCTGCTCCTCGGCCGGCGCGGCGGGGCCTGCGCCGGCGCCCGGCGCCGCGGCGACGGCGGCCGGGGCCATCGCCACCGCCGCCGAGACCCCGAAGCGCTCCTCGAGCGCCTTCACCAGATCGGCCAGTTCGATCACGGTCATCTGCTCGATGGCCTGGATCATCTCGTCCTTGGTCATGCTCCTCGCTCCCTTCTGGTCCGGACCCGCCCGGCGAGCCCCGGACCACGCTGCGGCGTCTTACTGCCCGGCCCCCTCGAGCTGCTGCCGGCGGGCTTCGAGCACGCCGACCAGGCTGCGCAGGGTCCCGTTCAGCACGTTCACCAGGCCGGCGATGGGCGCCTGGAAGCCGCCCACCACCTGCGCGATCAACTGCTCGCGGCTCGGCAGGTCCGCTAGTCGCCCCACGTCCTCGGCGGCGAGCACGCGGCTGCCGAGCAGTCCCCCCTTGACCGTGAGGATCCGCGACGTGCGCGCGAAGTCGCTCATCGCCCGCGCCAGGGCAGCCTCGTCGCCGTAGCCCAGAGCCAGGCCGGTCGGCCCGACCAGGTAGGGCACTAGCTCCTCGCGCCCGAGGCGCTGGGCGGCCCGCCGGGTGAGCGTGTTCTTGGCGATGTGGAACTCGGCATTCGCCTCGCGTAGCCGGCGGCGCAGGGCCGTGATCTCGGACACGCTCAACCCGCGATAGTCCGCGAGCACCGTCACCTTCGCTCGGCTGAGCTGCTCGGCGATCGCCTCTACCTGCTGTTCTTTCAGCGCCAGATTGGGCACTCGCCCACCCCCTTTCGCCAGCGCCTTCCCACGTGGCGCCTGGCCCGGACGTACAAAGCGGTCTCTGGCCAACGAGCCAGAGACCGCTACCAACCGGCGCGGGCCGGCTGGGAATGCGCTCTGCCTCGGCAGGCCGGAAGCTTAGGTGCCGTGGGGCACACCTGCTGTCTCAGGCAATATGCGGTTGGCGCGTGGTTCGCCTAATTATCCCCCGCGGCGCAAGCGGCTGGCTCGCGGCCGGGATTCCAGTCTCCTGAGCGGCGGCCAGGTCAGGCCGCGGCGAGCGCGGTCGTCTCGCCGATGTCCAGTTTGATGCCCGGGCTCATCGTGCTGGCGATGGCGATCGACTTGATGTACTGCCCCTTCGCCGCCGCCGGCTTGGCCCGCACGATCGCGTCCACGAACGCGCCCAGGTTCTCCAGAATCTGCGCGTCGGAGAAGCTGAGCTTGCCGATCGGCCCGTGGATCACGCTCGTCTTGTCGACCCGGAACTCGACGCGCCCCGCGCGCACCTCGCGGATCACGCGGCCGACGTCCATCGACACCGTGCCGGTGCGCGGGTTGGGCATCAGCCCGCGGGGGCCCAGCACGCGGCCCAGGCGCCCGACCATGCCCATCATGTCCGGGGTCGCCACGGCCACGTCGAACTCGAGCCAGCCGTCCTGGATCTTCTTCGCCAGGTCCTCGCCGCCAACGTAGTCGGCGCCGGCTTCTTCCGCCTCACGCGCCTTCTCGCCCTGGGCGAAGGCCAGGACGCGCACCTTCTTGCCCGTGCCGGCCGGCAGCACCACCGAGCCGCGCACCATCTGGTCGGCGTGGCGTGGGTCGACGCCGGTGCGGATGTGCACCTCGACCGTCGGGTCGAACTTCACGGTCGACACCTCCCGCAGCAGCGCCACAGCCTCCTGCGGCGAATACAGCTTGAGGCGATCGACCTTCTTCGCGGCGTCCTCGTAGCGCTTCCCGTGATCTGGCATCTGCTACTCCACGCGAACGCCCATGCTGCGCGCGGTACCTTCGATCATCCGCATCGCCGCCTCGAGGTCGTTCGCATTGAGGTCTTTCATCTTCGTCTCGGCCATCTGCCGCACCTGGTCGCGCGAGACGGTGCCGACCTTGTTGCGGTGGGGCACGGCCGAGCCCTTTTCCAAGCCAGCCGCCTTCTTGATCAGGTCGGCGGCGGGAGGAGTCTTGGTGATGAAGTTGAAGGAGCGGTCCTCGAAGATCGTGATCTCGACCGGGATGACGAGGCCCACCTGGCTCGCCGTGCGCTCGTTATAGTCCTTGACGAACTGCATGATGTTGACGCCGTGCTGGCCGAGGGCCGGCCCGACCGGCGGGGCCGGCGTGGCCTTCCCGGCGTCGATCTGCAGCTTGACGATCGCCTTTACTTTCTTTGCCACAAGCCCCCCTGAACGGTACCGCGCGGACGCCGCCAGTCGCGCGCTGTCGATCGGGCTAACGGCCGGATCGCTCGCGGCGGCCCGCTGGCTAAGCAGTAGGAGACGGACCGGGGCGCGGCCCCAGCCCGTCTGTATCCCTGGCCGCTAAGCCCGCCTGGCGAACCCTGCCCGCACCTGGTCTGAGCCGTGGGCTCGCACCAGGTGTTGATCGAAACGCTACGTCCGGGCTCAGGTGATGCGAGCGACCTGGAGGAAGTCCAGCTCCACGGGCGTCTCGCGGCCGAAGAATGAGACCAGCACGCGCACCTTGCCCTTCTCGGGGTTGATGTCGTCGACCACGCCGATGAAGTCGGTGAACGGCCCGTCGACCACCTTGACCCGCTCGCCACGCGAGAAGGTGACCTTGACCTTCGGGGCCTCCATCTTCATCTGCTTGAGGATCCGCTTGACCTCGGTGTCCTCCAGCGCGGTCGGGCGCGTGCCCGCTCCCACGAACCCGGTCACCCCGGGCGTGTTGCGGACAACGTACCACGAGTCGTCGCCCATAACCATCTCGACCAGCACGTAGCCGGGGAATACCTTCCGCTGCACCGTGCGCCGCTGGCCGTCCTTGATCTCGATCTCCTCCTCGGTCGGGATGATGACCTGGTAGATCTTGTCACGGACGCCCATCGAGTCGATGCGGTGCTCGAGATTAGTCTTGACCTTGTTCTCGTAGCCCGAGTAGGTGTGGATCACGTACCACTTGCGCCGCTCGTCGCGCGGCTCAGCAGCGACCTCCTCGTCGGCAGGCGCCGCGGCCTCGCCGCCGACCTCCGTCAGCGCCTGGAGGTGCTCGTCCTCGACCGCGGCTTCGGCCGGCTTCTCGGCGGTCTTCGTGCTGCGCTTCGACGGACTCATCGCAGCAACCAGGTAATGAATGCGGCGAACACGGCATCGAGGATACCCAGGAAGAAGCCGACAACCACCGACAGCACGACGACTACGATGGTAAGCTTGAGCGCCTCGTCCCGCGTCGGCCAGACGACCTTCCGCAGCTCGGAGCGCACGTCGCGCACCCAGGTCGTGACGCCGCGGGTGCGGCCCTCGAGCTCGGCCGCCGCGGCGGGCGGAAGCGGCGCGCGCAGGACGGGACGGCGCGCGCTGACGCTCTTGCCCCCCGCCCCGGGGGACTTGGTAGCGGTCGCGTGCCGGCGCTCGGCCACGGCCGCGGATCTGCGAGGTTGTGGTTTCGCCACGATAGCCACCGTCCACTCGGAGCGGAACTGCCGGGCGTTGGTATCCCACGGTGAAGGCGAGCGCCCGCGCGGTCCCTGCCTCCACTAAAGGTGGGGGAGAGAAGCGAGAATCGGGCACGCGCGGCAGGACTCGAACCCGCAACCTGCGGTTTTGGAGACCGCTGCTCTACCAGTTGAGCTACGCGCGTACTAAATAAGACCCCCGCACCGGGAGCCTCACGCGTAGTATAGCCCCTGGGCGGCAGCCGCGCAAGGCGAGCGAGACCGCCGCAAGCTCCTGGCTGCCCTGCCTCTCCGGCCCGCATGGAGTGCCAGGGGCCTGGGTCGCTCGCCACCGTCGAGCACGGGGCGCTCGTGGCCCGGATCGATGCCTGAGGCACGGTAGAATGATGCGCCCGGCGCGCCGCGCCGACCGGATGCCCGCAGCAGTACGCTAGGCGAACCGATGACGAACGACCCGCGCAGTAGCGATCCGTTGATGCCACCCGCCGCGCCAGCAGGCGTCAGGTCGAACCGATGACGCATGACCCGCGCGGCAGCCACGGCGAGGCCCCCCCGGCCCTCGGGGAGGGCCTCGGCCTGACGGAGTTGGCCGCCGTCCTCGAGGCGCTCGGCACGTCCGAGCTGGCGGCCATCTTCGAGGCGCTGGGCGCCTGCGACGCCGTGGCCGTCGACCGCGCCAGCGCCTGGCTGCGCGCGCGCAGCCGCGAGTGGCTGCTCCGCTGGGAGGCGCAGCGCGCCCAACGAGCGGCCGCCGCGGCCGTGGATCCGTTTGCCCGCATGCTCCTCCGCCGCGAGGCCGTCGCCGCCACGCAGGAGCACGCCGATGCCGAGCAGACCCTGCTGCTCGTCGAGGCGGCGCTGGCCA
>Ga0070739_10004585_pt1 | contig 16228 bp, 14 predicted proteins | sample Coa_R1_7_FD_66445 | JGI IMG/M metagenome (GOLD analysis project Ga0070739, IMG submission 66445) | Surface soil microbial communities from Centralia Pennsylvania, which are recovering from an underground coalmine fire - Coalmine... | ecosystem: Environmental > Terrestrial > Soil > Unclassified ... | reverse complement strand
CCGTACAGGTTCGTGGGCATCGCCGAAATGAAGTCACAGCCGTATTGCCGGCGATAGGCTTGACAGAGCTTAATGCCGGCGATCTTGGCGACGGCGTACCATTGGTTTGTCGGTTCGAGCGGTCCGCTCAGAAGTGCGTCTTCCGGGATCGGCTGCGGCGCCAGGCGCGGGTAGATGCACGAGGATCCCAGAAACAGCAGCTTTTCGACGCCGTGAACCTTGGCGCCGTGGACGATGTTCGTCGCGATCATCAGGTTATCGGCAATGAACTCGGCCGGCCTAGTATCGTTGGCAAGGATGCCGCCGACCGTTGCCGCAGCGACGACGACGACCTGCGGGCGGTGACGGCTTATCCAGGCATCGACGTCCGCCTGGCGGGAGAGATCGAGCTCCCGTCGGCTCGCCGTCAGCAGCTCACAAGACTCGGAGGCCAACCGCCGTACGGTCGCCGAGCCGACCATTCCCGCGTGCCCGGCGACCCACACCCTCTTTCCGGCTAGACGATACCGCGGGATCCCGCACATCCTCATGACGGTGCTGCTCCGACTGTATTTCGTGAATATCGGCCCAGGTCATCTCGCGGACCAATTCGTCGAAGCTCGTTGTATGGAACCATCCGAGCTTCGTGCGTGCCTTGGTGGGATCCCCGAGGAGCAGGTCAACCTCGGTTGGCCGGAAATAGCGGGGATCGACGCGCACCAGGATTTCGCCGGTCCGCGCATCCCTCCCATGTTCGGCGGTGCCTTCGCCCTGCCAGGCGATTTCGCGGCCGACGACCGCAAAAGCCCGTTCGATAAATTCGCGCACGGAGTGCGCCTCCCCGGTCGCCAGCACATAGTCATCCGGGCTCGGCTGCTGCAGAACCAGCCACATGCCTTCGACATAATCGCGGGCATGACCCCAATCGCGGATCGCGTCGAGATTTCCGACATAAAGGCAGTCCTGCTTCCCGTGGTGAATTGCAGCGACCGCCCGGGTGATTTTGCGGGTTACAAAGGTCTCTCCACGCACCGGGCTCTCGTGGTTGAACAGGATGCCGTTCGATGCATGGAGACCATATGCTTGGCGATAGTTGACCGTGATCCAGTACGCGTAGAGTTTTGCCACGCCGTACGGGCTGCGCGGATAAAACGGCGTCGTCTCCTTCTGCGGTACTTCCTGCACGAGGCCGAAGAGCTCGGAGGTCGACGCCTGGTAGAACCGCACCGAGTTCTCCAATCGGAGAATGCGAATCGCCTCCAGCAGCCGCAGCGTGCCGAGGGCATCGGCATTCGCCGTGTATTCGGGCGTCTCGAAACTGACCTGGACGTGGCTCTGCGCCGCGAGGTTGTAGATTTCTGTCGGCCGCGTTTCCTGGATCAGGCGGATGAGATTGGTGGCGTCGGTGAGGTCGCCGTAGTGCAGAAAGAAGCGGCTGTCGGTGTCATGCGGGTCGCTGTAAAGATCGTCGATGCGACCCGTGTTCAACGAGGACGAACGGCGCTTTACCCCATGCACGACATAGTCCTTGTCGAGCAGGAGCCGCGCCAGGTACGAGCCGTCCTGCCCTGTTATGCCGGTAACCAGTGCGACCTTGCGTGACATCTCGTGCATCCGACCGCCGAAATTTCCGCGACGCGCCAAACCGGCACTGCGTTCGCGGTTCCGACGGAGTGTGTGGTGTCGGCGTCGGCTCGGGCAAATACCCTTTGGGGCTAGTGCCGCGGGCCATCGGCGTCGTAGCAACTGCCAGATCGCGTAAGCGTGCCGCTACCGCGCGGCCATGCGCGGACGTTAACCGGCAGCTTGGACTAATCCTTTTTTGCGGTGAATAACACCGGGCGGTCTCGCATACCATGGTGGTGCACGACCCATCGACGCAACGGCGTCAAGCGCTGCGTGTCAAAAGGCGCAGGAGATACGGATGATCGTGGGCTATTGTCGCATCGGCGCCTTCAGGCCCGCTGCCAGTCTGGCAAGACAGCAGCGCCGTTTGGAGGCGGCCGGCGCTGAAAGGATTTTTGTCGATCGGACCGGCGTCTTTGGCGGCAGCCCCGAACTGGAGCGCGCGATTGCGGCGGCGCAACGCGGTGACATCATCGCGGTTACCAAATCCTATCGGCTCGCCCGCACCAGGCGCGGCGTAATGGCGTTGATCCAGCGCCTGGGGCGGAAGGGCGTCGGCCTGCGCATCCTCGGATCGCCGGTCGATACCAGCACGACGACGGGTCGAATGATTTTGGGTTCCGCTCCGCGTTGGTCGCTCGGACTGTCACCGCTCGGATCTATTCTGCGCGACCTCGCTCTCTGTTGGCGCTCCCAGTCCTGAATCTACAAAAATCCCATGCAGCAAACCAACCTCATCGGACAGACCGCCAGCAATGAGAGGCTCTCGTTTGTGCGGAGTGCGCTGCGCCGTCAAACGCCCGATGAGACGACGGACGGTCGGGCCTGCCCGCTCTGCGCTAGTCACGGGACTCTGGTTCGATATTTTCGGAAACCGCGCTTCAACCGCTGCCAAACTTGCGGTGCGGTCTCACGCGATCCTTTCCCGACGGAAATAGAGCTGCAGCACCTGTACCGCTCCAGTTGGGCAGACCACGATGCACACGTCGACGAAACGGGCGGTACAGAATTGGCGTTGGGCCGGCTGATCGTCGCTGCACTCCTCCGCGAGCTCGGGTTAGCCGGTTTTGCGGGCCGGCACATTCTCGATTTTGGCGCCGGTCGAGGCGGTTTGAGTATGGCGTTGCGCGAAATGGCGGGTCAGGTCGTGGCGGTCGAGCCGTTCGGCTATGAGCAACTTCAACATCTCGGCCTTCCCGTATATCGCGGGCTCGATGAACTTCCGCCCACCCTGCTATTCGATGGCGCGGTCATGGTCGAAGTGCTCGAACATTTACGCGATCCGCATGACCTGCTCCGTGGCCTCCAGCTCCGGTTAAAGCCGGGAGGGTGGTTATTGCTGACCACGCCCAACCCTCGAGGCCTGGCGGCGATGTTGCGTCGCGACCGATGGGGTTCGGCGTCGAACGCCGGCCACATTTTGTTCTATGCGGCGTCAACACTTACGCGCCTGCTGTGCGATCACGGCTTCACGGATATCAAGCAGACACGCTGGCTTCTCAGGTTTCCAAACGTGTCCCCGGTACGCGCAGTCATCCAAAGTGGCCTCCAGTTGTTCCATCTAGGAGGCGGTCTGCGTTTTCTCGCCTTCAAGGCGTGAGCTGAACACACCGAGCTCTTGCGTGAGCCGCCAAAATCTCCCTGAAGACGCTTCGCGCCGGACTGACTACAGCGAACGGGAGACCGCACGGGCGCGCGCTCGAAGCGCCAGGAGATAACCGATCACGAAGCCTTGCCCCACGACCGCTAGGGGGCTCTCCAGCGAGGCATTCACGAAGCACCCGAGAAAGGACAACGCAAACACGCATGCCGCGTGGTTGCGCAGGTCGCGCGGAATGTTGTGCGGCGGAAAGGCGGCGAAGAATGCCGCGCAAAGCAGGATGAAGCCGAGCACGCCGGTCCGTAACAACGACTGGAGAAAGGAGTTTTCGATGCCGTTCGAGAGCGCCTCCAGCATCCGCTCGGGCGTCATCGATTTCGGGTCCGGCAGAAACGTGAAGTCCGGCATGCCTGGAATTCGGTACCTGAACCTGACCGATTCCTTCCCGTAACCGATCCCGAGACCATAGGTGTCGACCGCCGAGGTGATCGCATCGGCGGCCATAACCAGCCTGAGCCCCTCGTTCGGGTATTTCATCATCGCTTCATTTTTGAACGTCATGCCGACGCCGTAGACGCAAACCATGAAAGCGACGAGGGCGATAGCCAGCTTGCGGCCAGGTACCCCGAACAGCACCGCGAAGACAAAGGCAATCAATATGCGGAACTGGATGAAGTGGGTGCTGAGTCCGACCGCCACAATGATGATCGATCCGGCATAGCGGCGCCAGTCGCGCGTAAAGAACATGTACCCGAGGACAAAAAAATAGCAGATGACCGTATTGTTGATCAGCGAGCCATAAAGCCCGATTACAGCGAATATCGAGTGGTCGCCCTGGTAGCCGACATTCTGTTGATACATTACCGCGGGCGCCACGACGAGGCTCAAAAAGATGATTGGGGTGGCGCCGGCGAAGGGATTTTCAGATCTAAGAAATTTGTGCCGAAAATATGCCTTCGAACCCCACGTGACCGCGGTAAATCCCAGCAATGGCACGAGCTGTCGCGGTATCGCCTCGGCCATGAAATGCGACTGCCATGACGTCGGGAACAGCTGATACTTCGACAGGACGCCGGCGAAGACACAAAGGCCAACATATGCACTCAGCAGGCGAGGCGGTGTGGTCCGCCGCAACACGGCATAGAGGAGGCAGCAGCCGACGGGCACGATAATGAACAAAGGCCCGATTAATCTGAGTGATATCCCGAGCGAACAGGCAAGCCAGATGCCGGGAAGAAACAAGCCGTAATCGAGCACGTCCGGTGACGGCCGACGCACGGCAAGAAGACGGGCGTCAGTGCTCAAGACGGGCATGCCGAGCAACCGCGGCGCTTGCCCAACGCGGCGGAGCCGCGTCGCTATTCGCGGACTTGGACACCAGGATGGCGAGAGCAATCTCCCGAACCATGGCTAGGCGCAGTCCTAGCCCCATTCGGTTCAGCCGATCGCTTGCATCCGGCGCCGGCGGCGCAAGCCGGCAGATGTCCGGTGGCACGTGCATCATGGACAGGGAAGGCTTTAGCGGTCGGCGAGTTCGCGCTTCGGCCGCCGTCCAATCCCGTATTGGTCGCCGACGCGCACGATTTTTCCGTCTGCGAAATCGATCTCGATCATGTCTTCAGACGAGCCGATCGCTCCCGCCGGCATATGGGTCGCTACGGAAAATATCTCGGTCGGCCCGTCGGTATTCTTGACCGGCGCGACGTAGCCGAAATCGCCATTGATGCTGAACGTTACCCAATGGGCACTGTCGCGATTCTGCAATTTCAACGACCGCTTGAATTGGGGCGACATGGGATCCCGCATATCCCACACGTATTCCTCACCGTCTCCACCGGTCTGCCAAACCTCGCTCTCATCGGGCGTCCAGCCTATCCCATGCAGCAGTCCCGGGTCCCCCGGCGGATGGTTCGGCGCCGTGGCGGTCACGATTTTCCCGTTCCGGAGATCGGCCACCTGCATGCCCCAGAGCTGAACCACATTGTTCACGACGTACCGGCTCGCACCGTCCACCGCGTAGGGCCCCAGAACATTCGAATATGGTCCCACGCGGGACACCGCGTAGCTGGAAGGGTCAATTATGTACAGATAATTGCCGCTGCCGTCCTCCGCCTTTGTCTCCTGAAAAATCGGGCCGGATGGCGGGTATTGAGTGTCATGAGAATGACTCGAAAAATATACTTTACGCTCGATTTCCCCGGTAGCGGCGTTGACGATATTGATAAAATCGGCGGAATTTCCTTCCCACGTGGGAACATACAGCAGATTTCCATCGGGACTGACCGCCAAACGGTCGACGCCGGGGCTGATCCGTTGATTCCACAGGATTTTGTCGGTCTCGATGTCCAAACAAAAAATCCGGCCGCGGCCTAAGATGTCGCGGTAGGAAACGTAAAGCCTCCCGGTTACCGCACTCGCCGCGACTCCCTTTACGTCTCTGACCCAGGACGCGGTCTGGATCGTCTTGATGAGACGGTGCCTTGCATCGATATCGTAAACCGAGATGGAGCCTCTGATCCCCGGCGCCTGGTTCACGGCATAAAGCGTCCGCTGCTGGCCCGCCGTTTCCGCCGTGCCGTCGCCGATCCCCGCGAAGACGAACAATAGGCCGATCAGCAGCCGTGTCGTGGCGGAGAGCATGGTCATCCTTTGGCATTGTGCCGTAAACCTAAGCGCCCAATGCGCCGTGGCGACGTTCGTGTGCATCCGCATCGGCCGGGCTCGAGCGGGCGATCCGCGGTCTTCGGACGCGGAGCGTTAGGTGACGACAGCCAGCGCCGGGTTGCCGGCCCGCGTGCCGGACGCGAGCGCCGCCGCGGAAGCGGCGCTTGAGCGCGAGGCGCTAAAGAACAGTTCGTCCTGTTCACGCCGCAGCTTGTCACATAGGCGTCCGGCCGGGATTTCGACGTCGTCGTAGCTGAGCACCTGGTCCTTCGCAATATCGCGCCGAAGGCGGCAGCCTTCCGCCAGTCCGATCGGAAGGAGCCGGTCGGCGTGAACGGTCGTCGCGTTCTCGCACAGCCCGTAGGTCATGTAGTGCCCGAGCCCGTCGAGAGTTTCGCCCGCACGGAGCTCTCTCTTGGCCGCGGCGATAACCTCGACGCGCGGCGCCCCAAGCGGCGCGATTGCAGCATCGTGAAAGATCGCTGCGCGGGCAACGGTGAACGGCACCTCGAAATGACAGAGGTGATACGGCCAATAGAAGCAATACAGCGGACCCGGCCCCATCTTGTACAGTGACAGGTAGTGCTTCTCGGTAGCGTCGTCGGTTGTGCCGAGGACAAAGATTCCGGGGTTCGGCATGGCCCCCACGCAATAGTCGACAATGCCGCTGCCGGACAGGAGCTCGTCGAGCGGATACCAGTTCACCGCTTCCTGGATCGGGGTTCCCGGCGCCACCGTGGGACCGTACATCCCGCGCTTGGCGACGCGCATTCCCGTCGCATTGGCGACGATGGCGTTCTCGAACGATATCTTGGTCCCGTCCGCAAAAGAGGTCACCATGGGGGCCTTCATTCCCCATTTCTTGGCAAAGCCTTCCTGCGTGGTCGGGTTCCGATACGGGTCGTGAAGCCCTTTGATGTTGCCGCAAAGCACCGGGGTAACACCCAGCCCCTTCACCCAGCGATACAGGTTCATGATCACGCCGGGCTGGTCGCCCTCGGTGTTGGTAAAGACCACGCCGGCGCGGTCCGCGTAGACCTTGAGTATCGGGCCGAGCGTGCCGTCGAGCTCGGCGTTCATCATGACGATGTGCTTGCGCCTTTCGATCGCGCGCATTGCGACCGCGGCCGCGAACTCGATCGCTCCGGTGACTTCGAGGATCACATCGATGCCCGCTGCGTCGCAAAGAAGCATCGGATTGTCGGTTACGGCGTACCGGCCCCGTGCGATGCAGTCGTCCAGCTCTTCAACCGAGCGCACCGGGGTGACTTGGTTGTGTCCGGTTTCCGCATAGGCAGCGCGGGCGCCATCGAGGTGGCGGTTCGATACCGCGGCAAGCCGCATCCCCTTGGTGTACTGCAGCATCTGCCGCGCTATGCCACGCGCCATGAAGCCCGCGCCAACCATCCCGACCTGGATCGGCGTGCCCGCTTCCTCAAGCCGTTCAAGCTCACGATCGACGATGAACATGGCGCTTATACCTCGTCGGTCGCGAAGATCGGCACATTGCTGGCGGCGAAGTCGGGCCAGCTCCGATCCTTGTCCGAAATTACCGCGGGCGGTGCCGGCCAATTGATGCCGAATAGCGGGTCATCCCAGCGAATTCCACGCTCGGCGGCGGGGGTATAGAATTCGGACACCAGATAGGTGACTTCCGTCTCGTCGGCGAGCGTCAGGAAGGCGTTGGCGCAGCCTTTCGGGACGAGCAGCGAGCGGTAATTGGTGGCGCTGAGTTCGACGGCAATGTGGGACAAATAAGTCGGCGAGTCCGGCCGCAGATCGATCAGCACGTCATGGACGGCGCCGCGAACGCACCGGAGCAGCTTGTCTTCCTGGTGCGGCGCAGTTTGGTAGTGGAAACCCCGCAGCGTGTATTTGAGCCGGTTGAACGAGATGTTCATCTGCACCAGGCCGTTTGCGAGGCCGCGGTCTCCAAACTCGGCCCAGCACCAACCCCGCGCAAAGAAGCCGCGAGGGTCCTCGCGCTTCTCAAGCTCCACAATGCAGGCGCCCTCGATTTCGGTAGGTTCGAAAATCATCTTGCTGCTCCGGCCTCAACCCCCGGGAAAAAGCACGCGGGACCCGTGCGTCTCATAGCCGACCCGCACCGAGGGCAGGTGCGCAAGCGCCTGCTTCACGCAATCGCGCTTGTCGGGCTTAACGATGAACATCAGGAAGCCGCCCCCGCCGGCACCGCAGAGCTTGCCGCCCTGCGCCCCGGCCGCCATTGCCCGCGCATAATGATCATCAATCTCCGCATTCGAGATCTTCGATGCGAGCCGCCGCTTCAGATCCCAACCGCGGTCGAGCGAAGCGCCCAACGCATCGAGGTCGATGTGAGCCCGGCCACAGAGAGCGCGGAGCTCATACGTGTCCGCGCGCATGGCCCGCAATACGTCCAGATTGACTGAGGTCCGTTGCTTCTGTTCTGTCAAAACCGACGCGGCTGGCCGCTGATGGCCGGTCCAGAACATCATGATGTTGTCGAAGAGTTCGCCGACGGAACCGTTGACTAGCGGTTGCGGCTCGACCGTTACACGTCCGTCGCTGCCGAACCGAAGCAGGTTGAGCCCGCCGAAAGCAGCGGCGTACTGATCCTGCTTGCCGATCGGCTCGCCCAGCACTTCCATTTCGATATAGCAGGCTTCCTCGGCAAGCTGGCCCGCGGTCACGCGCTCCCCACGAAACGCATGCAGCGCATTGAGCAGCCCGACCGCGAAGGCGCTCGATCCGCCCATGCCGGTGGAGGCCGGCATATCCGCCACCGTGCTGATGAATATCGGAGGGCCGACGTCCAGAAGCTTGAGGCACTCTCGCGCGATATTGTTCTGGATTTCGTCGATGGCGTTGACCTGTTCGGTACGCGAATAATTGAGCCGGATCGGCTCGTTGAAAATCTCGCTGTGCCGCTTGACGGTCACGTAGACGTACTTGTCGACGGTCGCGCTCAGTACAGCGCCTTCTTCGACCTTGTAGAACTCCGGCAGATCCGTGCCGCCGCCGGCGAAGCTGATCCGCAAAGGCGTCCGGGTTACGACGATGTTGTTGCTCATCGGTCCATTTTCCAAACGGGTTTAACCCGGACGGCGCGGCTCAGGCGACGCGGGCGCGCGGCTTGGCCCACCGCAGCGAGTCGTCGACCATGCCGCTGTCCAGCAGGTGGCGCAGCCAATCGAGACGCGTGAACCGCTTGTCGGTGAAATCGTCGTAAGTCAGGCCAGCGCTGCGGAACGACGCATATAATTCTTCCGCGCCCCTCTTTGCCGTCCAGTGGAATTTGAACGACGGGAAGGTACGCTGAAACTTCCCGAAATCGGCCTTGTACGTCCGCTGATCGGCGCCGGGCTTCGGGATCATCTCGACCTTGCAGCCGGGGACGGTGTCGGCGACGATCCGGCCGAGCTCGCGGATCTGGTGGTTGAGTTGGTCGGCCCCGGTATTGAACGCCTGATTGTGGACAAGCTCGCGCGGCGCCTCCAGGACCGCCTTGAAGGCGCGGGCGACGTCCTGAACGTGGACGACCGGACGCCACGGTGTGCCGTCGCTGTGAATGACGACACGGCCGGTGGTAAAGGCGCAGCCCATCAGATTGTTCAGGACCGTATCGAACCGCATCCGCGGCGAAAGGCCGTAAATGGTGCCGTTTCGGCAGAAGATCGGAGAGAAATTGTCGTCGGCAAGTTGCCGGAGCGCCATCTCGGCATCGACTTTTGACCGCGCGTATTCAGTCTGCGGCGCCAACGGCGCATTCTCGTCGACGACCGCTGCCTCGGACATGCCATACATGATGCAGGACGACGAGAAGATGAAGCGCTCGACGCCCGCCTGCTTTGCCAACCGGGCGAGGCGGATGGTTCCTTCGCCATTGATCTCGCGCGTCCAGTCGGGGTTCAAGTTTCCGATCGGGTCGTTGCTGAGGGCCGCGAGATGAATGACCGCGTCGAAGCCGGCGAGATGCCGCGGGGCAATCTCGCGTAAGTCCACCTTCACCGTCGGGATCGGCTCGTGCTCGGGGACGAGAGTGCAGTCCCGAAAATAATTGGTATCGAGACCGACGACATCGTAGCCCTGCCGGCGCAGCCATGGAGCCATGACCGAACCGATATAGCCATTGTTGCCGCTGATCAGGATGCGCCGGTTGTTAGGCATGTGCTGGCGTGCCTTTCTGTTCGAGGAGGTAGCGGCTGATATCGAGGAGGTGCCGGGAGCCGCTTACCTGGTGGAATGGACAGTCGGCCGCGAACGCGGCTATTCCGTCCCGTTCGTCATCGCCGATGAAAGGAGTGCGCGTCAGGTCGAGGTGAAAATCCTTCTGCGCCTGATACAGGAGGCCCGGTTTCGGCTTGCGGCAGTCGCATCCTTCATCCCAATCATGCGGACAATAGTAGATGCCGTCGACGCGCCCTCCGGCTTGTACGACCTCGCGCTTCATGCGTGAATGAACCGCCTCGAGATCGTCTTCGGTCATCAGGCCGCGGCCGATCCCGGGCTGGTTGGATGCGATGATTGTGCGGTATCCTGCTTGCTTCAGCAGCCGGAGCGCTTCCAGTGAGCCCGGGCACCACTCCCACTCATTCCAGTTCCGGACGTATTGAGCGCGTGGCGGCTTGCGGTTCAGAACACCGTCGCGATCGAGGATCACGCTCGGTTCGCGCCGCATGAAGGCATCGGTCGCCGGCAGCCGATCGAGAGAGCCGATGCTGTAGTAACGGTGATCGGTAACGTAGGCAGTCAGCCGGCCTTGCTGCGCCAGTGGGGTATAAATTGCCTCCTCGAACAACGCGTCGCTTTCCGGAAGGAGCTCAAGACAGAGATCCGTGATGATGGCGTAGCTGATTTCGACTCCGCGCAGCCCGGGGGCGGTGCGCGACCGATCGAAGATCCGAACGTCGTTCCGGCTATCGAGCGCGACGCAGCCGCGGGAGTAATCGTCCTTGTTGCTGTAAACCGTGATCAAGCCCGGCTTGCCGGCTTCGCAAAATCGGGCCCATAGCCGATCCATCTTCATCGGCCAGTAATTGTCGCAATAGAGCAGCAGAAAGCAGGGCTCGATCGCGGCACGCGCAGCGGCTACCCGGCCGCTCGTCAGCTGCTCCGGGGGCGTGATTGCATATTCGATGGATATGCCCCACCGTCGGCCGTCACCAAAATGGGCCTGGATGACTTCCGGGAGATAGCCCAGCAGCATCAAGACGCGCTCGAAGCCCTGGTCCCGCAGCTGCTCGATTTGGTATTCGAGAAACGGCCGCCCCAGCACCGGAACCATCGGTTTTGGCCGGTCGTCCGTGATCGGCCTCATACGGCTCCCGCGCCCGCCGGCGAGGATCACTGCCTGACGAGGCCGCTCGTAGGTGCGGCCTTCGATGTGCGCCAGAGGCCAGTCGTGTTCGCCGGTCATCGCCGCGGTCCGGGCTAGTCGGCGGCAAGCCGCTGCGTAATCGCGTGGCAGATCACGGAATGCACGTCTTCCACGATCTCGTAGGTGCCGCGATCGGTGGATATCCAGATTGCCACGTCGGCGAGGTTTTTCAGGGCGCCGCCATCGAACCCGACCAGGGCGACCGTCGTCACGCCTCGCGCCGCCGCCAATTCAGCGGCCCTCAGCAGGTTTGGCGAATTGCCGCTTGCTGAGATGCAAATCAAAACGTCGCCGCTGCTTGCGAAATTCTCGAGCTGTCCCGCGAACGACCGCTCGTACCCCTCGTCATTGGCCAAAGCAGAAAACCAAGCGGTGTTATCCGACAGGCACATGACCTTCAAATTCGGGCGATTGCACCGTTTGGTCGCTTTCCCGAGGTCATTCACCCAATGGGACGCGGTTGATGCACTGCCGCCATTCCCGGCGATATAGATCAGCGAGCCGTTGTCGCGCGCTTTGCGAAGAATATCGACGACGTCTTCGATCGCGTCCGCATCGACTCCGTTCAAGACGTCCACGACATTCGCCAGGTGAGTTCGGATGACCCCCGGGCACAGCGGTGAAAGAGTTAATGTATCGGGCATGCCGTTAACTCCCGCTAATCCACTTGCTTACACAAAATCTCTGCCAAAGGTCACATCGGTTCTTTTAGGACACTAATTGAGGTGCACGCCATTTGTCCTTCGGGAGTAGGCCGAATTCGCAGGCCAGGAATCCGTATGCAAGGCGCGGGCGGCATCAGGCTGCCATGCCGTTCCGACGGCATATGGTGGATCCGACATGGCAGAGGCAGCGATTGCGTTGAGTTTGGCTTTGCGCTGTTCGAGTTCGGGCCGGGGCCGCAGCCCGACTGTGACCAGGACCTGCTCCCAACGATGAACCCAATCGTGCTGAAGCAAGCACCGGACGGCATTGGTCCGCCTGATCTGATCGACGCGATCGGGTTGAGCGTCGAGTTCCTCAATGACAGCGCCAATATCCGCGGTCGTTGGAGGAACCTCGATGACCGCGTCCGGCCAGTCGAAGTAAGCCTGGAATTCCGCGCATTGCGGTGCGGTTCCCAAGATGACGGCGCCGCCGGCGGCCCCTTCGAAAAGGCGTGCCGGCAGGACGTGTTCGCCTGCGATCTTTCCCGCCTTTGCGTTGTCCAGGCTCGCGGGGTTGAACGCCATGAAATAGCGCGTGCGCTTGATCATGTTGGCGAGAAGCAGGCGGTGTTCCGACCACTCCTTGACGCGCGAATCGGTGCTCGAAAGGGAGTCGTAGACGTAGAACAGCTTGCGGCGTTGGGCTAGCGCCAAGAGCTGCTTGTGAAGCGCCGCCGCGCGATTGCCGATTGAATAGACGTCGACGACCCGTTCCGGAGGCAATGGATAAGGTGTGGCGATCAAGCCATCGACGGCCGTCGGGAGAAATGAGCTCGGTGCGGACGTGTATGCCGGCAGGTGAGGAATGGCCGCACTGTGCAAAAGGAAAACGTGATCAAACTGATCCAGCAACCGCAGATAGCTGCTGTCGGCCTGCAGCGTGCTCGACCACAGCTCGAACAGATAAACAGCGGCGATTTTGCAGCGGCTGCGCCAATTCTTGATCCGCGACAGTTCGACCAGGCTTTGCGGGCTCCAGGCGACGAAAAAGAACAGGTCGTAGTCCTTAGTTAGCTCGACAGGCTGGATCGTCGGCCTGTTCCTCAGGCCGATGGATTTACGGAAGCCGTTCACCAGACGATTGAAATCGCGCTGGACGTTGTGTTCATCGTGCGCGGGCAGAAACCGGCCGAAGCGCCGTCGGACATAATCGTCAATGCCGGGGGCCACCAGATCGGCGTCGTCGCACTCGGTAATGATGCGGCAAAATTCGTACGAGAGCGCAAAGTGTGCTCGGTCACCGGCATTGAAGTCGGAGGCGATGAGAATACGGGGGCTCATGGTCGGCATCTCCTGTGCCCGTTCCATGGGCGCGTCGTCACGCGACGGCGAATTGTTTTGCAGCCTGGCCGACGGGCCGCGGTGCAACATCGCTATCTTCGCGCGGATCTAATGGCGGCAGCGGAATTCGTCCCAACACCATGTCAGAGGCTTTTTCGGCTATCATGAACACTGCTGCGGAAGTATTGGCCGAGGGGACGCTCGGCATGATCGAGGCATCCGCTATCCGCAGTGCATCCAAGCCATGGACGCGCAAGCGGTCGTCGACGACAGCCATGGCGTCGTCGCGCGAACCCATTTTGCAAGTACCGCAGAGGTGGTACGCGGTCAGCCCCTCTCGACGGGCGAAGTCCAAAAGACTGGCGTCCGAGACGGCGGAGGGACCAGGCAGCTCTTCGGCATCGCAATAGGGTTGCAGCACGTCGACGCTGAACAGGCGGCGCAGCGTCCTTACGCTGTCAATGGCAACCCGCTGGTCTTTGCTGGCCGCCAGATAATTTGGTTGAATAACGGGGGCCTCGAAGGGATCCGAGGATCGCGCCTCGACAAAGCCGGTGCTCTTCGGCCGCAATTGGTAGAAGCCGAGCTTCAGCACCGGGAACCTCTCCAACGCTTCGTTCGAGTAGTTTCCGAGAGCGAAGTCGAGCTGTATGTCAGGGGTGGAGCAAAATTCCCGGGAATTCACAAACGCGTACACCAGCGAAGGGCTGATCGCGAGGATGTTCGGACGGCCGAGCAACCATTTGGCGGCCTCGCACACGAGTCCTGCGGGTCCCCCGTTGATGGCCGGGGCACCCTTTGTCCTGACGACCAGGTGGACCATGTAGTGGTCTTGCAGGTTTTGGCCGACACCAGGCAGGTCGTGGAGAACGGGAATGCCGAGGCCGCCGAGCAGCTTTGCGGGCCCCACCCCTGAAATCTGCAGCAGTTTCGGCGTGTTGGCTGCCCCTGCGCAGAGGATCACCTCGCGCCGCGCCCGGACGTCCCGCGAGATTTGTTTGCGGCCTTGCGCATAGCGGATGCCGACTGCCCTCCGCCCATCGAACAGCACCGCGGTAGCCTGAGCATCGGTGCGAACGTCCAAATTCTTCTTGACGGCCGGCCGCAGAAAGGCGCCCGCCGCGCTGACGCGCCAGCCATCCTTTATGTAGCTCTGGTAATACCCGGCGCCGTCTTGGCTTGCGCCGTTGTAGTCCGGATTTTTCGGCAGTCCCAAGCTGTGTGCGGCCGCGATGAAAGCATCGCATATCGGGTGCTTCCAGTCGCCGTCCGTGATCGGAAGCAGGCCATCGACGCCGCGATAGCGCGGATCGCAGGCGCCGATCCTCTTTTCGGTCCGTTTAAAATAAGGAAGGACGTCGCGGTAGCCCCAGCCTCGATTGCCATGCCGGGCCCAACCGTCAAAATCTTCCGGTCGGCCACGGTTGTAGTTCATTCCGTTGATTGCGGTCGAACCGCCGAGGGTTTTGCCCTGCGGCATCGGTATCGGCCGGTTCGCGGTACCCTCGCTCGGCGCCGTTTCGAACTGCCAAGCGTATTTCGGATTGGACGATGCCTTATAGACGCCAGCCGGCAGGCGCAGAAAGATACTGTTGTCGCGAGGCCCCGCCTCGAGTAGGCAAACCGTGCGGGTGCCGTCGCTCGCGAGACGGTTGGCCATGATGCAGCCCGCCGCCCCAGCGCCGACAACGACGTAGTCGAATTCCTCGAGCGCCACCGACATCGTTCAAACCCCGAAAAGTCGCGGCACCGTGCCGAACGGCGCGAATGCCGTCATTCGGTCATCCGGATTACCTCAGCCGAGACGCTTGCCATCGGGCTTAGCCGGTGCGGAAATGCCGCACGCAGCCACCCTGCGTAAGGGCCCGCGTCGTCAGCCCCTCGTGTCTAAGCAAGGGCATTGAAGATGAATCGTCGCCGCCTGGTCCGTGGGCTTGTCGCGATCTCGGTCTGCCGCTTCACCGCCGCGCGAATAGCGACTGCGGAGCCACGGAGCGGCCTTCCCGCCGAATACCGGCAGGCAAGAGGCAGTACGGCGACGGCATCGCTGTCAGCAAGCGGGCCGGTCAGGTCGACCGCAGACGGTCAGACGATCGAAAACCTCGACATCGACGCGCGCTCAGGGGCTGGCATCGTCGTGACCCACGCGGCTGTCACGGTTCGCCGATGCCGCATCCGCCATGCCGGAGGGCCTGGATTGCGGGCCGAAGGCGCTGTCAAGTTGCGCCTGGACGCGGTTGAAATCGACCATGTGGGCGCTCCTTACACCGGAGCGGCGGCGGACGCGCACCTCAACAACATCGAACTGAATAATTGCCCGGGAGCGGTCATCACCCGGGTGAGAGCCCTGCGGGGATCAGCCAACATTTACCTTCTGAGGTGCCCCGAGGCGCGCCTCAGCGATCTGGAGCTGCACGATGCACGCGGTCCGGCGCCGCGCGGCCAGAACGTACAGTTGCACCGATCGCCGGCCTCGGTGTTGGAGGATTTTTCCGCGGAGAACGGTCCCCTTTCCTGGACCGAAGACAACGTTTCGATTTTCCGGTCGGACCGGTGCATCGTCAGGCGGGGACTGGTTTCCTACAACAACAGCCCGACCGGCGACGGCGTCATGATCGAAGGCAGCTCCGAGTGCCTCGTCGAGGACGTCGACGCCGTGCAACAAGGCAACGGCGCCTTCGCTGCCGTCCCTCAAGGCGATGCCGCTTGCGGCGACTGCACCTTTCGTCGATGCCGGACGCGGGACACCTATAACGCGCCGCGCGACGGCCGCGCCGCTCCCACCTCAAACGGGTTGTCATTCTATACCCGCGTTTCGCCAGGGGCGAAAAAGCACACGATCCTCGACTGTCATTATGATGCCCTTGCGAACCCCCACAATCTCATCTGGGACGCAAGAGCCGTGAACGAGGCCTGGTCGATCAGCCCGCAGGTTTTCATTGCCCGCAGCCCCGTCCGGCTCGCCTTCGGTTGGTAGCCCTGCACGATTCCGCCTCGCGGATATCGCTCAGG
>Ga0070739_10004584_pt1 | contig 16235 bp, 17 predicted proteins | sample Coa_R1_7_FD_66445 | JGI IMG/M metagenome (GOLD analysis project Ga0070739, IMG submission 66445) | Surface soil microbial communities from Centralia Pennsylvania, which are recovering from an underground coalmine fire - Coalmine... | ecosystem: Environmental > Terrestrial > Soil > Unclassified ... | reverse complement strand
AGCTCGCGCGACGCGAACGCGCCGGGCAGGTAGCGGCTGAAGTCGACGACCAGCATCCCGCTCAGCGGCTGCATCCGGCCGAACCTAGCACCGGATGCAGCCGCTCCCCGAGCGGGGGTCGGGTCGTCCTACTTCTTCAGCTGGCCGAGCTTCACGCTGGAGTGATGCGTGAGAGCACCGGTCACGGAGCCGACCTTGACCGCCACGAGGTGGGCGTCGTAGGAATACGTGTTGGCCGTATCGCTGGCGGTGCACTCCACGGCGACCGTGCTGGTACCGGTCGTCGTGAGGGGAGCCAGCAACGCGAGCGACGTGCCCCAGTCGCTGGCAGCCGTGTCGTTCGTGTAGTTGTCGTCGAGCAGCTTGGCGTTCGTGCCGATGGTGTCGACAAGGGCGCAAGACGTGTTCTGGGCGTTGACGTCGTTGTAGATGTTCGTCTTCGCCGAGACCACGTACGAGCCGGCGGGCAGCGTCAGCGAGACGACCGGTGTGTCGACGGCGCCCAGGAGGACGCCGCTGTCCGCGTTCCCGCTGTCGTTGCTGAACGCCGAGTACGCGTTGCTCGGGCCGACCGGTCCTTGCGGACCGGTGGCGCCGGTCGGTCCGGCGGGGCCCGCAGGCCCGGCGGGACCCGCAGCTCCCGTCGCGCCCCGTGCGCCGCGGGCGCCGGGCTTGCCCTTGAGCGACTTGACCGCCGACTTCGTGAGCTTGCTCGCGGCGATGGAGTGGTTCTTGATCTGCGAGCCGGAGATGAGCCCGCTCGCCCAGGCGGCGCCGCCGCCGAGAGCGACGAACAGCGCGATCGCGGCGATCACCGTCGCCGGGTGCCTCAGATAGTTCACTGCTTGCCCTCCTAGGTGTATGTGACCCCGGCCGTCCTGCACGCATGAGGTGGACAGCCGATCCGCAGTCAAGCACGGATCGCGAGCCGATACAACCGTTGGCAGGGGATTTCGAAGACGGGAGCGACGGGACTCGAACCCGCGACCTCCGGCGTGACAGGCCGGCGTTCTAACCAACTGAACTACGCCCCCGCGGACGGCCTAGTGTAGCCGCGCTCTGCCGCGCCGACTCGCCGACTACGCTCCGTCGGTGACGCTCACCGTCGTCGATTGGGTGGCGATCGTGATCGTGCTGCTCGCGGCCCTCGCCGGCATGCAGCGTGGCCTCGTCCTCAGCGCGTTCTCGCTCACGGGAATCGCAGCCGGCGCGTACGCCGGCTCCCGGGTCGCGCCGCTGCTGCTGCACGGCGGCTCCAGCTCCGCCTGGACGCCGGTCGCGGGACTGATCGGCGCGGTGATCGGCGCCGTCCTGTTCCAGGTCGTCGCGCTGTTCGCCGCCTCGTTCGTGCGCGGCGGCCTCCGGTTGACGCCGCTACGCGTCCTCGATTCGGTCGGCGGCCTTCTCTTCGGCGCCGCGACGGGCCTCGCGATCGTCTGGGTCGGCGCCGCCGTCGCCATGCTCGCGCCGGGACAGACGCAGTTGCGCGGGGACGTCTCGCGCTCTCGCATCGTGCAGCAGCTCGACGCCGCGCTGCCGCCGCGGACGCTCCTCCACCTGCTCGCGCGGATCGACCCGTTCCCCTCGATCGCGGGCCCGTCGGCGCCGTCCGAGCCGCCGTCGGTGAGCGTGCTGCGCGACCCGACGATCCGCGCCGCCGCCAGCCGCGTCGTCAAGGTGCTCGGCACCGCCTGCGGCGTGGGCGTCGAGGGAAGCGGCTGGTTCGCCACGTCCGATCTCGTCGTCACCGCCGCGCACGTCGTCGCCGGCGAGCACGACACGATCGTGCGGCTCCCGGGCGAGGCTCTGCCGCGCCCGGCCGACGTCGTCTCCTTCGACGCGCACAACGACGTGGCGATCCTGCGTGTGGCGGGCGTGAACGAGAAGCCGCTACCGCTCGTCGACCCGCAGCCCGGAGCCGCCGTCGCGATCGTCGGCTATCCGCTCGACGGGGACCTGACCGCCCGGCCGGGCCGGGTCGGCCGCACGGCGGTCGTGCTCACGCAGGACGCGCTCGGCCGCGGCCCGGTCGCGCGCGACATCACCGCCCTGGCGGGGAAGGTCGAGCACGGCAACTCCGGCGGCCCCGCGATCGACCGGAACGGCGCCGTGCAGGCGACGATCTTCGCGGCCCGCGTCGACGCGGTCAGCGGCTACGGCGTGCCGGCGGAGATCGTCCGCCACGCGCTCGCGAGCGCCGGGACCTCGCCGGTCTCGACCGGCGCCTGCGCGCCCTAGTCCGGCAGCAGGTCGACGACGTTCAGCGGCTGACGGAACGGCGCCACGACGTAGACCCCCGCCGCGCGCTCGCGCGAGGCCTCGATCAGCTCCCGGCCCAGCGCCAGCCCGACCTCGCGCGCGCCGGCGCCGGCGGAGCGGTAGCGCTCCTGCACGTGCTCGGGGACGACGATCCCGGGGATCTCGTTGTGCACCCGCACCAGCGTCTCGGTCGTGCGGATCGGCCAGATGCCGACGAGCACGGGCACCGGCCAGCCCCCGAGCCGCTCCCGGAACGCCTCGAGCGGCTCCAGGTCGAACACGATCTGCGTCATCGCGAAGCGCGCCCCTGCGGCGACCTTGCGGTGGAAGCGCTCGACCTCGAGGCCGAGGTCGTCGGCGGTGGGGTTGACGGCGACGCCCGGGAAGAAGGAGGTCGGCGCGTCGATCGCGCGGCCGTGCCAGTCCTCGCCCGCGTTGAGCTTCGCGATCAGCTCGACGAGCCCGATCGAGTCGACGTCGTAGACGGCCCCGGTTCCGGGGTAGTCGCCCGCCTCGGGCGGGTCGCCGGTGACCGCGAGGATGTTGCGCACTCCCTCCGCGTGCGCGCCGAGGAGGAGCGACTCGAGCCCGGTGATCGTCGTGTCGCGCGGCGTCAGGTGCGGGATCGTCTCGACCCCGGTGAACCGCTCGATCGCGACGGAGGCCATGATCCCGCTCATGCGCGCCCGCGCGCGCGGGTTGTCGTTCACGTCGACGAACTGCGCGCGGCCGGAGTCGCGGACGGCGCGTGCCGTCTCGACCAGCGCCTCGGGATTGGCCCCGAGCGGCGGGTCGACCTGCACGGAGACGACGAACTCCCCTTCCCGCAGCATCCGCTCGAGCTGCGTCTCGCCCTCGACCGGGGCGAACGGGGCGACGTGCGCTCGCTCGTGCACGAGGAAGGAGCCGGCCGGCCTCCGCTCCTCGTCCACCGCGCCGCGGATGGCGGCGATCTGCGCCGGGGTCGTGCCGCAGCAGCCGCCGATGATGCGCGCGCCGAGCTCGCGCGCCTGTGCCGCGAACTCCGCGAAGTAGGCGGGCGTGGCGTGGGGAAAGACGATCCGCTGCCCGGACATGCTCGCGAGGCCGACGTTCGGCAGCACGGCGAGCGGCGACCCGTTGCCCATCCGGGCGAGCGCATCCAGGGCGGCAGCCGGGCCCGCGCCGTGGTTGGCGCCGAACGCAGCGAGGCCGAGCGGCCGCAGTCGTGCCGCGGCCTCCTCCGCGGTGACGCCGGCGAGCGTCTCGCCGTCGGCGTCGAAGGTCAGGAGCGCGACGATCGGGAGCGAGGAGACCGAGCGGACGGCGGCGATGGCCGCCTCGAGCTCGTCGAGCTCGTAGAACGTCTCGACCATGAAGAGGTCGACGCCGCGCCCCTCGAGCACGCGCGCCTGCTCGGCGAACAGCTCGCGCGGGTCGCTGCCCTGCAGCTCGGCGTCCCCGAGCGGACCGATCGAGCCGGCGATGAAGACGTCGCGGCCCGCGATCTCGCGCGCGTCCCGCGCCCGCCGCACCGCCGCCGCGTTGATCGCCTCGAGCTCGTCCGCGAGGAAGTGGCGAGCGAGCTTCGTCCGGTTGGCGCCGAACGTGTTCGTCTCGATGAGCTCCGCGCCGGCGCGGATGTAGCCGAGGTGCAGTTCGACGACGACGTCGGGTGCGCGGAGGTTGGCTTCTTCCGGACAGCGGAGCCCGGGCACGGCTCCCGCGAGGACCGCGCCCATGCCGCCGTCGGCGACGAGCGGACGATCCTCGGCAAGGCGTTCGAGGAAGCGGCTCATCCCTCGTGGACGGTGCGGCCTTCCATGCCGCCGGCGACGGTCACGAGCTCGCCGGTGACGTGACCCGAGAGCTCGTCGGAGGCGAGGACGACGACGGCCCGCGCGACGTCGTCGGCCATCGCGACCTTGCGCAGAGCCATCGTCCTGCTGAGGCGGCGGACGAGCTCCTCGTCGAGCTCGCCGCGCGTCATCGGCGAGTACGTCCAGCCGGGCGCGACCGCATTCACGCGCGCACGCGGCGCGATCCGCACGATCTCGTTCTTCAGGCTGAGCAGCAGGCCGCCCTGGAGCGCCGCCTTCGCCGCCGCGTAGTCCGCGTGGCCCGCCTCGCCGAAGCGGCCGGCGGTCGAGCCGACGAGCACGAGGCTGCCGTGGCCGTTCCGCTCGACCTCCCGCAGGAACCCGCGCGCGGTGAGGAACGTGGTCGTCAGGTTCGCGCGAAGCGTCGCCTCCCAGCGCTCGAGCGGCAGCTTCCACACGGGCTCGTCCTCGCGCGGCCACCAGCCGGCCACCGCGGCGCACACGTCGACGCTGCCGAGTGCGTCGCGCGCCTGCTCGAACAGCCGGTCGACCGCCGCCTCGTCTCCGAGGTCGGCCTGGAGCGGGACGCTGTCCGTCTCGCGCGCGAGCTCCTCCGCGCGCTCGGCGCTCGTGTTGTAGTGGACGACCACGCGCGCGCCCTCGGCGGCGAAGGCGCGCACGCACGCGGAGCCGATTCCGCCGGCGCCGCCGGTGACCAGGACGCCCTTGCCCGCGAGGCCCGTGTCCACGGGCGCAAGGGTAGTCTCCGGCCCGTGCGCGTCCACGTGATCACCGACATCGAGGGCGTCGCCGGCGTCGTCAAGTGGGGCCAGGCCGGCGGCGACACGAAGCTCTTCCACGAGGCGCGCGTCCTCTACACGGAGGAGATCAACGCCGCCGTGCGCGGCGCCAAGGCGGCGGGAGCGACCGAGGTCGTCGTCATGGACTGCCACGGCGCCGGCGGCGACTACACGTTCAACTCGCTCGTCGCCGACCGGCTCGATCCCGACTGCGAGTACGTCGTCCAGGACGAGTGGACGGAGTACACGGCGTTCCTCGAGAGCGGCTGCGACGCGGCGCTCTTCGTCGGGATGCACGCGATGGCGGGCACGCCGGACGGCGTCCTCTCGCACACCGTCTCCGGCCAGGCGTGGCAGAACCTCCGCTTCAACGGGACGCTCGTCGGCGAGACCGGCATCAACGCGGCGCTCTGCGGCAACTGGGGCGTTCCCGTCCTGCTCGTCACGGGCGACCGCGCCGTCTGCGCCGAGGCGAGGGCGCTGCTCGGCGAGGGCGTCACGACGGTCGAGGTGAAGGAGGGTCTCAGCCGCTTCAGCGCGCGGATGAAGACGCCGGCGCGCGCGCGGGAGCTGATCGAGGAGGGCGCGAAGCAGGCGCTCTCGGACCTGAAGGCGGTCGCGCCCTACGACCCCGGCCGTCCCAGCGAGATCGAGATCGAGTTCACCTCGCCCGACCGGCTGCGGGAGTACGCGAACCGCAAGGGCGTCGAGATCACCGGCCCGCGCACCATCGTCGTCCGCGGCGACGACTGGTGGTCGGCGTGGTCGAGCTTCTTCTTCTAGCCGTCGAGCGGACGGGCGTCGATGCGCGCCTCGCCGTCGCGCCCGACTCGGTAGCCGCCGGCCGGCGGCGCGGCGGAGACGACCTCCACGAGCTCGGTGCCGTCGAACCGCGCCGCGGCGGCGTCGTCGAGGGCGAGACCCGCCGGGAACCCTTCGGCCACGAAGCGCCGGTACGCGGGACGCCGGGCGGCCTCGCCATCGTAGTGGGGGCAGGCGCTCCCTCCGAGGAAGCCGAGCCCGTCGCGCATGCCCTCGAGCTGCGGGCCGAACGAGTCCGTCACGCCCGCCTCGAACCAGCAGATCATCCCCGCGCTCCAGCCGAACAGCACGATTCCGGACTCCCACGCCTCGCGCAGGATCCGGTCGAACCCGTGGACGCGCCAGACGGCGAGCATGTTCGCGGTGCTCCCGCCGCAGACGAGGATCGCGTCGTGCGAGAGAGCGAGCTCGCGGAGGTCGTCGGGCGGCCAGGGATAGAAGGAGAGGTGGGTCGGCTCCGCATTCCACTCCTCGGGCCACTCGAGCTCGCGCTCCGGGTACGCGGTCGTGTCGACCAGGATCCTCCGTCCGCCGGCGAAGCCGAGGGCGTAGTCGACGACGCTCCCGGACGGGAACCCGCCGCACGCGACGATCGTCCGCGGGGCCATCGCCCTTCACGATAGAGGCGGGTCAGCCCGGTCGGGTCTCCTGCTCGGAGACGACGCCGAGCCCGTCGATGAGCGTGAAGAACGCCCGCGCGAACGGCGACGCCTCCGTGCGCGCCCGGACCTCGCGCCAGTCGATCTGCTCCCGCAGGGCGCGCGTCCACTCGAGCAGCGAGCCGAAGTCGGGCTCCTGCTCGGTCATCGCCATCAGCTTCGAGACCATCACGTCTTCGAGCGTGGAGACGTGCACGCGCAGCGCCATCACCTCGGCGAGCGGCGCGCGCTCGATCTGCTCGTCCGTGATCGGGCCGCTCGCCGGGTTGTAGATCAGGTCGACGAGCGAGCCGTTCGGATGCCAGGTCTTGACCAGCCAGCCTTCGGGGGGGCGGCCGGTCTTCCAGCCCTCGGCCTCGAACGCGCCGAGAGCCGTGTCGATGTCCTGCGGCCGGACGAGGAAATCGACGTCGTGCTCGCTGCGCGGGCCGCCGCGTGCCCAGGCCGAGAGACCGCCGCCGAGGACGAACGGGACCTCCGCGCGCTGCAGGACTCCGGCCGCGTCCTTCATGGCATCGATCAGCTCTTCGAAGGTGGGCTCCGGCATCGAACGATCGTTTCCGCTTTGTCCAAACGCGCAACATGGCGGGGCGCATGGTCAGGATCGCGGCAGCGGGGGACATCCATGCGTCCGAGGCGACCCGCGAGCGCACCGAGCGGGCGTTCGCCGAGCTCGAGGGCGAGGCGGACGTCGTCCTGCTCGCGGGCGACCTGACGACGAGCGGCGAGCCCGAGCAGGCGGAGGTGCTGGCCGACGCGTGCCGCGGCGTCGGCATCCCCGTCTTCGCCGTGCTGGGCAACCACGATTGCCACGCGCAGCGCACGGACGAGCTGAAGGAGGTGCTCGCCGGGGCGGGCGTGCGGATGCTCGATCGCGAGTGCGCGACGTGCGAGGTCGGGGAGCTGGAGCTCGGCGTCGTGGGCACGAAGGGCTTCGTCGGCGGCTTCCCGGGCTCGGCGCTGCCCGACTTCGGCGAGCCGCTGCTGCGCCGGATCTACGCGGAGACGACGGCGGAGGCGGACGCGATCGCGAGCGGCCTGCAGTCGATCGTCCACTGCGACCTGCGGATCGTGCTCCTCCACTACGCGCCGGTCGCCGGGACGCTCGAGGGCGAGCCGCCCGGCATCCACACCTATCTGGGCTGCGAGCGGCTGGCGACGCCGATCGCCGAGAACGGCGCCGACCTCGTCCTGCACGGCCACGCCCACGCGGGCTCGTTCGAGGCGTGTATCGGCGACATCCCGGTCTACAACGTCGCCGTCCACGTGACCGGCCGCAATTTCTGGATCGTCGAGCTCGAGGGCGGGCAGCGCCGCGGCAGCGACGTCGTGGAGGTGCGCGAGCCGGGACCGTAGGTAGGTTCCCGGGCATGGAAGGCCGCGTCGTGCGCATCTCGATCGCGCCGGTGAAGGCGCTCGGACTCGTCCATCCGGAGGAGGTCGAGCTCACGGAGACGGGAGTACCCGGCGACCGCCGCTTCTGGCTCGTCGACGAGGACGGCCGGCTCGCCAACGTCAAGCGGATCCCGAAGCTCGTCTGCGTGCAGGTGGCATGGGACGAGGCGACGCGGCGGCTGGCGCTCTCGTTCCCCGGCGGCGAAACGGTGGAGGGAGTCGTCGAGCCCGGCGAGCCGGTCGAGGCGATCCTCTACGACGCCGCGCATCCGTCCCGCGCGGTTCCGGGCCCCTGGACGCAGGCGCTGTCGGAGTTCGCCGGCCGGCCGCTGACGCTGCTCTGGTCGGAGCAGGGCGCGGTCGACCGCGGTGTTCTGTACGGCGGCTGGGCCTCGCTCGTCTCGCGGGCTTCGCTCGAGCGCCTGCGCGAGGAGGCGGGGGAGGCCGATCCCGTCGACGGCCGGCGCTTCCGGATGCTGTTCGAGATCGACGGAGTCGAGCCGCACGAGGAGGACGGGTGGCTCGGGCGGCAGGTCGCGGTCGGGAGCGCGGTCGTGGAGCCGCGGGGCGACGTCGGCCGCTGCGCCGTGACGACGCGGAATCCCGACACGGGCGCCTTCGACCTGGACACGCTGCGCGTCCTCGCCGGCTACCGGCCCGAGGGGCAGGTCGAGCGCCTGCCGTTCGGCGTGCACGGAGGAGTGGTGCAGGCGGGACGCGTCCGGGTGGGCGATCCGGTCCGGCCGGTCACGGCTGCCGTCCCGGCATAGCATTCTTGCTATCATCCTGCGTATGGCCACGCAGGCTGAGACACCGCCCAAGGGCCCGGTCGAGCGGCTCCACGAGCGCATCGTCGCTGGTGACCGCGGCTGGTTCTTCGCGCAGATCGCCGAGCGCGTGGCCGAGCGGCGCGGCGCGATCGGCCTCTCCCAGCGGGAGCTCGCCGAGCGCTGCGGCACGACCCAGTCGGCGATCGCGAGGCTCGAGCGCGGCGGACGCCCGCCGCGGATCGACACGCTCCTCCGCATCGCCGAGGCGCTGCAGTGCGAGCTCGTCGTCGAGCTCGTCCCGCGGAACGCCTGACCGTTGCGCGCACTTCTCCCGCTCGTCCTCTGCCTCGCGCTCGCCGGCTCCGCCGCCGCGGCCGAGACCCGGGCGCCCGCCTTGCCGCCCCTGCCGCGGGGCTGGCCGCAGACACTTCAGATCGGCCTGACCGACCCGCCCGGAGGCGCGGCGGCGCTCCGAGCCTCGGCGCCGTTCGGCTTCCGCTACCAGTACCTCGCCGGCGGCGTCGACACCGGCCTGGGCTGGGCTACCTGGAACCCGGACGGGACGTTCGCCTCGAGGTTCGCGAAGGACTCGTGGGCGCACCACGTCGTGCCGGTGTTCACCTACTACATGCTCCTGCAGTCGAAGCCTGCCGGCGGGGACGAGGGAAAGACCGACCTCGCGCACCTGCACGACCCGGCTCTGATGCGCGCCTACTGGCAGGACGTTCGCCTTCTCTTCCGCCGCGTGCGCGGCACGCAGCCCGTCGTCGTCCACGTCGAGCCCGATCTCTGGGGCTATCTCGAGCAGGCGTCCCACGGCGACGACGCGTCGACGGTGCCGGGCGCGGTGGCCTACGCGCAGGAGTGGGTGCGACTGCGGAACGCGCTCGCGCCGAACGTGATCCTCGCCTATCACATGAGCGGCTGGGGGACGCGGCACGACATCCTCTACGAGAAGCCGAGCGACGCGGTGGTTCGCGACTACGCCGCGCGGTCGGCGCGCTTCTACCGGTCGCTCCACGCGCGGTTCGACATCGCCTTCGAGGACTTCTCCGACCGCGACGCCGGCTTCTACGACAAGGTCGAGGGCAATCCGCACACGTGGTTCACGCCGGCGGACTTCCACCGGCACCTGCTCTACGGCGCGACGTTCGTCCGCCTGGCGGGCGTGCGGATCGTCCCCTGGCAGATCCCCCTCGGCAACACGGTGATGCGCGCGATGGACGACACCTGGGGCCACTACCAGGACAACCGGGTGCAGTGGCTGCTCGGCCCCCAGGGACGCGCCCACCTCCACGCGTACGTGCGTGCGGGCTACGCCGGCTTCCTCTTCGGCGGAGGCGCGGACGGCACGACCTGCGCGTGCGACGCGCAGCACGACGGCGTCACGAACCCTCCGCCGATCGACGGCAACGACCGGCTGTCCCTCTCGGCGGACGACGACGGCGGCTACTTCCGCAGCCGCGTCCGCGCGTACTACGCCGGCGGCGCTCTGCGCCTGCCGCGCTAGACCTCGAGCGCGAGACCGTCGTAGGCGCGTTCCACGCCGTCCGGCAGCGGAAGCTCGTCCGGCCGGTGGATGACGACGAGGCGCCGCGCGCCGGCCGAGTCGGACGCCTCGAGCGCCTCCTCCGCGGTCAGGTGCCCGCGCAGGCCGTGCTCTGCCTGCGCGAGCGACGCCTCGCAGAGGAAGAGATCCACGCCGCGCGCGAGCTCGACGAGCCCGTCGCACGGCGCCGAGTCCGCGCTGTACGCCAGCGTGTGCGTCCCGTTCGACACGCGCAGGCCGTAGCTCTCGAGCGCGTAGTGGAGCATCCGGTACGCGACGACCCCGAAGCCGGCGGCCTCGAAGCGCTTCCCTTCCTCGTACTCGTGGATCGGGAACAGCTCGAGGATCGCGTTCGCGTAGAGCACGGGATCGAGCCCGTGCACGGTCTCGCGGCCACCGTGCGGCAGCCACAGCTCCGGCGGCTCGACCTCGCGGCCCGCGCCGAACAGCCCGCCGAACGCCCACGGCACGAGGTCGCCCCAGTGGTCGAGGTGGAAGTGCGTGATCACGATCGCGTCGACGCGCGGCCACGGCTCCTCCTGCCGGAGCCGCGGCAGGACGCCGGGGCCGCAGTCGAGCAGCAGCCGCCGCCCGTCGGCCTCGACGAGATAGCCCGATTGCGCTCCGCCCGGGTTCGGCCACGCGGGCGAGCAGCCGACGACGCGGAGCTGCATTGGCGAATCCCTACCTGATCGACGCGCTGCTCGCACCGCCCAACGGTGTATAAATCGCCGCATGGGCCAGGCCTCAGCGGAGATGCTGAAGAAGGTGCCGCTGTTCGCGGGCCTCGACGACCGCGAGCTGCAGCAGATCGCGACCTCCATGCGCGAGCGGCGCTACCGGGCGGGCGAGACGCTGACCCAGGAGGGAAGCGGCGGAGCCGGCTTCTTCGTGATCGAGGAAGGCGAGGCCGACGTGAGCGTTGCCGGCGAGGGACGCGGCTCGATCGGCCCCGGCGACTACTTCGGCGAGATCGCGCTCCTCACCGACTCGCCGCGCACGGCGACTTTGACGGCCCGCACGGACATGCTCTGCCACGGCATGACGCCCTGGGACTTCCGGCCGCTCGTCGAGAGCAACTCGACCATCGCCTGGAAGCTCCTGACGGCGATGGCCGACCGGCTGCGGTAGCCGGCCTAGGGCTCGAGGCGCCGCGCGCCGCTGAAGGAGCCGTACTCCTGCATCGAGGAGATCCTCACGACGCTGCCCGTGTGCGGGGCGTCGATGAAGCGCTGGCGGCCGACGTAGATGCCGACGTGTCCCGCGTCGTAGAAGAAGACGAGGTCGCCGGGGCGGAGGTGCCAGCGGCCGACGTGACGGCCGCGGTAGAGGTCGGCGAAGCTCGAGTGCGGCAGCGTCACGCCGAAGTGCGAGTAGACGTAGCGCACGAGGCCGGAGCAGTCGAAGCCCGAACGGGGAGTCGAGCCGCCGTAGACGTACGGCACCCCGAGGAAGCGCTTCGCGTACTTGACGACGCGGGCTCCGAACAGCTCGGGCTCGGGCTGCCGCGACGCGAGCGTCCGCTGCGCGCGACGCAAAGTCTTCGTAAGGGATGGGAGCGGGTCGGCGGCCGGCGCGGTCGACCCGGAGCCGCCGGTCGCGCGGCCCGGCAGCGGGCGGACGAGCGCCAGCCCGAGGGCGGCGCCGAGGGCGAGCAGCAGCATGAGGAAACGGATTGGCCGCATGAAATCCAAAGGGGCTCCCGTCGAAGGGCGCGGCCGCATGCACGAGCGGCCGCTCTGTCGGTGGGGAGGCCCAGTGAAGCTGCGGGCGCTCCGACCTGGTATCCCCCTTCCGGGGGGAATCCCGTAAGCTTGGCCGAGGTTCGCGCAGCTTTGGACGCCTCGGATCGATGCATAAGGAACCGGCCTCCGGGGAACGCATCCAGTCTGCGCGCACCAAGAACAGCACACCCGGCGCCAAGATCGAAGTACGATCTTTCTTCTCTTCGGAGACACGAACACGTTCAGATAGCGTGGCTTGCCTCGATCCGCGGCGGGGGACGCGGCGGGGAGTAAGCGCCTAGTAATCAGGAGGTCTCATGCGTTCGCTCAGATCGAGGAGGCGGAGCCGGTTCGGAATTGCAGCGGCTGCCGTGCTCCTGTCCGTCCTCGCGCTCGCCGCCTGCGGCGGTGGCGGCTCGAGTGGCGGCTCAGGCGGGTCGTCGACCAGCAGTGGGCCCGCCCAGTCCGGCGGCACGGCGTACTTCGCCGAGGGCACCCAGGCCGCGCCCAACTACATCTTCCCGTTCGCGTCGCTGCAGTACTTCAGCGTCACGAACATGAACCAGTTCCAGGAGCTGATGTTCCGGCCGCTCTACTGGTTCGGCAAGGGCGCGACGCCTGATCTCAATCTCTCGCTCTCGCTTGCGAACAACCCCAAGTACTCGAGCGGCAACACGCAGGTCAGCTTCACGCTGAAGCCCTACAAGTGGTCGAACGGCGAGAAGGTGACCGCGCAGGACGTCGTGTTCTGGATGAACATGATGAAGGTCGAGAAGCTCAACTGGGCCGGCTACGCCGCCGGGACGCTTCCGGACGACCTCTCCTCGGTCACGACGAGCGGGAACACCGTCACGTTCAAGATGACGGGCAAGAACAATCCGTACTGGTTCACGTACAACGAGCTGTCCCAGATCACGCCGCTGCCGATGGCGTGGGACATCAGCGCCAACGGCCAGAAGGCCGGGAGCCAGGCGTGCGGCACCGCGTCGTTCCAGGACGTCACCGTCAAGACGACGAAGACCTCGAAGGGCTCGACCGTGACCCCCGTCTCTGCGGCAGCGAAGTCCTGCGCCGCGGTCTACACGTATCTGACCGGCGAGGCGAAGAAGCTCTCGAGCTACGCGACGAACCCGCTGTGGCAGGTCGTCGACGGCCCGTGGCACCTGTCCGGGTTCACGACGGACGGCAAGGCGACCATGGTCCCGAATCCGAAGTACTCGGGCCCGGTCAAGCCGAAGCTCTCCAAGTTCGTGGAGCTGCCCTTCACGGCCGACTCGGCCGAGTTCAACGCGCTGGCGGCCGGCAAGGTGGACATCGGCGTCCTGCCGCCGTCCGACATCACGTCGAACGCGACGACGAGCGGCACGTGCACCATCAAGCCGGGTGCGAACAACCCGCGCCTCTCGAACTACAACCTCGTCGCGGGGAACGCCTGGCAGATCAACTACTTCCCGCTGAACTTCAACTCGACCGGCAACAACGGCCAGGCCGGGAAGATCTTCAGCCAGCTCTATTTCCGGCAGGCGTTCCAGACGCTCGTCGACCAGCCGGCGTACATCGAGCACATCGACAAGGGGTACGGCGTGCCGACGTACGGCCCGGTGCCGGTCTGCCCGCCGAACAACTTCGCCGCCTCCGAGCTGAAGCTGGGCAACCCGTACGCGTACAGCCCGAGCAAGGCGAAGGCTCTCCTCAAGAACAACGGCTGGACGGTCAAGCCGGGCGGGACCTCGGTCTGCGCCGACGCCTCCAAGTGCGGCGTGCCGGCGGGAACCCCGCTCAGCTTCACGCTCCAGTACGTCGGCGGAAGCCCCTTCGAGGATCAGCTGATGCACGCCGAGAAGTCGTCGTGGGCGGCCGCGGGCATCAACGTCAACCTGACGACGTCGACGTTCGACACCGTGCTCACGAACGCCGTCCCGTGTAGCGGCGGCAGCAGCTGCTCGTGGGAGGCGGAGAACTGGGGCGGCGGCTGGATCTTCGCGCCGGACTTCTACCCGTCCGGTGAGGACCTCTTCCAGACGGGAGCAGGCTCGAACTCCGGCAGCTACTCGGATCCGCAGATGGACAACCTGATCAAGAGCACCACCGTCGGCACCGCGAAGCTCGACCAGTACGGCGTCTACGGGGCGAAGCAGCTCCCGGTCATCTGGCAGCCGACCGCCGTCGCGGCGACCGAGATCAACAAGAAGCTGCAGGGCGTGACACCGTTGAACCCTCTGGGCAACCTGAACCCGGAGACCTGGTACTTCACGAAGTAGCGGACGTACAGCGAGGAGGCAGAGCAGGGACGGAGCAGTGACCGGCTATCTGATACGGCGCATCGCCCAGTCGATCGTGGTCGTCTTCGGTGTGATCCTGCTCACGTTCCTGCTCTTCCACCTCTATCCGCAGGACTCGGCGGCGCGTGCCTGCCTCGGGCCCAAGGCGTCGAAGGTCGGGATCGAGAACTTCAACCACCAGCAGGGCTACGACCTGCCGATCTACCACCAGTTCTGGAACTACACGTGGGGGATCGTCCGGCACTTCGATCTCGGCTCGTCGTGCAAGTACAACCAGTCCGTTCGCTCGCTGATCCTCAACCGGCTCCCCAAGACGCTCGTGCTCGTCGGTCTGTCGACGGTGTTCGCGCTGATCGTCGCCGTGCCGCTCGGCATCCTGCAGGTGATCCGCCGTAACAAGCCGATCGACTACGTCCTCACCGGCGTGTCGTTCGTCGGCTACGCGATGCCGGCCTTCCTCCTCGGCGAGCTGCTCATCCTCTGGTTCGCGCTCGACCTCCACTGGTTCGAGTTCGAGGCGCCGCAATCGGCCTCGATGCTGCAAATCCTGGGCGATCCGAGGGGTTGGATCCTGCCCGTCTTCAGCCTGTCTGTGCTGACGATCGCCGGCTTCAGCCGCTACATGCGCTCGTCGATGATGGAGGCCCTGACCGAGGACTACATCCGGACGGCGCGGGCGAAGGGCGCCGGTCCCTCGCGCGTTCTCTTCCTCCATGCGCTCCGGAACGCGCTGATCCCGATCATCACGCTGCTGGGCCTGACCCTTCCGGCCATCGTCGGCGGGGCGATCATCACCGAGACCGTCTTCAACTATCCGGGGATGGGGCTGCTCACGACGGACTCCGCGCTGAACAACGACGTGCCCGTCCTGCTCGGGACGACGTTCGTCGCCGCGGTGGCGACCGTCGCGGGCAACCTGATCGCGGACATCCTCTATGCCGTCGCCGACCCGCGTGTGCGGTATGGATAGGAGGCGTTCGACATGTCGGTGACCTCCTCCGCCGTCGAGCCGGGCGCTCCGGGCACCGCACCGGCGGGTGGCGAGGCCCAGGAGGTCGGCGGCGGCCTCACGATCCAGCTCCTCCGCGTCTTCGGCGAGAACCGGCTCGCGGTCGCCGGCGCCATCGTGATCGTCCTGATGGTGCTCTTCTGCTTCCTGGGGCCGGTCTTCTACCACACGAACCAGACCAACGCGCAGCTGGCCCTGAACAACCCCGCCAACGGCGCGCCGAGCGGGCAATACCCGCTCGGAACCGACAACAACGGCTTCGACATGCTGGGCCGGATCATGTACGGCGGCCAGATCTCGCTCGAGGTCGGCTTCGCCGCAGCCGGGATCGCGACCCTGCTCGGCGTCCTCGTCGGCGCCGTCTCGGGCTTCTTCAGCGGCATCGTCGACTCGGTCCTGATGCGGATCGTCGACGTGCTGCTCTCGGTGCCGATCCTCTACCTGCTGATCCTGCTGGCCGTCATCTTCCACCCGTCGGTGGAGATCCTGATCCTCGTGATCGGGTTCACCGCCTGGCTCGTGCCGGCCCGACTGGTGCGCGGCGAGACGCTCTCGCTCCGCGTGCGCGAGTTCGTGCAGGCGGTGCGCGTGATGGGCGGCGGAGGGGGCCGGATCGTGCTCCGTCACATCATTCCGAACACGATCGGGACGATCATCGTCAACGCGACCTTCCAGGTCGCCGACGCGATCCTCCTGCTCGCGGCGCTCGGCTTCATCGGCCTCGGCGTGCCGGCTCCGCAGACCGACTGGGGGTCGATGATCGCCGTCGGCGTCAACTACGCGGACAGCGGCGACTGGTGGGAGATCTACCCGACGGGGCTGGCGATCGTGCTGGTCGTCGTCGCGTTCAACTTCGTCGGCGACGCGCTCCGCGACGCGTTCGAAGTCCGGCTGCAGCGGCGCTAGGCCGCGGGACCGTACCCGCGGGCTGGGCCGTACTCGAGCCATGGGAACGATCCGGCGGCTACTCCTGCTCGCGCCGATCGTCCTCGTGCTCGGCGCCGGGCCGGCGAGGGCGGCCGCTCCGGCGGTCCGGGTCATGCTTGGCCGCTCGGAGCAGGGCAGGCCCATCTACGCCTTCCGGATCGGCGATCCGCACGGCGTGCCCGTGCTGGTCGTCGGCTGCATCCACGGCACCGAGTACGCGGGGATCGCCGTCGCGCGGGC
>Ga0070739_10004579_pt1 | contig 16248 bp, 17 predicted proteins | sample Coa_R1_7_FD_66445 | JGI IMG/M metagenome (GOLD analysis project Ga0070739, IMG submission 66445) | Surface soil microbial communities from Centralia Pennsylvania, which are recovering from an underground coalmine fire - Coalmine... | ecosystem: Environmental > Terrestrial > Soil > Unclassified ... | reverse complement strand
ACCCAAGCAAGTTGGGAAGCGGAATCGCGACCGCCTTCGTCGCCACTGTGTACGGCGTCCTTTCCGCCAATCTCATTTTCCTGCCGATCGCGTCGAAATTAAAGATGCGGGGTCAGATGGAAGCAATGACGCGCCAGTTGATTATTGAGGGATTGATGTCGATCGCCGGCGGGGAGAATCCTCGGTTGATACAAGAGAAGCTTGAAGGCTTCCTGGACGAGGGACAGCGGAAAAAGATTAAAAAAGGATAGCGAGCATGAAAAAGAAAAAGCACGAAGAGCATGAAAACATGGAGCGCTGGCTTGTCTCTTATGCCGATTTCATCACGTTGCTGTTTGCCTTTTTTGTCGTGATGTACTCCACTTCTTCGGTGCACGAAGGAAAGTATCGGGCGGTCGCCGATTCGATCAACACCGCCTTTCATCCGATCATCGCCTTTTCCTCCTCAAATATTCGGCTGACTTCGAAGGCAGGCGGATCGGAGATGTTTAATATCGGCTTAAATCTTTATCGGAAATTCGAGGATGGAGTGAAGAAGATCGATCACTCCGGGAGAATCAAGGTAATCCGGGAAGGGCGGGGGGTGGTGATCCGGATCAGCGAGGGTCTTGCATTTGACGCGGGACAGGGGGAGATCCTTCCGGAGTTCAAGAAAGAGCTCGATCAGATCGCTGAATTGATCAGAGACGCTCCGAACGACATCCAAATCGAGGGCCATACCGACAATATTCCGATCAAAACGCCGCAGTTCCGGTCGAATTGGGAGCTCTCTTCCTTCCGCGCAGCGGAGATCGTCCGATACTTTGTCGAACATCATTCGATGAGTCCCGAACGGTTCTCGGTGGCCGGGTATGCGGAGTTCCGGCCGATCGAAACGAATGAGACGCTGGAGGGGAGAGCAAAAAACCGACGAATTGAGATCGTTCTCTTAAATAAGCACAAAGAGCCGACCGGAGAATCGATCTTCATGCCAACCCCATCGAGCCCGTCCCCTTAACCGGGATGGACGCGCCTCCGAAAAAGGTTTTTATGCGTGACGAAGAAATTTTCTTAGGACGTCAACCGATCTTGAACAAAAATGAAGAGATCGTCGCCTATGAACTCTTCTTCCATTCGGGCGGGACCAACCTGGGAGAGCGCACTGACACCCTCAAAACATCGGCCGCCATCATCGCGAGCGCGTTGACGCAGTTTGGTTTTGAGGCGATCCTGGGTCGAGAGAGGGGGTTTGTGAATGTCAGCGAGGAAATCCTTCTCAGCGACGCCATCGAACTTCTTCCGAAAGATAAAGTGACGCTGGAAATCCAAACCGACACGATCGATCCCCCCGTCATTCAGAAATGTCGGGAGCTGAAGGAGAAAGGGTTCAGTTTGGCGCTCAAGGGGTTTATCTCCGATGAATCACAACTATTGCTGTTCGCCGTGATCGACGTCATCAAGCTTGATGTCAAAGAGATGAAGGGAGCGCGGCTTCAGGAAGCCATTCAACTGATCAGAAAATGGCCGATTCAGATTCTGGCCGAGCGGGTTGAACGGCAAGAAGATTATCAGACATGCCGTCCGCTCGGCTTCGATCTTTTTCAGGGATATTATTTTGCGCGCCCTTCCATTTTCGCGAGAAAGAGACTCGATCCGGGGATGGTCTCGCTGATGAAGTTGGCGGAAAAAGTAATGAAAGATGCCGACACAAAAGAGATCGAGCAAATCTTCAAAGAAGCGCCCAGCCTCAGCTACAACTTGCTCCGTCTGGTCAATTCGGTCGCAATCGGCACGCGACAAAAAATCAACGCCATTTCGCACGCAATTACGATGCTGGGACGGCAGCAGCTCAAGCGGTGGGTGCAACTGCTCCTTTTTACGCAAGGGGGCAAAGTGGGGATGAGCAATCCCTTGATGCAGACGGCGGCGTTGCGCGGCCGTCTCATGGAGCTCCTGGTTCAATCCCGGCCTGATCTTTATCCTGAGAAAGGTTACTCCGATTTGGCTTTCATGACGGGGATTCTCTCCCTCATCGATGTTTTGCTTCAGATGCCGATGCAAGAGGTGATCGATCAACTGAATTTGCGGGATGATGTCCGCCAAGCGCTCCTGGCGCGGGAGGGAGCCTTAGGGCTTCTCCTTTCGTTGAGTGAGCGGCAGGAAGAGGCGGACTTCAAAGGGGTGGATCGATTCCTAAAGCAAGCGGGGTTAAAGCTCAACGATCTGCTCAGCGCGCAACGGGGAGCGATTGCCTGGATGAATCAACTCGCCATCGCTTGACCGCGCACGTCCTCTCTCGCCTTGTCATCATTTTGACGCCTCTCTGTCAAACTGTTTTCAAATCAGCGGACCGAAAATTGGATTCGCCATCCTGTTTTCGCGCAAAGGGAAAGTTCTGCCTATCGTGATCGGCAAAAAACGCCGGGTGAAGGATCGTTCATCGTGAATCGTTAAACGTTAAACGTGAAAAACGAAGGCAAAGAACGACCTTCTCTCTTCCTTTTATTTTTACGATGAACGAATAACGTTTAACGAATAACGATTCCTCGCATGGCATACCCCTTGCTTATGTTTCGACAGGAATCAAGCGGTCTTCTTTTTCGTCGGGGTCAAAACGGATGGACTCGATTTATCCCGTTCTCTCGGGAGCATTGGCTCAAGAAAAGCGGCTGGAAGTCATCACGAATAATCTGGCGAACATCAACACCGCCGGATTCAAAAAAGATCAACCTCTCTTCGAGGGGATGGCGCTCCTTTCGGAGATGAGCGCGGGACCGAATGGCGGGACGACGCCGAGCCCGACCTTCGAGACCCTTTCTCAGATCCATACCGACTTTACCCCCGGTTCCATCCGAAGAACCGGGGAGCCGCTCGATCTTGCCATTGATGGAGAGGGATTCTTCGCGGTTCAGACCCCGCGCGGCGTCCGCTATACGCGCGGAGGAAGCTTTACGATTGATGCGCAGGGGCAGATCGCCACCCACGATGGTTTTCCGCTCCTCGGATCGGGCGGCCCCATTATTGTTCCGCCGGGCGCGATCCAAGTTGATCCGGAAGGGCGGCTCTCGGTCAAAGGAACCGAGGTCGGCGCGCAATCGACCGACATCGATACCCTCCCGCTTTATCGTTTTTCTGATCGGTCCCAGTTGAAGAAGACGGGGCAGACCCTGTTTGAAGCGGTCGGTGGGAGCGCGATCCCTTACCCCGAAGGGCGTATCAATCAGGGGGCGCTCGAAGAATCGAACGTCAACCCGGTTGAAGAGATGGTCGCCATGATTACGGTCATGCGCCTGTATGAGTCGGCTCAGAAAGCGATTCAAACCGCCGATGAAGTGGCCAGCAAAACATCGAATGAGGTGGGAAGACTTTCGTAAAGACTAAAACACGTGAGACGTGAGGCGTGAAGCGTGAGGGGGAAGGTCGAAAGATTTAATTCTTTGCTTTTGCCCCTTACGCCTCACCCCTCACCCCTTACGTCATTGGGGGGTTTCACATGATGCGTGCATTATCGATTGCCAGCACCGGACTTGGATCTCAGCAACTCTCCGTCGAGATCATCGCCAACAACCTGGCCAATGTTTCGACGGTCGGGTTTAAAAAAAGCCGGGGCGAGTTCGAGGATCTGATGTATCAAACGCTCAAGTCTTCGGGGGCGACGACCGGAACCGGAACCTTGCCGGTCGGGATACAAATCGGATCGGGGGTGATTCCGGTCTCGATTCATCGAACTTTTGCGCAGGGGGAGTTTCAGCAGACGCAAAATCCGCTCGATCTGGCGATCGAAGGGGAGGGCTTTTTCCAGGTGAGTCTTCCCGACGGCTCCACCGCCTACTCCCGCGCCGGATCGTTCAGCGTGAATAGCCAGGGAAACATCGTCACCGCCGAAGGTTATCCGGTCCTCCCGAATCTGACGATTCCGAGCAACGCGCAGTCGATTTCCATTCTTCCGACCGGCACCGTCTCCGCGGTGGTGGCGGGAAATTCGGCGCCTCAACAGATCGGGACAATTGAACTGGCGCGCTTTACCAATCCGGCCGGGCTCAACAGCATGGGGAAAAATCTTTATCAAGCGACCGCCGCGTCGGGAGATGCGGTCACCGGAGCGCCGGGGCAGCAAGGCTTCGGCACCGTTTTGCAAGGCGCGCTCGAAGGGTCGAACGTGAACATCGCCGAAGAAATGGTCAATATGATTGTCGCTCAGCGCGCCTATGAGCTGAACTCGAAGGCGATTCAAACGACCGATGAGATGCTGTCGATGGTCAATAACCTGAAACGGTAGGAGAAATGAGAAAGTTTTTTCAAATCGCATTGCTTCTTTTCGCGATGACCCTCTCAAACTTTGATCGATCCGACGCGGTTGAGCAGCAGGGAGCTCCTTCCGCAGAGGAGAAGATCAGTGCGGCGATCCGTACCTATGTCGCGGGGCGCCTTCACTCAAAAGAAAGTGATATCCGAGTTCACCTGCTTCAGTCTCCGGAGTCCGAAACGGCTTCCGGAGAAATTGTGGAGGTGAAAGAAGGCTCTCAAAGCGGCGTGCTGGGGCGGGTGGTTTTTCTCATTGCAACCCGGTCGAAAGGAAAGCCGGCCGGGTATGAGTGGATCACGGCGAACGTCGAAATGATCCGATCGGTTCTCGTCTCGACGCGATCGCTTCGCCGTGCGCAAGTAATCCAGCCGGAAGATTTGGAACTCCGATCGATCGGGGTAGTCCATGTCGGGGAGTCGTACCCCCTCGACCCGGAGATGCTGATCGGAAAAAGATTGATCCGTTCCCTCAGTCCGGGGGCACCGATCTCCCTTGAGATGATCGAAACGGCGCCGATCATCCACCCGGGAGACCGGGTGACCCTGTTGGTTGAGAGCCGGGGGCTGCGGATCGCCACGATCGGACGGGCGAAAGAGGAAGGATTCCCCGGAAAGTCGCTGGCGATCGTCAACCTTGATTCCCAGAAAACAATTTATGGAGAAGTGATCGACGCCTCCACGGTGAAGGTCATCCTTCCCGAATAAGAGGAGACTGAACATTCGATTGAAGATGACATCAATACGCTCAATAAAATTGAAGGAGAAGATCTCGGTAGCCGTCGGAATGGGTCTCTTTCTTTCCCTCTTCGGCTGCAGCGGCCTGATGAAAGAGACCAAACCTTTGGAGAACGTTCCTCCCGCCTATCTTCAGCCCGCGGATCTCCACCCTTCTGAGGGCTCCCTTTGGACCTCCGATCAATCGAGAACATTTTTCTTTCAGGATACTCGGGCCAGGCATGTCGGGGATATCGTCACGGTCCATGTCATCGAGAATGCCTCAGGAACGAAGAACGCTGCGACCAAGAGCGGCCGCACCTCCACATTGGCCGCCACGACCAGCGCCCTTTTAGGGCTTCCCGCCAGCCGGGTCCAACGACTCGGCGCCACCGGAAGCTTCGCCGACGCGTTTGACGGTTCGGGGGCGACCAGCCGGAGCGGGACGTTGACTGCCGATATCACCGCCGTCGTAACGTCGGTCTTTCCAAACGGCAACATGGCGATCGAGGGAAAACGAGAAGTTCTGATTAATAACGAAAAAGAGTTGATCTCCCTTTCCGGAATCATCCGTCCCGAAGACATCGGCTCCAGAAATACAATTCTTTCAACCTATATTTCCGAAGCAAAGATCGAGTACAGCGGAAGTGGTGTGTTGAACGACAAACAGGGGCCCGGATGGCTCATCCGGATTCTCGATTGGATCTGGCCCTTTTAAGTGCGGAATGCGGAGCGCACAATGCGGCGTAAAAAAAATCATTGGATGAAAAGCGGCATGATCTTCCTTGCCGCAATCGATCTTCTTTGCACTTTCCCCCTGAGCGCGGAGGCGGTGCGGATCAAAGATATCGCCCAAGTTGAGGGGGTGAGGGAGAACTCCCTCATTGGTTATGGTCTCGTGATTGGTCTCAATGGCACCGGCGATAAGTCCGGGACCACCTTCACCGTCCAAACTCTTACCAGCATGCTGAATAAAATGGGGATTACGGTCGATCCGCTCTTAGTCAAGGTGAAAAATGTCGCGGCCGTCATGGTGACGGCCAAGCTCCCTCCGTTCGTGAAGAGCGGAAGCCGAATCGATGTGGTGGTCTCTTCTCTGGGAGACGCGACAAGTCTCCAAGGGGGAACGCTCCTCCTGACGCCGCTGAGGGGGCCCGATCAGCAGGTCTACGCGGTGGCGCAGGGGCCGATCTCCATCGGCGGATTCATCGGAGGGAAAGACGGAGACAGCATTCAAAAGAATCATCCCACGGCCGGTCGGGTGGCCGAAGGAGCGCTGGTCGAAAAAGAGGTCGGGTTTGCGTTTGTGAATAAAGATCGATTGAACATTCTCTTACGCCAGCAAGATTTTACCACCGCGCTCCGGATTTCGCGAGCGATCAATACGCAGCTGGGGATGGAAGCGTCCGCGACCGCCGTCGATTCCGGAACGGTCACCCTTCAGGTTCCGGAGGAATATAAGGGAAGACTGGTGGAACTGTTGGCGGCGATCGAAGGGGTTGATGTCACCGTCGATCTGCCGGCGAGGGTGGTGGTCAATGAACGGACCGGAACGATCGTCATGGGCGATCAGGTGAAGATCTCCGATGTCGCGGTCTCCCACGGGAATCTGACCATCCGCGTGAAAACAGAGTATCAAGTTTCACAGCCGCCTCCTTTCGCGCCGAAGGGGTCCGAGACGGTGGTCGTGCCGCAGCGACAGACCGAAGTGAAGGAGGAAGAGGCGAAGATTCTGGTGCTGAAGGGGGGAACGACCATCGGAGAGGTGGTTCGGGGTCTGAATGCAATCGGGGTGACGCCTCGCGACCTGATCGCCATTCTTCAGGCGATCAAGGCGGCCGGGGCCCTTCAAGCCGAACTGGAGATTCTCTAATGGATCGTCGGCTGTTGGGAGTTGGGGGTGAAGGACTCGGCACATCTCCGTTGAAACCGATCAATCCGGCCCGGCGGGCCGATTCGAAAAACCCGGAAGAGATCAAGAAAGCGGCGCAGGCCTTTGAAGCATATTTCATCTCCTCTCTTTTAAAAGAGATGCGAAAAATCATTCCCTCGGAAAGTTTCCTTGGGGCTGCCCCTGGAAAAGAAATCTATGAAACGCTGTTGGATCAAACGCTCGCAGAGAAAATGTCAGAACGGGGGGGGATCGGTCTGGCAAAACTACTCGTCAAAAAGTTGACGGACCGGCCCTCAAGTTTCAATGGAATTGACCGATAAGGAAAGGTAATAAACAGACCTGATCGGTCAAAAGGAGAGCGACGATGAAAATACCCGGAGACGACTCGATCCACCTGCTGGAGACGATTCTTTTCGGCGTCAAGAAGACGGAACAGAAAGGTCCCACTCGCCCTTCCGACGGAGGCGGGGAGACCGCTTCGAGCGATCGCGTCGAGATTTCAGACCGGGCGAAAGCGTATCAACAGTTGGACCGGCAGATCGCCGCGCTTCCGGAGATGCGATCCGAAAAGGTGGCGTCGCTTCAGCAGAAAATTGAGGCGGGCACCTACCATCCGAAGAGTGAAGAGATTGCCGAAAAGCTGGTCCGATCGACGTTGTTGGATGCCGTTCTATAATCGTTGAAGGAGAAGACGATGCGGGATGTTGGATTTCGGATGGGGCATGAGACAGAAGGCGCCGATGATTTTGCACCCTCCCGAACGTTTTCCTCCGATTCCGAAACATTGATTCCCCCGGATGTTGTTTTGGCCCCGCTTCTTTCGACCTTGGAAGAGATGATTCACCTCCAACAGGAAATGCTTTCCGTTCTTCAACGAGAGAAAAAACTGATGATCGGCGGAGATCTCGATGACCTGCTCCATTGTCTTCAGGAAAAGGAGATCCTCCTCGGACATCTTCAACGATTGGAGCAGCGGCGTCAGGAGGAGATCCTCCCGCTCGCCCAACAAGGGGGAGTCGCGGATCGCCCCTTGACGCTCAAACAATTGATCCAGATCGTGCCGGTACCCTTTCGAAAACAGCTCACATCTTGCCATGCCCGACTGGAGGCCGTGACAGCGAGCATTCAGGAACTCAATCAGATCAATGGTCTTTTGGTGAATCGGATTTTGGAGCAGGTGACGGCCCTCATCGGCCTTTTAAGACACCTTTCATCGCCGGTCCCGATCTACCAACCGAACGGCGCGCTGCAACATTTTCCATCGGGCGGAAGGGTTATCAGCCAAGGATAGCAAGGACAGGGACGATGCCGAGCATTTTTGGAATTTTTAATATTGGGAAGCTGGCCCTTTTTGCAAATCAGCGCGCACTATCGGTCGTCTCTCAAAATATTGCCAATATCAATACCCCCGGTTATAGCCGCCAGGATGCGGTTCTCCAATCGACGGAGCCGGTCAACAGCAGCCCAGGCCAGATCGGAACCGGCGTTCAGGTGACCGAGATCCGCCGGATGTTTGATCAGTTCATCCAGGACCAGTTGACGTCGGAGCAGTCGAATCTCGGGCGTTTCGACGTGGAGCAGGGAACCCTCTCCCGGGTGGAATCGGTTTTTAATGATTCGCAGGGGACCGGCCTCAGTCAATCGCTCTCCGATTTTTTTGCGGCCATTCACGATGTGGCGAATAATCCGCAAGGGATTGCGGAGCGAAGCGCGCTTCTGGAGAAAACGAAAACCCTCGCGTCTCAATTCACGACGGCGAACGGTCAACTCCAGCAGATACGAAAAGATCTCAACGGGGAGATCCAGGGGGTGATCGGGGAGATCAATACGGAGGCGACTCAAATCGCCGATTTGAACAGTCAGATTCGGCAGGCGGAGATTGCCGGACAGAATGCCAACGATCTTCGGGATCAACGGGATAATCTTCTCAATAGCCTGGCCGAAAAAATTGATATCACGACAATCAAAGGAGATTTCGGGCAGGTTTCGGTTCTCATCGGAGGAGGAAAACCGTTGGTCGAAGCGAAAGCATATACCTTGCGGGGCGTCGCCGATGCCGATAATTCCGGATTTTTAAATGTGGTGTTGGATCCCGGAAACGGGGCGACCACCGACGTCACCGCTTCGATCACAGGCGGGCGGCTGAAGGGCTTGATCAATCTTCGCGATAATGTCGTTCCTGGATATATTAATCAGCTGGACCAGATGGCGGCGGCGGTTGTGAATGAGGTGAACCAACAGCACCAGATCGGTTACGGTCTGGATGGTTCCACCGGAAATAATTTTTTCTCTCCGCTTGCGCCGGCGGCGACCGGCTTGAGCAGCAATACCGGAACGGAAACGGTGAGCGCCTCGGTCAATAATCCGGCGCTCCTCACCTTTGACCCATATCAATTAACCTTCGCGGGAGGCAATTATACGGTTCGGAATCTCACGACCGGCGCGTCCACCACCGCCGCCTATGTCAATCCGACAACCGTCACATTCGAAGGACTACAAATCGTCATCAACGGCGCGGCGACCAACGGAGATACCTTCAACATCAGCGCCCATCAAGGGGCGGCCGGTTCAATGGCCCTTGCGATCAGCGACCCAAACAAAATTGCCGCGTCCTCTTCCGCGAACGGCGTGCCCGGCGACAACAGCAATGCCTTGCTCCTCGCGCAGCTGCAGGATAAAGCCGTCACCGGGTTGGGGGGGACGACCTTTCACGATTTCTACAGCCAATATATCGGCCAGATCGGGTCGCAATCTCAGTCGGCACAACGCACGCTGACAGCGGAAAAGGTGATCAATCAAAACCTGACGAATCAGAGGGGAGAAGTTTCCGGGGTTTCCCTCGATGAAGAAACGACCAATTTGATTAAGTTCCAGCGGGCCTTTGAAGCCTCGGCTCGTTTAATAACGCTGGCAGACCAGCTTTTGCAAACGATTTTAGATATTAAGACGTCCTGAAGCGCCTGCGCTTCTTACTTTGACGCAGATTTTATTTGAGGATGGATCGATGCGCGTATCGGATCAGATGCTTTTCCAATCGGTTGTGGCCTCCATGCAGCGGCAGACCGACGCGCTCTTTCAACTTCAGGCGCAGGTTTCCTCCGGAAAAAGGATCAATCAGCCCTCCGATGATCCGATCGGGCAGCCGCTGGTGCTCAATTATGGGAACACGCTTGCGGCGACCGATCAGTACCTGCGGAATATTGAGAGCGGCAATTCGTATATGACCAGCGCCGATTCGACTTTACAAAATGTGTCGGATCAACTTCAAAGAGCGCACGAGCTTGCAATCCAGATGGCCAATGCGACGTATTCCTCAGCGGACCGGGCCGATGCAGCCAAAGAGGTCAAGGAGATCTTCAATCAACTGATTGCCCTCGGCAATACGTCAGTCGATGGACGGTATCTTTTCGCCGGAGATCAAACAAAAACGATTCCTTTCCTTGACCAGGGCCGTTATATCGGAACCGCGGTTGCCCTGCCGGTGACGATCACGGCGGGGGTCAATGATCGGATGACCCTCTCTCTAGATGGCGTGACTTCGACGGTGACCCTTCCCGCCGGGAATTACGCCACCGGCGCAACCCTATCCGGGATGATTCAAAATGCAATCAACACCGACCCGACTTTTCAAACGGCCGGTGTTTCAGCGTCGGTGACATTTGATACCAATCATTTGGTCGTCACCTCGAATGCGACCGGAGGGAATTCGTCGGCCGTCCCGACGGGCGGCACGGCGCTCGCGAATTTGGGATTGGCGGCTGGAACCAATCAGCCGTCGGGAACCTATTTGGGCGATTCGAACGAGGTCTCTCTTCTGATCGGCCCCAACACGCCGGTCGTCACGAATCTTCCGGGAGATCGACTCTTCAAAGGGGTCGGCGTAACGGGGGGCGTGGACATCTTCTCATCGGTGTCGGGGCTGCAAGTTGCACTGCAGAACAATGACGTCGCGGGGATCCAGACCGCGTTAACCAATATCAGTGCGGCGCAAGATCAGGTGACCAACGAACGTGCTTTGCTGGGGGCTCGGCTCAATCGGATGGATGCAACCAAAAACATGCTGAGTGATTTCAAAACATCGATCACCCAATTCAAGTCTGATATTGAAAATGTCGATCTGACCAAGGCGATTTCGGATCTATCGCTCCAGCAAACCACTTTGCAGGCGACCCAGGCCACGGCGGCGAGAATCCTTCAAACGTCACTCCTCAACTTTCTCAAATAGGGGTGTTTTTAAAAATGCTTCATCGACGGGGTTGATCGAAGAGGATCATGGATTGTCGGCCTGCCCCTGGATGGTCCAGACGGGTAGGGGAATCCACTTTTAGGAGGAGTCGGTCGAATGCTGGTCCTGACACGGAGGTCGGGAGAGGGAATCGTCATCGGTGATCAAATCCGGGTTGTGGTGATCGAGGTTCATGGGGGGCAGGTCCGGCTCGGTATCGAGGCGCCCGCCGGCATTACAATTTATCGTGAAGAGGTTCTGAACAAAATTAAGCTTGAGAACAAAAAAGCGGCCGATGTCGATCCAACCCAATTGAAAAAGATTTTATCGAAGAAGGATCGCCCATCGGAGGGAGAAAAGGGGCCGAAGAAATGAATATGATGATTGAAAGCGCAAAACTCGGACCGATTGCAATCGATTCGGAACGGTTGATCACCTTTCCGGAAGGAATCCCCGGTTTTCCGGAGGTCAAGCGATATGCCTTGGTGGAAAATGACAAAGGCCATCCCTTTTTCTGGCTTCAGGCGGTGGAAGATCCCGATTTGGCCTTCGTGGTGACCGATCCGCTGATTTTCAAGCCCGATTATCGCCCGGCCCTTTCTCCGGAGGAGTTAAAGGAACTTGAAATCGAGCAGCTGGACTCCGTGGTGGTATTAACGATCTTAACCATCCCGCATGACGATCCCCTCAAAATCACGGCGAATCTATTAGGGCCATTGATCATCAATACAACGACAAGAAAAGGAAAGCAGTTTGTTCTCTCCGATCAGAATTACAGCCACCGAGAACCGCTTTCCCTCACGCAACTCTTAAGCGCCCCCGCGCCGGAGATCGCCGGCAAAAAATGAGGAGAAAGAAGGCGCAGATCCTCACGAACGCGAATCGAGGCCGGCCCTTTTCTTCCTCAACCTTTTTCTTTTCTTCTGTCATTGGAGAGTCCCCCCCTGTCAACGGATTGACATCCGTCCCTCCTTGTTCGCCCGATGTAATACCTATATTGAAGGAATCCTCAAGGGGATAGTGGCAAGAATATTGCACTGAATCAGTCGGCAACCAGTCTAAAGTCGGGGCACGATCCGTGGTTGATCTAAATGGGAAAACAATTTTGGTGACCGGCGGGACCGGATCGTTCGGGAAGCGGTTTGTCCAGCGGGTTCTCTCCAAGCATCGGCCGGAAAAACTGATTATCTTCAGTCGCGATGAATTTAAGCAGTACGAAATGCAACGGACCTTGGATGATCCTCGGCTTCGGTTTTTTCTTGGAGATGTCCGGGATAAAGATCGGCTCTACCGCGCTTTTGAAGGGGTCGACTATCTCGTCCATGCCGCCGCGTTAAAACAGGTTCCCTCCGCGGAATATAATCCGTTCGAGGCGATCAAGACAAATATCATCGGCGCGCAGAACATTATCGATGTCGCCATCGACATCGGGATCAAGCGGATCGTCGCTTTGAGCACCGACAAAGCATGCAATCCGGTCAACCTCTACGGCGCCACCAAGCTCTGCTCCGACAAGCTTTTCATCGCCGGAAACTCTTACGCCGGGCGAAAGATTACCCGGTTCAGCGTCGTCCGATACGGCAATGTCGTCGGAAGCCGCGGAAGCGTGGTGCCCCACTTTCTACAGCTCAAAGAGGGGGAGGCGGTCCCGATCACCGATGAGCGGATGACCCGCTTCTGGATCACGCTCGACCAAGGGGTCGATTTTGTCTTAAGAGCGCTCGACAAAATGCATGGGGGGGAGATCTTCGTCCCGAAGATCCCGACCGCGACAATCATTGATATCGCAAGAGCCATCGCCCCCAAATGCAAAATCAAAATTATCGGCATCCGGCCCGGCGAGAAGCTCCATGAACTTCTGATCTCGGCCGAAGACGGACGGCGAACCTTGGAGTATCCGGAGCATTTTGTGATTCAGCCCGACTTTCCTTGGTGGTCGGACGAGAAACGAAAAAACGGCGGGGAGCCGGTGAAAGAGGGTTTCGTCTACTCCAGCGATCAAAATCCGTGGCGACTGAGCCCTGCCGAAATCGAGAAGATGGTGAAGGGATTCTGCGGTCATGAAGACGATCCCCTATGGACGTCAGACCATTGAAGAAGAGGATATTCAGGCGGTCGTCGATGTCCTGCGCTCCGACTGGCTGACGCAGGGGCCGACGATTGAGCGATTTGAAGAGGCGCTCGCGGCGTACTGCGGCGCCCGTTTTGCCGTCGTCTGCTCCTCCGGAACGGCCGCGCTCCATCTTGCTTATCAGGCCGCCGGAATTAGCGAGGGAGAGCAGATCGTGACCTCTCCGATCACCTTTGCGGCGACTGCCAATGCAGCGCTCACCCTTCGGGCCAAAACGCTCTTCACCGACATTGATCCGATCACCGGCAACCTGAGTTCCTCTCAAATCGAACAGACCCTCGCAACACTTCAGAGCGGATCGTCTCATCTGAAAGCGATTGTTCCGGTTCACTTTGCCGGAAATCCGTGCGACATGGAGGCGATCGCGAAAATTGCAGAGCGGCATCGGCTCCTCGTGATCGAAGATGCCTGTCACGCCCTGGGGGCTTCGTACGCCGGGAAAAAGATCGGCGGCCTCTCCGATATGACGGTGTTCAGTTTCCATCCGGTCAAGACGATCACCACCGGAGAAGGAGGGGCAATCCTGACGAATCGGGAAGGGTACTATCAGCGTCTGAAGCGGCTTCGATCGCACGGGATCGAGCGGACGCACTTTTCAGAGCCGTCGCATGGGGACTGGTACCATGAAATCCAGGAGCTGGGGTACAATTATCGGATGACCGATATTCAAGCCGCTCTCGGAATGGCTCAGCTTCGGAAAGTCGATCGGTTCGTCGCAAGAAGAAGGGAGATCGCCGCTCTTTATCAGACCGCTTTTAAAGGGAACAACTATTTTGATCTTCCGACCGAGTCATCGGATGCGATTTCCTCGTACCATCTCTATCCGATCCGTTTGAAAGATCCTTTCAAATTGAAGAAGAAAGAGATCTTTCATCGACTCCGGGAGGAGGGCCTCGGCGTTCAGGTTCATTACCTTCCGGTTTATTGGCATCCGATTTATCTGAAAATGGGATATCGAAAGGGACGCTGTCCCATCGCCGAAGATTTTTATCAGAGAGAAATCAGCCTTCCCCTCTTTCCTTCGATGACCCAGGAGGAAGCGACCTATGTCATTGGGACAGTCAATCGAGTTTTTCATGAACAGGCATAGCACGCTTCCAACCGGTCCCTCCGCCGAAAAGGAGATCGAAGTGAAGTGGGTTCTCGGATCTGCGAATTTCGGCCTCTCTTACGGGATCGCGAACGGAAAGAAATTGACCCGCGAAGAGGCCTTCCAGATTCTCTCGCAGGCGCAGTCCCGTGGGGTCTGGGGGATCGATACCGCCAAAGCGTACGGCGATGCCGAAAAAATCATCGGGGAATATTTCAAAGAGCGGGGAAAGAATTTCCAGGTCATCACCAAGCTCTCGTCGAAGGAATATAACAATCCGAAAGAGGTGGAGCGTGAGATCACCGACTCTCTTCGGGCGATGAACATCGATTCGATCGATATCCTTCTCCTCCATTCTTTCGAAACATATCGACAATCGGGAAAGGTGATCTTTCCCGTCCTTCAAAATCTCCACCGGGAGAAGGTCATCGGACGTTACGGCCTTTCCGTTTATCATCCGGAAGAGGCGATCGAAGCGGCCCGTGAATTCAAGGACGCGTTGGCGATTGAGTTTCCGATGAATCTTTTTGATCGGCGTTTTCTAAAGGGAGATCTCCTCGAGCGGCTGAACGCGGAGGGGGTGTTTTTGCTGGCCCGATCGGTCTTCTTGCAGGGACTCTTTTTTATGAAAGAGCAGGCCATTCAGGGGGATTTGAAAAAGGTGAAGAAGAAGGTGAAGGCGATCTCAGAACTTGCTGAGAGATCGAATTTATTGCCGGAGTGGCTCCCACTGGCCTTTGTTGCCACACAGCCCTGGATCGACGGGGTGGTGATCGGCGTTGACTCCGCCGATCATCTCGGGACCAACCTCCAGGCGCTCGCAAAAGAGAACCTTGCCCGATATCGTCAAATCGAGGATCAACTCACCGAGTTGGAAGTCGACGATGAGGCGATCCTTCTTCCTTACCGGTGGAACCGATGAAGATTCTTTTTCCGGAGACAACCGCAGTTGCCTCAATGGAAGGGGTGGAACTGAAGCAGGGAACGGTCAAGAAAGAGGGGCCGGTCCTCTATCCTCAATATCCCTGGGAGGGAATTCACGCCTATCTCTACGGCTCGGTCCTGGAGCGAAACGGGCGATTTCGGATGTGGTACCAATCGTACATCGATGGAGATGATTTTTTCGTCAATTATGCCCGATCCCGCGACGGGAAAAAATGGGAGAAGCCGCTGATCAATAAGTGGCCGATCGATGAGAAGCGGTTTTATCCGAACATCGCGTCGGACAAAGCGGCCGAAGCAAAGGCGATCGCATTTCGAAACGGGAGCCCCGGCCACTGGAAGACCAATATCGTTTCAACCTATCACATCCCCAGCGTCGTCTACGATTCGGATGATCCCAAATATCCGTACAAACTATTCGGTTTCACCAATGAAGGCTACCGGGTGGCCTTTTCAAAAGACGGGATTCACTTCAAAGAATATGATGGAAACCCAGTTCTTCCGCTGATGCGATTTCCCAATCCGAAAACCAAAAAAAACTGGGTCAGCGATGTCTCCCCCGTTTTTAAAGATCCTCTCAAAAAGAAGTTTGTCGCATTTGTGAAGACCTACGTCATCGATGACGAGGGGAGGACGCGACGCTCGGTCGGCTACTCCGAAAGCGACGACTTTATCAAATGGTCCCCTCCGGAAACGATCTGGACGCCCTCGGCCGGGGATGATCGGCTGGCGGTCGCGCGCGGATTTAAGTGGGCCGACTTCTACGGACTCTGCGGGTTTAATTACGGGGAGGGCTATCTCGGACTGCTCTGGCTTTTTTATATGGATTATGAATTTGCCAAAGGAACCCACGAGGGGAAGATGGAGGTCTTCCTCGCCGCCAGTCCCGACGGCAAGCAATGGACGCGCTTCTCGGACGAGCCGTTGATTCCGCTGAGCGAATCGGGATGGGACTCGGGGATGATTAC
>Ga0070739_10004574_pt1 | contig 16258 bp, 11 predicted proteins | sample Coa_R1_7_FD_66445 | JGI IMG/M metagenome (GOLD analysis project Ga0070739, IMG submission 66445) | Surface soil microbial communities from Centralia Pennsylvania, which are recovering from an underground coalmine fire - Coalmine... | ecosystem: Environmental > Terrestrial > Soil > Unclassified ... | reverse complement strand
CGGAGGAAACTCCGGTTCGTGGCGAAACCCCAGGCGCGGTTCAGCGCCACCTCCATTGGTTCGAAGATGCCGTTCGCGGTGAACAGCAGCAGCAGTACGGAAACGTAGTGAAACCGGGCGTGATAGTAGATGGTGGGCTGGAGGTTGAGTTCCAGGTACCGGCTCAGCGTTGCCGGGAGATAGTCGCTCAACGCGAAATAGATCGCATCAACGGCGGACTTCCAGTGCAGCAGGCGGCTGCACACGGAAGTCATCACCAGAAGCATGGGATAGAACGACAGCAGGACATTAGCGGCGATCGAAAACGCGTAGACGTGAACTTCCGTGCGGGTCCAGTAATCGACGGTCGGCAACCCGGCGCGCCAGTTCACCCAGGCGGGAGGCGCGGGCTGCGAAGGCGCTGCCATCAGCCACCGATGTAGCGCGCGTACACGCTCCGCGCGACGCCGGGATCGGTGGTGCCCTTCACGATCACGCGCCCGTCCGGGAAAACGGTCAAAACCCAGGGCGGCGTTTCGAACCGCAGGGCGAAGCCGTTTTCGCGCACCGGACCGATGCGGGCCAGACGCTCGGCAAGTTCGGACAGGTCCACCGGACGCGCGTGCTCATGAATCTGGACGGCGTCCCGGCCACACATGCTTACAGGCGTTCGCCGGGAGTTGTTCAGATACGTGAATTCGTGACGCGCACAGGCGCGGCACTTCGGGTCCCGCGCCGGATTCGAGATCTGCCGAAGTTCGCCGCTCCAGACGTCGACCGTCGTCAGCAGGCGCGGAGCATCGCCGGTCACAATCAGCTTCAGGGCGGCCGCGACCTGCAGGCTGGCGACCAGCGAGGTGGCCGGTCCGAGCACTCCCGCGGTCTCGCAGGTCGGCTGAGCTCCCGAGGGAGGATCGGGATAGACGCAGGCCAGGCACGCCGTCCGGCCTGGAATCACGGCCATAGCGAGGCCGTAGCTTCCGACCGCAGCCCCGTAAATCCAGGGCACATTCTCCCGCGCCGAGTAATCGTTGATCAGGTATCGCGTTTCGAAATTGTCCGTGCCGTCGAGAATGAGATCCACGCCGGACAGCAGTTCCCCGGCGTTCGCCGCGGTCAAATCGGCGACCTCGGCCTCGACGCGGACACCGGAATTGATGCGCGCCAGGCGCGCGCGCGCGGCGATCGCCTTGGGCAAGGCCGCGGCCGCGTCCGATTCTTCGAAGAGCCACTGCCGCTGCAGATTGCTGGCTTCGACGTAATCGCGGTCGATGATGCGCAGCAAGCCGGCGCCCGCGCGCGCCAGAGCAGCCGCCTGGAACGAACCCAGAGCGCCGCAACCTACCAGTGCGATGCGGGCGTCTATTATTCGTTGCTGGCCGGCTTCGCCGATGGCGGAGAACCGAATCTGCCTCGAATAACGGTCCCGATCGCGCTCCAGCATCCCATTCGATGGTAACAACGGCTGGCGTTTGTCGACGCTCGCGGAGGTCGCAGTTCAAACTTATCCATGCGCTATGATGGCGCTGATGCCGATTCCGCCGGCAGCGCGTATGCGTGTGGCCGCGCTGCTGGCCCTGCTTTGCGCGCCCGGTTTTGCCGCAGGTCAGAACTGGGACGGCCGTCGGATCACAGCCATTCATTTCGAGCCATCGCTGCAGCCCCTGCCCGACACCCAGCTTTTCGCGCTCCTGCCGCTGAAGCAGGGCGATACTTACACCTCTGCAGATATCCGCCGGGCAATTCAACGGCTTTACGCCACCGGCGAATATACCGACATCGCCGTGGACGCCAGCGCGGACGGCCAGGGAGTGTTGCTGCGTTTTATTACCACGCAGGCCACCTTCGTCGGGGAAGTCGGCGTGCGCGGCGCCGCGGAGCCGCCGGGCGACGGCCAACTGGAAACCGCGAGCAGGCTGGAACTGGGCACGCGATTCGTGTCACAGCAGGTGCAGCAGGCGGTCGAGAACATGCAGGATGCGCTGCGCCGAAACGGACTCTACAAGGCTGCTATCGAGCCGGTCCGGACGCCGCACCCGCTTACGCAGCAGATGGACATCGATTTCGACATCGACTCCGGAAAGCGCGCTCGCTTCGACGGGATTCAGGTCACCGGGAATCCGCAGCGCACGGTGGCGGAGATCATCCACAGCAGCGGCTGGCGATGGCCGTGGAACGGGCCATGGCGAACCGTTACCGATGCGCGCGTGCAGTCGGGAGTGGACTCGATTCGCGGCTGGTATCAAAAGAAGGACCGGCTGCTGGCTCACGTTACGCTCACCCGGCTCGATTTTCATCCCGAGACGAACCGTGTTACTCCCACCCTCGACATCAATGCCGGCCCGCTGGTCCGGGTGAATGTCTCCGGCGCACGCATCTCCCAGGGACGGCTGCGCAGCATGCTGCCGATTTACCAGGAGCGGGCCGTGGATGAGGACCTGCTGATCGAGGGCTCCAACAGCCTGGTGGAGTACATGCAGTCGCACGGCTACTTCGATGCACGCGCGAGGTATACCACCCACACCGACCGCTCGGGCGAGGAGGAGATCACGTACGAGGTAGAACGGGGCGGCCGCCATAAGTTCGTGCTGCTGAAAATCAGCGGTAATCGGTACTTCACGACTGCGACTATTCGCGAGCGTATGTATCTGGAGCCGGCGCGCTTCATTCGTTACCCGCGCGGGCGCTACAGCCGGGAGTACGTGGAGCGCGACCTCGACGCAATTCGCGATCTTTACCGTTCGAACGGCTTTCGTGACGTGCAGGTGACCGGAAAGACGGTTGACAATTACGGCGGGAAGCCCGACCATCTCGCGGTATTCATCAACATTGAAGAAGGACCGCAATGGTTCGTCTCGCGCCTGATACTGAACGGAGTTTCGCCGGAAGACGCGCCGCGGATCAGGCCGCTGCTGCACTGCACCGAGGGACAGCCTTTTTCCGAGCTCAACGTAGCATCCGATCGCGATGCAATTCTCGACTATTACTACAACAATGGCTATCAGAACGCGAGGTTCGACTATGTCGCGCGGGCGAACCCGACGGAAGCCAACCACATGGAGGTGACCTTTAACGTTACGCCTGGAGAGCGGCGCTTCGTACGTCGCGTTATTGTGATGGGGCTCGACCGCACCAACCCTGACTTAGTTGATTCGCGTATCACTCTCCGCCCAGGAGATCCCATTTCGGCGGCGCAGATGAACGAGAGCCAGCGCCGGCTTTACGATCTCGGGATCTTCTCGAAAGTGCAGACGGCGCTGCAGAACCCGGACGGCGATGAACCGAGCAAGTATGTTCTGTACGACGTCGAGGAGGCGCACAAGTACTCGATGAACGTCGGCTTCGGCGCGACCATCGGCCGCATTGGCGGGGGAACAACGGACCTGAATTCGCCGGCCGGAACCACCGGTTTTGCGCCGCGCGTCTCACTGGGCGTTTCTCGAATCAACGTTCTGGGGCTCGCGAACACGGTCAGCGTGCAGACGTTGCTGTCGACCTTCGAGCAGCGTGGGCTATTGAGTTATCTGGCGCCGCAAATCTTCGGCAGACAGAACCTCGATTTGCAGTTTACGGGCTTGTATGAGTACACGCGCGACGTGCGCACCTTTACGGCCCGCCGCTACGAGGCTTCGGTGCAATTGAGCCAGCATTTTACGCGGGCGCTGACTCTGGCTTACCGCCTCGCCTTCCGGCGCTCGTACATAATCGGGACGCCGCTCATCAGCCCGGAACTGCTGCCGCTGCTCAGCCAGCCGGTGCGCGTGGGGGCCGTGTCCACGAGCATCATCTACGATCGGCGCGAGAATCCAATCGATCCGCACCGCGGGATTTACAATACCGTCGATCTGGCGCTGGCGTCGCCGGCGCTCGGTTCCCAGACCGGCTACGGCCGCATTACCGCGCGCAACGCCACGTATCACCCCATCGGCCGGAATCTCGTGTTCGCGAGACAAACGCAGTTCGGCGATCTCGAGCGGTATTCGGGACTCATCACCATACCGCTGGCGGAGCGCTTCTTCTCAGGAGGCGCGGACAGCGAGCGAGGCTTCCCTGATTATCAGGCCGGGCCGCGAGACCCGAAGACCGGCTTCCCCATCGGCGGCACCGCCTATTTCTTCGATACCGAGGAACTCAGGTTTCCGCTGATCGGGGACAATATCGGTGGCGTGCTGTTCCATGATATGGGGAACGTCTACACGAATCTGGGCGCCCTCAGCCTGCGCTATCACCAGAACAATTTGCAGGACTTCGATTACGCCGTGCAGACCGGCGGCTTCGGAATCCGCTATCGCACACCGATCGGCCCCATTCGCCTCGACCTTGCCTTCAGCCCCAATTCGCCGCGGTTCTTCGGGTATCACGGCACCTATGAGCAACTGCTGTTCGGCACGGGAACGCCCGAACTGCAGCGCATCAGCCGTTTTCAGTTTCATTTCTCTCTGGGGCAAACGTTCTGATGGCCGCCCGAACCATGAGCGCATGTCTTCTCGTGCTGTGCGCCCTGCCTTCATTCGCCGAGATCGTCGATTGCGTCGCCGTCTCCGTTGGAGATCAGGTCATCACGCAATCACAGATCCTGGACGACATCCGCGTTACGGCTTTTCTCAACAATGAGACGCCCGATTTCAGCTCGGACGCGCGCCGTGACGCCGCGGACCGGCTCATCGCTCAGCTGCTGATCCGCCGGGAAATGGAATCGAGCGGCTATCCCATGCCCGCGCAGGCTGAGGCCGACGCGCCGGAAAAGGCGCTCATCGCGCGCTTCGGCGGCGAGGAGGCATGGAACGCAGCGCTGGAGAAATATGGAATCACGCGTGACCAGGCAAGGCAGGCGCTGTGGTTGCAGATCACGACCGTGCGATTCATCGATTACCGCTTCCGCCCCGCGGTGCAGGCGCCGCGTTCGGCCGTACAGGCCGAGTATGACAAGCACGTCGCGGAATGGAGGGCGCGCGGGGAGAAGAACATTCCTTCCTTCGATGAAGCGCGGTCGGCGATGGAACAGGTGGTGCTGGAGCAACGCGCCAACCAGGCGCTGGACGTCTGGCTGGGCGAGACACGTAAGCAGCTGTCCATCATTTATCACCGGAGCGCGTTTCAGTGAGCCGCCGCCTCAAACGCGGGGTCCTGTATGCGGGGGCAAGCCTGGTTGCGCTCCTGCTGGCGCTTGCGATTGCCGCCGTGCTGATCCTCCGCTCCGGATCGTTCGAGCGCACCGTGCGGGATCGGATCATCTACGAAGCCGAACGAGTCACCGGCGGGCGCGCGGAAATTGGCGTGTTTCGGTTCAACTGGCCGACGATGACGGCGGAAGTCGCGCCGTTCGTTCTGCACGGAACCGAGGCGCCGGACACGCCGCCGCTGTTTCGCGCCGATTCCATTCGCGTCGGCCTGAAGATCGTGTCTCTGCTGAGACACAGCGTGGATCTGGAATCGCTGACCATCGCGCGGCCGGACCTGCGCATCCAAACGCACCCTGACGGGAGCACGAATTTCCCGCATCCGCGCGTACAGCGCCACGGGGCGCCGTTCATGCAACAAATCATCAGGCTGGCGATCCGGCGCATGAACCTGGAGCACGGCTTCTTTGAGTACAACTCCGTGCGCCTGCCGCTGGATCTTCAGGGCCAGCAGCTCGAGGCCACGCTGTACTACGACGCGGCGGGCCCGCGGTATCGGGGCGACCTCTCGTTCGCGCGAATGCGGCTGAACGCCGCCCCGGTGCATGACTTGTTGTTCAAAGTGGCCACCTCATTCTCGATTGAAAACGATGGCCTGCATGTGCCCAAAGGCCGAGTCACGATGTCAGGATCGGAAGTCACCTTCTCAGGAAGCATGCTCGACTGGGCGGCGCCACACGGAAATTTCGCTGTCAAAGGTGATGTCGCGGTGGCGGACGCAGCGCCCGAGCTCGCCATTCACGTCGTCGATCGCGGCCGGCTCAGCATTGCAGGCCGGGTTACTTTCGACCCAAACGGGATCCGCGTTAGCGGATTCACTCGCGGGCGGGGCCTGAATTTTCATTCGCCTGAGTTTCGATTCGACAACGCCGGGCTGACAGGCAATCTGCGCATCGACAAAGCGGGCATGAACATCGCCGACCTGGAGGTGAATGCGCTCGGCGGCGTTTTTCATGGATCGGCGGCGCTTCCTGGCTGGCATTCGTTTCATGCGGAAGGCGAGGCGCGCGGGATCAGCGTGCTCGCGGTCGCGCGCGCGCGTGGCCAAAACATCACTGACTGGGACGGAACTCTGGCCGGACCCGCTCAGGCTTCCGGCCGATTCACCATCGCGGGAGTCAGGGACGTGCTCGCCTCGGGCACCCTCGGCCTGACGCCGGTGGCGAATGGCGCACCCGTTTCCGGCACCCTTCATTTTGCCTATGACCAGCGCCGGAACGAGTTGCAGCTTGCCGACTCGCACCTGAGCATTCGGCAAACACAGGTGGCGCTGTCGGGCACGCTCGGACAGACTCTCACGGCGCAGCTCTCTTCCGGCAATCTTGACGACCTCCGTCCGCTGTTCTCCGTTGTCGGCGTTTCATTGCCGCCGAGACTGCCGGTTCGCCTCTCCGCGGGAGCGGTCGCCAATGTACAGGCCACGATTGCCGGGCCGCTCGATAACCCAACCATTTCCGGCCACGCTGAGGCTGGCCCATTTCTGTTCGAACGCTACCCGGCGGATCACATTGCTGGCGACTTTCGGCTGACGCGCACCGACCTGCATCTGACCAACACGGCAGTGAACCGTGGCCGCACATCTCTGACGGCGGCGGGCGACCTCGGGCTTGAGAACTGGCGTGCCGGCGACGACAGCTCGGTATCCGCCAGACTCACCTTGAAGAATGGCGATCTGCAGCAGATCGGGAATGAGCTCGGGACAAAGCTCGGCGTGGCCGGCGCTGTGTCGGGGACCGCGGCCGTGACGGGCGCATGGGCTGATCCGGCGATCGACGCCCGTGTGGATGCGGTAGGTGTCAGCGCCTGGGGAGAGCGCTTCGACCGCGTAACGGGTAGCGTGCGGTCGCAGGGTGATACGGTCGAGGTCGCCGATGCGGCCGCCCAAAGCGGCAGTGGATCGGTTCAGGGCGGCGGGCGATATCTGCATGCGCCCGGCGACTGGACCTCCGGCGACGTGCGATTCAACGTCGCCAGCCGGAGCCTCCGACTTGCTCGCCTTCAGGCGGTCCAGCACTGGCGCGCCGGCTCCGATGGCGAGGTGGAAGTGAATGCTGCTGGTGAATTCCACGTCGCGCGCGGCCGCCTTGCCGCTATCGATTCACTGGACAGTCATCTCGCGATTCGCAACGCATCGATCGGAGATCAACCGTTCGGCTCCGCGTCGGTGGATGCGCGCACCGCGTCCGGGGCGTTGATTGTCAGGGGGGCGGCGAATCTGCGCGGCGCGCAGGTAACCGGCGCCGGGCAGTGGCGGCTTGACGATGATTATCCGGGCAATGGGCGCGTCACCTTCACGCCGATTTCGTTTGCGACGCTTCGCGATGTCGCCGCTCTGAGCGGACCGGCGCCCGCCGAACTGCCGTTTGTCGGAACGACGGCGGGCTCGATTTCCGTAAGCGGGCCTCTGCGGAAGCCGGAAGATCTTCGCGCCGAGGTGCGGCTCGATGAGGTGCGCCTGGCTCCGGGACCCAATACACAGTCGCAGGCCGCCGTTTCGGCCGCCGATCTGACGGTCCGGAACACGGCCCCGGTCATTTTCGAGGTGGACCTGAACGGCCTCACCATCCGCAGCGCCCGCTTCGCAGCGCGCGATACCACCATCGAAGCAGATGGCCGGGTCGGCTTCGGCGCCAACAATCGCTGGGAGATGAACGCCGCCGGAAGCATTAATTTGAGCATCCTCCAGCTGTTCAGTTCGGATATCATCGCCAGCGGCCATTCGGTCATCAGCGCACGACTGCGCGGCCCGCTCCGTATTCCGAGGTTGAACGGGCGCCTCGAGCTGAGCAACGCCTCACTACACCTGAGCAATGTTCCGAATGGAGTGGAAAAGGCGAACGGCGTCATTGTATTCGACACGGAACGCGCCACGATTCAGTCCCTCACAGCCGAGAGCGGCGGCGGACACGTGGCGCTCACGGGGTTTGTGGGGTTCGGCGGGCCGCTGCTGACCTACCGTCTCGGCGCGCGCGCGGAAGAGGTGCGCTATCGCACGCCACAGGGCGTCAGCGTCACCATGGATGCGGCGCTCAACATGGTCGGCACATCTCAGAGCAGCGTCATTTCCGGCACCATCACGGTCACGAAAGCGGCATTCAACCCGCGGACCGACCTTGGAACGCTGCTGGCGCAGGCCGCGCAGCCTGCCTCCACGCCTTCGGTCCCCGGCACGCGCTTCCGAGGCGTGCGCCTGGACATTCGCGTGGAAAGCTCGCAGGGGCTCGAGATCCAGAGCTCACTGGCGCGCGACATCGAAGCCGAGGTAAACCTGCACATCCGTGGCACACCCGATCGGCCGGCGGTGCTGGGCGATCTGTCGGTCAGCCAGGGGCAGATCGACTTCTTCGGGACCAGATACTCGATCAACCGCGGCGTCGTGAACTTCTATAATCCTGTTCGTTTCGAGCCGGTGCTCGACCTCGACCTGCAGACCCGCATACGCGGCGTCACCGTCAACCTGACATTCTCCGGCCCGTTGAACAAGCTGAACGTCTCATACCGCTCCGATCCGCCGCTGAAGAGCGATCAAATCGTGGCCCTGCTGGCTGTTGGGCGCGTACCTGATCAGCCGCAGTTTCTGGGCTCCACGCAGTCGAGCACCGGCGCCGGGTTCATGGGCGGCGGCGGAGGGAATCTGCTTCAGGAAGCCATAGCCGCGCCGGTCACCGGCCGCCTGCAGCGGTTTTTCGGCGTGAGCCACATCAAGATCGACCCGCAGCTGACCGATATCACGTCCGTCCCGCAGGCGCGCCTCACGGTGGAGCAGCAGATCTCGCACGATGTGACGCTGACGTACATCACCAACCTGGCGCGCACGGCCGAACAAATCATCCGCGTCGAATGGGACCTCAGCAGGAAGTGGTCCGTCGTGGCGGTGCGCGAAGACACCGGCGAATTCGGCATCGATTTCGAATACCGCAAGCAGTTCAAATAGACTGCTTCATCCCGCCGCGGGCACAGCGCGGCTATGCGCGATCCTCCAGCAGGGCCCTCAGCCTCTCATAACCGGCTCGGCTGACCGGAACCTGGGTGTTATCGGTCAGAATCGCCATGCGGCTGTCCTTGGTATACGGCTCGATGCGCGTCACACGTTCGAGATTGACGATGAAGGACCGGTGCACGCGAATGAACTGCTGCGGGTCGAGTGACGCCTCCAGACTTGATATGGTCTGCTGTTTCAGGTAGCTCTTGCCCCTGGAGTGCAGCTCGACATAATCATCCTGGGCTTCGGCATAGTCGAGCTGCGCGATGGGAATGACGTGCACTCTGGCCCCGTCCTTCACCACGATCCGTTGCGCGTGCTGCTGCGGCGCCCGCGCGGCGGCGCTGATCTCCTCCGGCGGCGGGCGCAGTGTGCCCAGTCGCTGGCGCACACGCTCGAGCGCCGTCTGGAAGCGTTCCAAACTCACCGGCTTGAGCAGGTAATCCACCGCGGCGGCATCGAACGCCTTCATGGCGTACTGGTCGTACGCGGTGACGAAGACCACGGCGATGTCCCGATCGATGAGCTCGAGCACCTCGAAGCCATCCAGCTTGGGCATCTGCACATCGAGGAAAACCAGATCGGGCCTGCGCTCGGAGATGGTCTTGACCGCTTCAAAACCGTTGCCGCACTCAGCCACGATTTCGACATCCGGCGATGCCGCGGCGTACTCGCGCAGGATGCCGCGGGCCAGTTCCTCGTCATCCACGATGATGGCGCGCATTGTTTTCCTCGCCGGATCGGAAATCATGCTGCCGCCGCCGGAACTCGAGGTGCGATCGCGCTGCAGATTGCGGAGGTCGATGATCAACTCGCGCGCGGTCTGGTATCGCCGCTCACGATCCTTTTCGAGGCACTTGCGAATGACGCGGTCCAGTTCAGCTGGGACGGAGTAGTTGAACCGGGCAATCGCATCCGGCTGCTCGCCAATGATGCGCGCGATCGTCTCCGAGGAGCTTTCGCCAGCGAACGGCAGCCGTCCGGCGGCCATCTCGTACATCAGCACGCCGAGGCTGAAAATATCGCTCCGCGCGTCGACGCCACGCCCCAGCGCCTGCTCCGGGCTCATGTAGTGCACCGTTCCCAGCAGCGATCCCACCCGTGTGAGCAGCTGCGTCTCTTCCGATTCGTCGGCGCTCATCTTGGCGAGGCCGAAATCAAGCACTTTCACGTGCCCGCGCGGATTCACGATGATGTTGGAAGGCTTGATGTCGCGATGCACGATGCCGCGCGCGTGCGCCGCCTCGAGCGCTTCCGCCGCCTGCACGGAAATGGAGAGGATCTCGTCGACGGCCAGCGGGCCGCGTTTGATCCTTGCGGCGAGCGATTCACCCTCCACATACTCCATGGCGATCCAGGAGATTCCGCCGGACTCTCCGATCTCGTGGAGATAGCAGACATTGGGATGGCTGAGGGCGGAGGCGATGCGCGCTTCCTGAAGGAAACGGCGCTGACGGTCGGCGTTGGCGCGCAGCTCCGGCGGAAGAGTCTTGAGGGCGACCATGCGGTCCAGCCGCGTATCGCGCGCCAGCCACACCTGCCCCATCCCGCCCTCGCCGAGGTGCGAGACGATCTCGTAATGCCCGACGCTGCCGCCGGGCTCCAAAGCCTGAGCCATGAGGTGCGCTATCTATCGCGCGGACGCGGCCAGTGCGTGACACGGCAGCAGGAGTTCCGCCCGATATAGACCATTGTCCGCCGACGTATCCAGGCGCGCAGTGTTATCGTATCGCGCCTTCAGACGGCCGCGAATGTTCGCCAGCCCGACGCCCGAGCGGCGCGGTGCGGAATACTCGGTATCGTAGGAGTTCTCTACCGTGATTCGAACGAAGCGTTGATTGCAGTTGGCCCGCAGTCGGATCGTCCCGCCCTCCACCAGACCGGAGATGCCGTGCTTCACGGCGTTCTCCACCAAGGGCTGAAGGACCAGGGGCGGAACTTCACAGGCGGCGCAGATCTCGTCCAGCGCGAAGTCGATGGTCAGACGGGAGCCGAACCGGATCTGCTCCACGCTGAGGTAGGTCTGAGCCATCGCCACCTCCTCGCGAAGCGGGATGGTTTCCTTGTCGCCGAAGGCCAGGGTTTTGCGCAGGAAGTCGGAGAGGCGGATGCACATTTCGCGCGCCTTCGAGCCATCCACTGTGGTCAGGGCGCTGATGGAGTTGAGGCTGTTGAACAGGAAGTGCGGATTGATCTGCGCCTTGAGGGCCTTCAGCTCGGCATCGCGCGCAAAGACCTGAGCCTCCTGCTCCCGCTTCTCCGCCTCGCGGGACGCCTCCACGCTCAGCAGCACGTAATGCAGGGCCACCGCGAGCATATACAGAATGACGCCCATGCCGAACAGCATAGGGAGCAGCGTGTCAATGCGCTTGTCAATAGTGGGGAGGACGCGTTTCCAGCACCACGAGCACGCGCGCGCGGCGAGAATCAGCAGCAGACCCGCCGTCGCCGCGGCGCCGCCCTGGTTCAGAAGGATGCGCTGGCGGCTGGAGCTCAGGGGCAGAATGGTGCACAAGTACCAGGGCGACAGGCAGACAAAGGAGTAAAAGGCCAGAACCGGAACAATCAGCGCGGCGCCGTCGATCCAGCTCAGGCCGCCGGTGACCACGGTGAGGAACATCAGCATGGCAGTGAGCGGAACCCACGCCAGGAGATACACAGCCAACCGCCCGCCACTCGAAAGAATGGGATGCATACGCGGCCTTCAGCAGCGGATCAATTCTTGACCGTGACGCCGCCGAACATGGCGTAGCCGGTGAGCAGCAGGTGCTGCGGCTTATCGGCCGGACTGATTCTCGGCGGCAGTGTTTTATCATCATACCCGCCGAAGATGCCATGGCCCACAACCTCCACGGTCCAGTTTTGCGGGACCCAGATCTCGACGCCGCCGAACATGGCGTTGGCATCGATTACGGCCTTGTTCTCGGCCATGACCGCGTCGCGCAGATCGATCTGATAGCCGCCGAAGATACAAACGACATCGCCGCCGCGGAACTGCTTCGAGTCGATGCGCCGGCGGCCGCCGCCAAACAGCGCCCAGAGGTGGAAGTCCGCCACGCTGATGGTGGCCGATCCGCTGACGCCCGGGCCGCCCACCCAGGGCCGAGGCGCTGGGCCGCCGCGGGCGAAGTTCCGGGCCAGAAGCGAGAGCCCGAAGCCGATAACGAATACCGGCCAAATCACACCGAAGTCAATGTGGATGCCGAAGTGATCGAGCAGAAAAATCGCGCCGATTCCGGCCACCACCAGCCCCCATACGAGGCCGGCGGGCGATCGGTTTTCCAGGATCCTGGTCAGGCCAAGCGCGATCAGAATGACGGGCCAGAACTGCCAAAGGATGTGTACAAAGGGGAAGCCCAGATTCTGGAGCAGCAGCAGCACGCCGACGGCAACAATGATCATGCCGATCAGCAGGTGGTGCGGCGTATGAGGGCGCCGTCCCCAGTCCTGCCGTGTGCGGTTGCGGATATCATCCCCCAGATTCCGCCCCCATTCCTTCCAGTCGCGCCCGTCCCAGCCGCCCGGTGCAGGCGGCGGGGGAGGAGGCGGCGGCAAAGGATTCTGTCCTGCTCCCATGATTGAAGCTTACAGCCACCTCACGGCAATCTCGATCCTGGATCGGCGAATGACGTGCAAGGGCCGGTAAAGCGCGGAAAGCACCGGAAGATTCGCAGGTTGAAGGATTTACGGACCTTAACCAGCCCTTGACGCGAGCCGGAAAAAGGCGTAAATCCAGGGCATGATTGCGCTGAGCGCACTGATTCTGTTCGCATTATCCCCGGCGCCGGACCCGCTGGAGGTTCTGCACAGCACTGCCGCCGTTTACGAAAAGGCGCGCAGCCTGGAATACTCCGCGGCGCTGTCGGTCGAGGTCCCGGACAAGGATCTCGTGATTTCGTTTCACCAAACGGTGTGTACGCCACCGCCGCCATGCTGCCGGCCGATTCGCCCGTCCCAATGGTGGAGATGGAGAGCATCGGCGGTCAGCCCATATTTCGGAACCATGCCGGCCAGGAGGTCAGGACGGACCCGATCGGCATCGGAATGATGGGGTTTTCCTTTGAATCGCTTGACCAGGCGGATAACGCCTCGTATCGGCGAAGGCTCTGCAGGAGGAGATGCGTGACCGACGAGCAGCCGGAAGTGGCGCGCCGGTGGCTGGCGGAAAGGAAGCGTAGTCTGCCGACGCTGATCGACGCGGACCGTGCGCTGTTTCGCCACTACGCCATCGACAGCATCCCGGTGCTCATGATCATTCGCCCGTCGGCGTGGTTTCGAGCTAGGTCATCGGCATGCGCGGTGAGCGGGACCTGCGGGCCGACCTCGCCAAAGCCGTGCAACCGCCTGTTCAATAATGTTTGTTGCGCCTGTCGCCGGCGGTCCGAAAGCTCGTTCCCGTCACCATTGGTGTTCTGATCGTGCTGGCCGGGTTCGGCGTGGCTCTGGTTTACCTTGCCAGAGAGTCGATTTCTTCCGGCCAGCGCTGCGGCGGCCAGTATTGCTGGGGCTACTCGCTGGACCAATACGACCTCCGGCACAAAGACCGGTTGCGGTTCTGGGGCAGCTGGGGCCTGGACATCCGCTACGACCTGCCGGACATGAACGTTGAAAAGATCAACGAAGACCGCTGGCTGGCGGATCGCGCGGTATATCTGAACCTGATGTTCCATCCGAAGAACGACAGCGCGGCGCCCGGTTACCACGTGCGCATTGTCTACGATTACCAGCGCGGCGAACTGTACGTGGTTTCTCCACTCCAGCTTTGGCGCGCGCCCGATTATCGCAGCGGCAATCCCTCCGCAAACTGGATGACGGATTCGCAGTTCGACGCCGAGGTCGAAGCCCTCACGCCGGAGTAAGCTCCTGTCGGAGGCCTGCAAAATTCCTGTAAAACGGGGGTTTTGCGAATCCGCAGCGGCTCCGGTTTGGCTAGAATTTACATTGTGACTCCTGCTACCGTTCTGGTGATCGACGATGACGAAAGCCTGCGCGACACCGTCCATCTGCTGCTCGAGCAGGAGGGGTTTCGCGTCCTCACGGCCGCGGACGGCAACTCCGGATTCAACCAGGCGCTGACCGCTCGGCCAGACCTGATTGTGGTCGATCTGCGGCTGCCGGGCATGAGCGGAGTCGAGATCTGCAAACAGGTTCGCGCCTCCGGGATTAACACGCCGCTGATCGTACTCAGCGCGGTGGGCGAGGAGGTGGACAAGGTTCTCCTGCTCGAAATCGGCGCGGACGATTATGTGGTGAAGCCGTTCGGCGCGCGGGAACTGCTGGCCCGAATCCGCGCGGTGCTGCGCCGGACGCAGCCGGAGCAGCCCAAGGTGATTCAGTTCGGCGACGTCAGTGTCGACCTGGACCGCCGTTTGGTGACGCGCAGGGAGCGGGAGTTGAAGCTCACGCCGGCGGAGTACAATCTGCTCACCTATTTCCTGAACCACCCCGACCGGCCGCTGACGCGGGACCTGCTGCTGAACTCGGTTTGGGGCTACGAGTCATTTCCGAATACGCGCACTGTTGACGCCCACGTGGTGAAGCTCCGGCAGAAGCTCGAGCCGGACCCGGCCATGCCGCGTCACTTCCTCACGTTGCACGGAGTCGGCTACCGGTTCGTGCCGTGATGTCCACGGCGCAGACGGAACCGGCAGATCGCGTCATTCTCGTGGTGGATGACATGATCATGTCCGCGGCAGCGCTGGAAGCAGTGGTTTCTGAGACCCCTAATATAACGGTGCGGCTCGCGGCCAACGGGGCGCTGGCATGGAAGTATCTGGAACGCGCGTCGGCCACGACGGTGTGCGCCGTCATTACCGATCTGGACATGCCCGTGATGGACGGATTCGAGCTGATTCGCCGGATCCGGTCCAGCGCGGCACACGCGAACGTGCCGGTGATCGCCGTGAGCGGGACAGCAGATGACGATGCGCCGGCACGCGCACTCGAAGCGGGCGCGAATGCGTTTTTCGGAAAGCCATGGTCCGCGGGCCGCATGCGCGCTACTCTGGAGCAACTTCTCTATGGGAATGACAGGAGCGGCGCATGAACTCCGGGGCGCGCGAACCGCGGCGGCCCTCGTTTGCATTCTGACCGGCGGCATCTTCCTGCATGCGCAGGACTCGGCCGACACCAAGCAGATTCTGGAGCGTCTGGACCGGCTGGAGCGGCAGAACGCGGAGCTGATCGAGGAAGTTCGCGAACTGCGGAACCAGCTCGGCGCCGGCAAGGCCACGAGCACGCAAACGCTGGCGGATGCGCAGGCGGTTCAGCAGGCGCGCATCGACGAGCAGGCGCAGTCGAAGGTGGAGGCAGCGCACAAACTGCCGATTCACATTACCGGCATGGCGCTGTTCAACGCATTCGACCTGTCGCACAGCGATGCGGGAGTCTATTACGGGACCGTTCCGATCTACCCTGGCCGGGGCGAAGCGGGCGGAACGATGAGCCAGTCGATCATCGGACTGGAATACCGGGATCCTGATGCGATTCTGGGCGCTCGCGTTTACGGCGCACTGTATATGGACTTCTTCGGGAATGCGAACCCGTCAGATCCGTACGCAGCCGGCCGAACCAATTCGAGCTACTGGTGGCCGTCGCCGCGGCTGAGGACCGGCACGATCTCCATGGACTGGGCGTCGCGCAGTGTAACCGCCGGCGTGGACAAGCCTCTTATCGCGCCCTCCAGCCCGGACTCCCTGGCGCAGGTGGGAGTTCCACCGCTGAGCGGCGCGGGCAATCTGTGGCTGTGGCAGCCGCAGGTGCGCTTCGAACAGCGTGTCAGGCTCTCCGATCGCGACAAGCTGCGGCTTCAGGGTGAGCTCTACGAAACGCGCGAGACGTGGTGGTATGTTCCGCCTGAATACGCCAGTACGCTGGAGCCCACGCGGCCGGGATGGGAAGGTCGATTTGCATTCGAGCACGAGCGGGATGAGGATCTCGGTTTCCAGATAGCCTCGGGCTTTCACGTCAGCGAGACGCATGTCGCGGGGCAGACGGTTCCCTCTCACCTGCTCACGTTCGACGGCAAATACGCCATGAACCGCTGGTGGAGTCTCACCGGCACTGCTTTTACCGGCGAGAACATTGCCGGCCTGGGCGGCGGTGGCGCGGGCTTCAT
>Ga0070739_10004573_pt1 | contig 16260 bp, 10 predicted proteins | sample Coa_R1_7_FD_66445 | JGI IMG/M metagenome (GOLD analysis project Ga0070739, IMG submission 66445) | Surface soil microbial communities from Centralia Pennsylvania, which are recovering from an underground coalmine fire - Coalmine... | ecosystem: Environmental > Terrestrial > Soil > Unclassified ... | reverse complement strand
CTTCGGCGGCCACTACCGCATCATCCCCAACGGCGTGCACCTCGATCCCGCGCGGGCCCAGCGGGGGGCGCGCGTGGCCGACGGCGAGAAGCTGCGGGTGGTCTTCGTAGGGCAGGCGGTGGAGCGCAAGGGGCTGCCGCTGCTCCTGCGCGCGTTCGAGGCGCTGCACGAGCACATCCCCTGCGAGCTCACCGTGATCGGGCCGAGCGAGCAGGAGCTGGCGCCGCTGCTGCTCGACACGACGGGGGTGCGCGGGCTGGGCAAGGTCGACGACGCCACCAAGTGGGCCGAGCTCGAGCGCGCGCACGTCCTCTGCGCGCCCTCGCTGGGGGGCGAGAGCTTCGGCATGGTGCTCACCGAGGCCTTCGCCGCCGGCACGCCGGTGATCGCGTCGGACATCGCCGGCTACCGCGACGTGGTGCGCAACGGCGTCGACGGCGTGCTGGTGCCGCCCGGCGACCCCACCCGGCTGGCCGAGGCGCTGCGCGACCTCTGGGAGGAGCCCGAGCGCCGGCGCCGGCTGGCCGAGGCGGCGGCCCGCGACATCGAGCGCTTCGCCTGGCCGCGGGTGGCGGCACAGGTGCTCTCCGCCTACGAGGACGCGATCGCGACGCCCGCGCCGGTCTCGGGCCTCGAGCGCGCGGCGGTGCGCGTCGGCGCCCGGGCGGCCGACCTCAGGCCGCGCGCTCCCGCTCGCCGCCTGCCCAGCCTGCAGCCCAACCTCCACACGGGTAACCGGGTGCTCGCGCTGGTGCGCCGCTCCGCCCTCGGCGTGGCCACGCTCGGCGGGGTCGCGCTGGCCATCCTGGCCCTGAAGAAGATCGGGGTGACCAACGTCGCCAACACCCTCGTGACCTCGAGCCCGGCCTTCGTCGTGCTGGGGCTGGCGATCATGTGCGCGGCGATGGCCCTGCGGGCCGTCTCCTGGTACGCGATCCTGCGCGCCGCGCTGCCCAAGGCGCGCGTGCGCCTGTCCGACGCGATGCAGGGCACGTTCATCGGGGTGCTCATGTCCTCGACGCTGCCCGCGCGCCTGGGCGAGCCCTCGCGGGCGCTCGTCGTCGCCCGCAGAACCGGGCGCCCGCGAGAGAACCTGCCCGTCGTGCTCGGCACGGTGGTCTCGCAGACCGTGATCAACATCGTGGCCCTGATCGTGCTCGGCGCGGTCATGTTCTCATCCGTGAACATCTTCAAGAACCAGAGCGCGCTGGCCTTCGTGGCCATCGCGCCGCTGGCGCTCGTGGGCATCGTGCTGCTGGCGCCGCTGCTGCTGCGCCACGGGGCGGCGCGCACCCGGTTTCACCGGCTCCATCTCTTCGTGGCCCAGGTGCGACGCGCGCTGACCCGAGTGCGCGCCGGCCTGACCGTGTTCCGCCTGCCCCGCGAGGGGACGATCGCGGCCGTCGCGCAGCTGGGGGCGTGGGCCCTTCAGTGTCTCTCCTGCTACACGCTTCTGATCGCGCTCGGCCTCGATCACCAGGCCGGCTTCGCCGCTGCCGCGGGCGTGCTGTTCGCGGTCAACATCACCGCGGTGCTGCCGGCCACGCCGGCCAACGTGGGCGTCTTCCAGGCCGCCTGTGCCGCCGTCCTGCACGCGGGCTGGCACGTGAGCCTGCCGACCGGAATCGCCTATGGAGTGATCCTCCAGGCCGTCGAGGTGGCGACCGCGATCGTCATGGGCATGCCGGCGCTGCTGAAGGAGGGCATGTCGTGGAAGGAGGTGCGGTTGCGTGCCCTGCATGCCGCGCCCGTGAAGCTGCCCGCGCGCCCGGCGCCGCGCAAGAGCTCGGGCTCCCCGGGCCCGGCCGAAGGCTAGGTCGCGGGGCGCGGAACGGCCGGGTCCTTGCCGGCGAGCCGTCGGACCAGTCGCGTCGAGGCCAGCGGCGGACGGGTGGGCACGGTCGTGCTGCCGCGCTGGGCGATCGCCTCGTCGACCTCGCGCAGCAGCCCGGAGCGGAACTGGCGCGTGTCGAAGCGCCCCGCGTTGGCGATGCAGGCGTCGGGATCGACCGCGGCGTCGTCGAAATCGAGCACGGCCCGGGCAAGCTCCTCCGGGCCGCCGGTCCAGAAGCAGCCGGTGACCCCGTCGATGATCGTCTCGAGCGCGCCGCCGCCGCGGCGGGCGATGACCGGCCGGCCGGCCGCCTGGCTCTCGACCGAGACGATGCCGAACTCCTCCACCGCGGTCACGATCAGCGCCCGGGCGCTGCGCACGAGCTCCTCGACGTCGCTGTCGGGCAGCCGCCCGGCAAAGCGGATCGTGCGCCCGGCGGCCTGGGTCAGGCGTCCGGCCTCGGGACCGTCGCCGATGATCACGAGCGGCAGCCGCAACCGGTTGAAGGCGGCTACGGCGATGTCGATGCGCTTGTGCGCCATGAGCTCGGAGACGATCAGGTAGTGGTCGCCGACCTCGCCGGGCGAGAAGCGCGAGGTGTCCACGGGCGGGTAGACGATGTTGGACTCGCGCCCGAAGTACGCCCGCAGCCGGGCCTGGGTGGTCCGCGAGTTGGCGACATAGCGGTCGGTCTGCCGGGCCACCCGGCGGTCCCAGTGGCGCCAGCGGCTGAACGCGCTGCGCAGGAAGGCGCGGCTCAGCGGATCGCGCCGGCGCGCCAGCGTCTGATCGCGGTCGTTCCAGGCATAGCGGAACGGGTTGTGGCAGTAGGAGACGTGGACGGCGCGCTCGTCGCAGAGCACCGCGTGCGCCCACGCCGACGAGCTCGACACGACGAGGTCATAGCCGCTCAGGTCGAGCGACTCGACGGCCGCCGGGTAGAGCGGCAGGAAGGCGCGGAAGTTGCGCGAGGAGGGCCTGAAGCGCTGGAGGAACGAGGTATGCACGCGCCGGCCCGCAAAGCGCCCCTCGGTGCCCTCCTCGTCGTAGACGGCGGTGAAGATGTCGGCGTCCGGCCAGATGTCGCACATGCGCGTGAAGACGCGCTCGCCCCCGCGCATGTCGAGCAGGAAATCGTGCACGAGCGCGACGCGCTGCGGCGGATGCGGGCTGTCGGTCGAGTCGGGCACGCCGCGCCAGTGTAGGAGACCCCGCACCGCCGGCATAGACGCTCGCCGCGCGCGCGGCCCCGCCGCCCGTGGCTCGTGCGCACGGGCCGCTTGCCGCACCGAGCCCTCGGCGGTCCCGGGCAGCATGCACGGTTGAGGTGGTCAAGAGCGGTCACCGTGCATGAGCCCTGCCTCTGTTCAGGACAAGTGGGCGTTGGTAGAGTGGCCAAGCCGTCGTAGGAGTTGCCTCAAAGGGGAGAGGCGACTCCTAACGCCGTGGGAGGCGTCGGGCAAGCGTAAACCGCTGGCCCCGAGTAGGGGTCATGGGCCGGAGGATCTTTGACGCAGCTGTTGCAGGACACGCCCTTCGCCGGGACCGTCCGTAGCCGGCGCAGCGATGTGGACGCCGCAGGCGCCCGCTCGCGCGACGGCGAGCGGCGGGCGCCCGACGCCGGTGTGCACGTCCTCGAGGTGTTCCAGCCCGTCCACGGTGGCGTGCCCGCGTACGTGGAGATGATCGTGCCCGGCCTGCTGGCCGCCGGCCTGCGTGTGAGCGTCGCCTGCCCGCCGACCGCCGCCGCCGGGCAGCGGCTGCGCGCCCTCGGAGTGGAGGTGCTCGAGATCGAGGTGGAGCGGGCGCCGAACCCGCTCGCCGACGCGCTCGCCGTGCGCCGGCTGGCGCGCTTCTGCCGCCGCCACGGCGTCTCGCTCGTGCACGGGCACAGCACCAAGGCCGGGATGCTCGCCGCGCTGGCCGGCGCCCGGGCCGGGGTGCCGTCGCTGTACACGCCGCACGGCTGGTCGTTCGAGCGCCACCTCGCGCCGCCGCTGCGCGGGGCGTACGCGCTCTACGAGCGCCAGATGGTGCGCAACTTCCACGCCGGCGTGCTCACCGTGTCGGCCTCCGGTCGGCGCCTGGCCGAGCGCTGGCGGGTGGCGCCGCGGGGTCGCGTCCAGGTCGTCCGCACCGGGCTCCCGCCCATCCAGGCGCCGAGCCGGGCCTCCGCGCGGCTGTCGCTGGGCCTGGCCGCGAGCGAGACGGTCGCCGCGTGGGTCGGCCGGGCCGGGCCGCAGAAGCGCCCCGAGGACCTGATCGCGCTCGCCAAGCGCCTGGCCGGGCGCATCCGTGTGATCGCGCTCTGCCAGGGCGCGCACGGCACGGCGCTCGAGAGCGAGCTCCGCGCAGCGGGCATCGTGCTCGCCGGCCCGGCGCACACGGCGGCCACGCTGTACGCGGCTGCGGACATGATGGTCCAGACCTCCGCCTGGGAGGCCGCGCCGCTCGCCGTGCTCGAGGCGATGCGCGCCGGGCTCCCGGTCGTCGCCTACGACGTGGGCGGGGTGGGCGAGCAGGTCAACCCCGGCCGCACCGGCTATCTCGTTGCCTTCGGCGACACCGGCATGCTGGCCGAGTGCGCGCTCTCGCTCGCGCGCCGGCCCCGGCTGCGCCGCCAGATGGGCGAAGCCGGCCGCCGGCGCCAGGCCGAGGAGTTCAGCTACGGCGACATGGTGCGCCAGGTCGCGGCTGCCTACCTCGAGTTCGGCGCCCGGCCGCACGACGCCGGCCCGCCGCGGCCGGTTCTGGCCGGTGACGGCGAGCGCGACCGCAGCGCCCGGGCAACGCGACCCCCGGCGCGCGAGCCTGCCGGCTCCAAGCGGCGCCGTCAGGGAGCGCTCGCCTGATGGCCGTGGCCGACCCCGACCGGCGCGAGCGGCCGCCGCGGAGCGGCGAGCGCAGCTCGCGATCGGTGGGCCAGCGGGCGCGGCTGCGCCTGGCCCCGCTGGTCGTCGAGCCGCGCTGGCGGGGCTCGGGCGCCGGCGGCCAGGGCGCCCTGATCCTCGGTGTGCTGTGCGCCTGGGACGCGCTCGTCGCCGCGCTCGCTCTCGGGCTGGGCGGAGCCTTCACGGGCGCCGGAGCCGGACTCATCACGTGGCTGGCGGTGGCGCTCGCCGTCCCGCTGCCGCTGAGCGTGGCCGGCGCATACCGTCCCTCCTCGTGGCTGCGCGAGCACCCCATCGAGATGATGGGCGGCCTCGCGGTCACGGCGGCGGTGGTGGCCTGGATCGCGGTCCTGCTCGCCCAGCTGACCGGCGCCCGCGTGCACCTGGGCGCCCTCAGCGGCGCCTGGCTCGCCCTTCCGCTCGGCTGGTACCTCGGACGGCGGACGGCCACCGTGGCCTGGCGCCGGCGGCGCCCGGAGCGGATCCTCGTCGTGGGCGGCGGCGAGGTCGCCGACCGAGTGCTCGCGCTCGCGCGCCGGACCGGCGCCTGCGTGCTCGGCCGCCTGGACGACGCCCGCACGGGCGCACAGGGGGTGCCCGTGCTGGGCGGGATCGAGGCGCTGCCCCGCGCCCTGGACGAGCTCGACGTCGACCGTCTCGTCATCGCCTTCAGCACTCGCCGCGACTACGACACGCTCGAGGTGCTGCGCAGCTGCACCGAGTTCCGGGGCACGGTCGACATCGTTCCGAGGTTCTTCGACTACCTCGGCCCCACGGCGACGATGTACAGCACCGATGGGATGCCGTTCCTGAGCATCCCGGGCCGGCGAGTGACCCGCGGGCGCGCGCTGGTGAAGCGCGCCATCGACCTCATCGGGGCGGGCCTGCTGCTGATCGCCCTCTCGCCCGTCCTGCTGCTGATCACGCTGGCCATCTTCGCCGACAGCGGCCGGCCGATCATCTTCCGCCAGCGGCGCGTCGGGCTGCACGGACGGCGATTCATGATCTTCAAGTTCCGCACGCTCGCCCCGGCCGAGGGCCCCGCTCCCGACGTCGGTGCGCTGGAGCTCACGCCAGAGTCGATCGCCCTGCACGTCGAGCAGGCCAAGCAGGAGGCGGTCAGCCGCGCCACGCGGGTTGGAGGCCTGCTGCGGCGTACCAGCCTCGACGAGCTCCCGCAGCTCCTGAACGTGCTCCTGGGGCACATGAGCCTGGTCGGGCCACGCCCGCTCTCGCCGCTCGAGGACGCGACCCTGGAGGGGTGGGAGCTTCTGCGCCGCGAGGTCCGTCCGGGGATCACCGGGCTGTGGCAGGTCAGCGGTCGCAGCGAAGTCTCGTGGTCAGAGCGCGTGAACCTCGACTACCGTCAGGTCCGCCACTGGTCCCTGTACTCGGACATGAAGGTGCTCAGCGACACGATTGGGGCGGTCATCCGCCAGCGGGGAGCCGAGTGAGCCGCGGGGCCGGCGGCCGACTCGTCAGTTGGAAATAAACCGGCTGGGGCAGGATCGCGTCGAGGTACGCTATCCCTTCGTCCACCAGCCGCCTCGATGCGGGGCAAGGAAAGCGAGGTCCAGGGATGAATCGGAATGTGAGCTCGGCTTGGCGCCGGATCGCCCGGTCTGGTGCGGTCGCGGGCGCCGTGGCGGGTGTCGCCGGGGTGCTGAGCGCGGGAGCGCTCGGCTCGACAGCCTCGGGCGCCACGGTGTTCCTGGACAGCAACCACGGCCCCGACATCACGCGGGCCCAGTGCAACGCCATGGGCGGCTGCGGTCCCACGGTGAGCGCGCCCGTGGTGCTCGAGGCGGGCAAGCACTACACGATTCAGGTCAGCGGGACGATCAGCGTGTTCGGCTACTGGGTGGCCCACCCCTGCGGCCATCCCGGCGCACATCCGATCTATCCGACCTCGGGCCCCAACAACCCGACCAGCGACGACGCCGTGTTCCGCTTCGCGATCCACTCGCGCGGGCCGTGCTCGAACCTGCCTCGCCGCACCGGCCTCTTCCAGATCAACCTCGGGCAGGGCTGGTTCAGCCCGACGCCGGCGGGCAACCCGAGCCGGCCGACGCGGGGCATCCACGCCTACCGGTTCGAGGTCGTGGGGGACGGCGCGGCGCCCTCGTTCCGCTTCGTCGACTATCACCCGAGCGACAACACCGGCGCATTCCGGATCGTCGTCGGCGGCGGCCGCTGAGCGCGCGCTCAGCGGCCCCGGCCGCGCCTCGGCTGTGCCGCGTGCGGCGGGTCAGCCGTACCTGTGGGCCACGCGCGCGTAGGTCTTCAGCAGCGGCAGCGGCTGGAAGACGGCGTCGCCGGGCTTCCACTTCAGCAGTCCCGTGTACTGGAAGGTGACGTCGCCGTTCAGCACCGGGTAGGGGACGTACGGCGAGGTCCAGGCGAACCAGAACGCCCGCTGGATGTTGTCGGGGTGGCGGGTGGCCAGCCTGGTGTAGTACGCGGTCAGGCGCTTGGCCTGCCCGGCGGGTGTGGTCTCGAAGCCGTCGTAGTACTTGGGGTTGATGCGGTGCAGGGAGGCGGGCCAGGTGAGCTCGGTCACCCAGATCGGCTTGCGCAGGTCGTGGTAGCGGCGCAGCACCTGGCGCACCCGCGAGACGATCGTGAGCGAGAAGTCGATCGTGCCCGACACGCTCGTGGGGTTGATCGTGAACGTGTTGATGGCCAGGGCGTCGAAGTAGTGCTTGAAGCCGGCCTTGTAGAGCGAGGCGGCCTCCGTCCAGGGCAGGCACCCCTGGCACTTCAGCGCCACCAGCGCGCCGCTGACCACGGTGGCGTGGCGGTCGGCGTGGTGCACGGCCACATAGCCGGCCTTCAGCAGCGCCGTGTAGGTCTTGGGCCACGGCGCCGAGCGCCAGTCGTAGTTCGTCCCCTCGGGCTCGTTCCAGATCTGCCACGCCGTGATCGGGAGGTAGCGGACGCCGGGGGTCTTCCAGAACTGCCCGTGCGGGCCGTAGCGCTGGACGAGCGCGGTCATGAACTGGGCGAAGTAGGCGTCATTGCTCGGGGAGTACTCGTTCCAGGCGCTCGAGGGATGGCTCGAGGCCCAGCGTGGGGTGAACTCGACCACGGGCAGCAGATGCAGCCGGTGCGCCGCCGCGGTGCGGGCGAGGACGTCGATCTGGCTCCAGTTGTAGCTGCCCGGAGCGGGCTCGGCCGTCTCCCAGTCGAAGCCCGTGCGCAGCCAGTGCACGCCGCTTCGGGCCATGAGCGCCATCTGGCTGTTCAGCACGGAGGGCGAGGTGGCGGCCAGGTCGGGCGTCATGACGACGCCGAACAGGCCGGGATCCCGCTTGGCCTGCGCGGCGGCCGGGAGCACCAGCGACGCGGCGGAGGCGGGCAGCAGCAGGGACAGGGCGGCCAGCAGGGTGATCAGGAGACGCTTCATGTCCTCGACTCGGTAGGGAGCTGTGCGGTGCCGCTCGGCCCAACGGCACGGACCGCCCGCCGCCCAGCGGCAGGAGCCGGCGAGGGAGCCCGGAAGCCTCGCCGCGGTCAGTGGACGGAGCGGCGAGGATACCAGCCGCCGGTGGCGCGATGCCGGCGGCGACGCCTCACGTCACGGTGCTGTCGGTCCGCACCCGAACCGCTGCGGTGGCGAGCCCGGGTCCGGGCCAGGCGGGCCGGGGTCGCCCCGTGCGCGCTGCCCCGCCGCCTGACTGGAGACACGGCGGTCGGGGCCGAAGGCGTCGCGACGCCGGCCGCCCAGCCCACGGGATGGGCGAGCGTCGCGGCCAGCGCGATGACCGAGATGTCGCTGCCGAGCGCGCGGCGGTAGACCTCGCCGTAGCTGTTGGCCGGGTCGGCGATCGTGGCCGCGGCCTCGTGCAGCGCGGGTGCGATGTCGCCCAGCAGGTCGGCGCGCCCCCCGTCGAGCGCGAGCACCGCGAAGGCCGAGCTGAGCAGTGGCACCTCGCGTCCGGCCTGCGTGTGCCGCGTGCCGCCCGAGGTGTCGAGCCACCAGTTGGACTTGATGTGCGGAATGACCATGTTGACCAGCACGTTGGCCAGCCGCAGCGCGCGCGGGTCGCCGCTGAGCAGGTAGAGCCGTGCGGCCTCGTCGAGCTGGAGCGCGGTGTACTCGGCATCGAAGCCGGTGCCGCCCGCTCCCGTCTCGCTCAGGTATCCGGCGCCGTCGGACCAGTCCGGGCGCGTGGGGGCCTTGACCATGACCAGCCCGCGGCCCGGCCACTGCGCCTGGGGCGGGGAGAGCGTGAAGTTCCAGGACTGCTGCCAGACGGCCTGGAAGATCGGGCTGCCGGTAGCTCGCCAGGCGAGATAGAAGAGCTCGGTGTTGCCGAGGTTGATGTTGCCGTTCGTGTACCAGTTCAGGTTGCCGTTGTGGATCAGGAAGCTCGCCGCGGCGCTGATCGACGCCTGCCAGCGCGCGCGCCGCGCGGGATCGAGCACGGGCAGCAGCGTCAGGTAGGTGTTGCCCTCCTCGACCCCGAAGAACATCGTGGCCACGTCCGGGGACTGCGTGTCTCCGGCCGGGCCCACGAACGAGCCGTTGGCCTGCTGGCGGGTGGCGATCGCCGTGTCGATGGTCGACTCGGCCTCCTGGAGCAGCCTGGGCTGGGTGCGCCCGCTGACCATGTAGAGGGCCGCCGCCGCGCTGGCGGGGCCACCCTGGTTGCACGACCAGCACACGGTGTTGGGTGAGTTCCAGATCCCGTTGGCGAAGCCGCCCATGGGGCCGGCGTAGGCGGCCAGCTCCCAGGCCAGGAGGTCCACCGCCGTCTGCGAGGTCGCGGCCGCAGCCGGACTGGAGGTGGTCGCCCCGGCGGCCGCCGGCCGGGCGAGCCACGTGGCGCACAGGGCCAGCACTAGGAATGTGAGGAGGGCCGCCGCGGGCAGGCGCCGCGCGGGCCTGGATGGAGCCATGCCGTAGTCCTCGGCGCCGCCGGCGCGCTGGGCCACCGGGCGGGGGGCCGCTTGGACAGACGTTCGCCGCGGGCCGGCGTCTCGGTCGCGGCCTCAGCCGCGCAGCAGCGCCGCCAGCGTGTCCGCCTGGCCGTCGATGTCGGCGTAGCGCTCCACGAAGCTGCGCCCGCGGGCGCCGAGCTCGCGGCGCAGCTCCACGCTGGCGGCCAGCTCCCGCAGCGCGGCCTCCCACTCCTCCGGTCCGTCGGCCAGGAAACCGGCACCGGAGCGCTTGACGAGCTCGGCGTTCAGCCCCACCGGGCTGGCCACCACCGGCAGCCCGGCGGCCATGTACTCGAGCAGCTTGAAGCCGGCCTTGGCCCGCGCGTATGGCGTGTCGGCGAGCGGCATGATGCCGACCGCGAACTCGGCGAACACGGCGGTGGCCAGCTCCGGCCGCCAGCGCGTGAAGCGTGCCGGCCCGTCCCACGGGCGCGCGCTGACCACGCGCAGCTCGGCCACCCCCTCTGACCGCAGGCGGGCGAACACGCCGGACAGGGGATCGAGGTAGGCCAGGCCGCCGACCGTGCCCGCCCAGCCGACGGCGAGCGGCTGCGCCGGCCCGTGGCGGACGAGCGGGTAGGCGGTCGTGTCGGGGATCGTCGGCAGCACGACCGGCTCGACCACACCGGGCGGCAGCATCTCGGCCAGGACCGGCGTGCTGACCACGATCGCGTCCGCGCGGCGCAGCATCCGCAGCGACTGCTGGGGTCCCCACACCCAGCGGGCCGCGGGTCCCTTGCGATCGAGCGGCGGTCTCAGCTCGAACACCGCGTCGTCGAGGTCGAAGACCACGCGCCCGGGGAAGCGCTCGACCGGGCGGGCGATCACCCCGGGGCCGAGGGCATACAGGCCACGCTGCACGAGCAGCGAGTCGTAGCGGGGGAGCGCGGCGTGCAGCTCGGCCGCCCGCCGCAGGTAGCGGGCCGAGTGGGTGGCGAAGAAGCGGATCTGGCCGCGCCGGCCGGGCGCGCGGGGGACGGCGTCGTCGGCGGTCAGGAGGTCCACGGTCGAGAAGTGCCGGCGCAGCCCCGGCACGTGGAGCTCCGCGCGGTGGCGGGTCGACGCGCTCCAGCTCCCCATCTCGGTCAGGATCGCCACCCGGGGGTCCGCTAGATTTGCGGCCGATCTCTCGGGCATGTGTGGAAGAGCTTGCGTCATCGGCACTGAGCTGCCCACCGCGCCCCGGCGAAGGGCCGCCCGCGAGTGTATGCGCGGCGGCGCGTGATGCGGATCGCCGTCCTGCACAACCTCCTCCCCGGAGGAGCGCACCGCCGCCTGCGCGAGCAGATGGAGCGGCTCGATGGCGAGGTGCTCGAGATCTGCCTGGCCACCGCCCAGCCGATCCGGCCGGATGCGCACGTCATCGCGCTCTCACCCGCGGCGCCCCGCCTTCCAGCGCCGCTGCGCCCGCCCTTTCGCTACGCCGATCTCGCCGCGCTCGCTCGAGCCTGGCGCCGGGCGGGCGCCCGGGCTCGCGAGCTCGGGGCGGAGGTGGTGTTCGCCAACCCATGCCGGTTCCTCCAGGCGCCGGCGGGGCTGCTTTCGAGCTCCGCGCCCGCGCTCTACTTCTGCGACGAGCCGCGCCGCGTGGACCATGACCCCGCGGCCGTGCGCTCCCGCCGCGGGCTGACCCGGCCCCTCTACGGTCCGATGTACGCGATCGAACGCCGCCTCGACGCCGCGGCGGCCCGCGCCGCCGCCCGCATCGCCACCAACTCCGCCTTCACCGCCCGGGAGCTCGAGCGCGCCTACGGCCGCCCCGCTGAGGTGATCGGACTGGGCGTCTCGGATGCGTTCCTGGCCGTCGAGCCACGCGCGCCGGAGCACGTGCTCTCCGTGGGCACGCTGATCCCCCGTAAGGGCCACGACCTGGCCGTCGCCGCCGTGGCGGCCGCGCGCAGTCGGTGGCCGCTGATCGTGGTCGCTCCGCGCCCCGGCGAGACCGAGGCCGGACGCCTGCGCGCCCTGGCTCGGGACGCGGGCGTCGAGCTGGAGCTGCGCGTCGGCATTCCGGACGCCGAGCTCGCGTCGCTCTACGCGGGCGCGCAGGCCACCCTGTATCTGGCCGAGCGCGAGCCGTTCGGCCTGGCCTCGCTGGAGGCCCAGGCCTGCGGCTCGCCGGTGATCGTGGCGGCCGAGGGCGGGCTGCCGGAGACGCTGGCGCCCGGGCAGTCCCGGTGGGCGGTGGAGCGCCGCGCCGGGGCGGTGGCCGAGCGGCTCGACGCGCTCGAGGCGCCGGCGGCGCGCGCGGAGGCGGCGATCGCCGGCCGTGCCCACGCGCGGGAGAGCACCTGGGAGCGCTCGGCGACGCGGGTGCGGGCGCTGCTGGCCGAGCTCGCCGGGGCGCGCGGCAGGGCCGGCCACGGGCGGGCGTCGGACGCCGGCGCGCGAGGATAGACGCCGTGCAGCTGGTGATCTGCTCCAAGAGCACGTGGGATCCCGCGATCCGGCGCGAGCACGCGGTGGCGCGCAGCGCCGCGCGCGAGGGCGAGGTCGTCGTGTTCATCGAGCGCCCGCTCGACGTCCGCGCGCTCAGCGGTGGCCGGCTGCGACGCGGGGGCGCGCCGGGCGCCGGCGCGCTACGCGCCGCCTGGCTGCGCGGGGCGCTCGCGCGGCCGCGCACGGCCGAGCCCGGCATCGAGGTCGTAGCCCAGTCGACGCTCGTCCCCGGCCATCGCTCGGCGCCCGCACAGGCGCTCGACGCGGCCCGACTGCTGCGCACGCTCCGGACTGTCCCCGGGCTGCGCTACAGCACCGTGGTGGCGACGCAGCCTTGGCAGTGGCCGGCCGTCGCGCGCGCCCCGGCCGCCAGGCGCGTGTTCGACTGCGCCGACGACTGGCGGCTGCTCATCCCCGAGCGGGCGGGCGCCATTTCGAGCCTGCACGCCCGCATTGCGCGCGAGGCCGACGCGCTGATCCTCGCCTCTCCGGCGCTGGCGGGCGAGTTCGCGGGTGCCCGCGTCGCCGTGGTGCGCAACGGGGCCGATCCGGCGTTGCTGGCGGCGCCCCGCTCGCCCGTGCCGCCCGAACGGCGGCTGGTCTACGCGGGCACGCTGTCCGAGCGCTTCGACGCGCCGCTTCTGGGCGAGGTGCTCGAACGCCTGCCCGGCTGGACGGCGGAGCTCTACGGCCAGTGCCAGTACGCCGGCCACGGTGAGGCGCCGGCCCCCGAGCTCGAGCGCGTGCTCGACCGCCACCGCGGACGGTTGCGCTGGTGCGGGCCGGTGCCGCGCTCTGCCCTGGCGGCCGCGCTCGACCGCGGACGCGTCCTGATCGCGCCCCATCGCGCCGCCCTCGCCCGCGGCCAGGACTCGATGAAGCTCTACGACTACGCCGCGCGGCGGCGGCCCATCGTGGCCACGCCGGGTGCGCTCGGCGACCCCGATCAGATCGCGGGAGCCGGGGTCACCGAGGCCGGCGGCGCGGAGTCCTTCGCGGCAGCGATCGCGTCCGCGGCCGAGGTGGCGGCGCAGGGCGGGGCGAGCGAGGCGTGGCTCGCGGACAGCAGCTGGGAGTCGCGCTGGCGGGCCTGGCGCTCGGCCGCGATCGGGAGCGGGGACGGCCGGCCGTGAGGGTCCTGCTGATCAGCAACACCGCGCCCGAGGACAAGATGGGCGGCCTGCCCCGCTATGCGCGCGAGCTCGCCGGGGCGCTGGCTGCCGCGGGCGCGGACGCGACGCTCGTGGTCAAGCGCGTCAGCGCCGACGCCCCCGCCGTGCAGCGCACGGCTGACGGTGTCACGATCGTCCGCCACGCCGTGCCGTCGAAGCGCAACCCGCTCTTCGGGGCCGCCTACCCGCTGTACACCGCGCGGGGGGTGCTCGGGCCGTTGCGTCGCGCGGCCGGCGAGCCCACGATCGTCCACGGCCACTTCGCGGTCTCCACACTGCCGCTGGCACTGCGCGGCGCGCCGTTCCTCTACACCTTCCATGCGCCGCTGTGGCGCGAGCTGCTCGACGAGCGCCAGGGCACCTACCACCTCCCGCGCGCCGTGCAGGGCGCCGCGGTGACCGGGCTGCGCGCGGCCGAGCGCGTTGTCGTGGCGCGGGCGCGCCACACCGTCGTGCTCAGCCAATTCATGCGCACGCAGCTGGGCGAGCTGTCCGTGCGCGCCGGGCGCGAGGCGGAGGTCCTCCCGGGCGGCATCGACCTGGCCAAGTTCGCCCCGCAGCCCGCCGTCCCGCGCGCGGGCGTCGAGGCTCCGGTGCTGTTCACGGCGCGCCGGCTCGTGCCGCGCACAGGCGTGGACCGCCTGATCGAGGCGCTGCCGGCGATCGTGGCCGAGCACCCGCTGGCCTCGCTGGCCGTCGCGGGAGTGGGGGAGATGGAGGACCAGCTGCGCCAGCTTGCCGCCCGCGCGGGCGTCGGCGAGCGCGTGCAGTTCCTGGGGCGCCTGAGCGACGACGAGCTCGTGCGCTGGTATCGCCGGGCCACGCTCGTGGTCATGCCGACGGTACGGCTGGAGGGGTTCGGGCTGACGATCGCCGAGGCGCTGGCCTGCGAGGCGCCCGTGGTCGGGACGCCCGTGGGGGCGATCCCCGAGCTGCTCGGCCGCGTTGACCCGTCGCTGCTCAGCGCGGACAACTCGCCCGCCGCGCTCGCCACCGCCATCAAGCGGCTCCTCTCCGCGCCCGAGCGCCTGCGCGAGCTCGCCGCGCGCGGGCGCGCCGTGGTCGTGCCCGGTTTCGGCTGGCGCACGATCGCCCGTCGCTATCTCGAGCTCTACGAGGAGGTCCTCGCAGGCGAGTCCCGCTGAGCGCGGCTCCCGGCGGCACCGCCGAGCGCGGGTCGCGGTCGCCGGCGAATTGCCGCTACGCGAGCGCGGGTGCCTCGGCCGGCTCGTCGCCCGACTCGGCGTCGGGCTCGGCGTCGGACAGCTGGGCCAGGCGGGTGGGATCGCGCTCGCTGCCGGCGATGAGGTCGTCGGCAGCCTGGCGCTCGGTGGTCGGCAGCCGGCCCGACTTCATCCCGAAGTACACGGCCTGCGAGTGATGGGCGATGATGGCGAGCGTCGACTGCTCGGGCTCGACGGCGTAGCCGCCGGACAGGCGCAGGCCGATGCTCGGCGCGTCCAGGAGCCGGAAGACCTTCTCGTGCTCGGACTGCTCGGGGCAGGCGGGATAGCCCCACGAGTACCGGCGGCCCTGCGTGGCGGCGATTCCCAGCTGCTCGCGCACCTTCGCGTGCAGCCACTCGGCCATGCCCTCGGCGGTCTGCACGCCGAGCCCATGCACGAAGAGCTGCTCCGCGAACTCCCCTTCAGCTTCCAGCCGTGCCATCAGCTCGGTCACCTCGTCGCCCGCGGTGACGGCCTGGAGCGCCACCACGTCGAACTCACCGGACCCGAGCGGGCGGAAGAAGTCGGCCAGGCAGATCCGGTCGTGACGCGGCTGGCGGGGGAACACGAGCCGCTCGAGCTCGCGCGGGTGGGCGGGATCCCAATCCTCGGGATCCCACACGATCAGCTCGTTGCCCTCGGAGTTGCAGGGGAAGTAGCCCAGCCGCGCGCGCGGGTGCAGGTAGTCCTGCTCGCGCCACATGCGCTCGAGCCGGGGCTGGAAGTCCTCCCTGACGAGCTGGCGCCAGGCCTCGCCCTTCACGCCGCGACCGCCCCAGTGCAGCTTGAACAACACGTGCGTGTCGAGATGCCGGTAGACCTCGTCCATGTCGACCTCGATCTCGCGCGCGCCCCAGAAGGGCGGCTCGGGGATCGGGTTGTCGGTGGCCGCGGCGCTGTGCACGGAGGCGTCGTCGAGCGGCGGGGCATCGTCGTCGCGCTCCTCGGGCTGCTCGCGCAGCCGCCGGGCCGCCTCGCGGGTCTTGGCGATCAGCGCCGCGCGAGCCTCTCCGTCCACCAGCTGGTCGACCTTGGCCAGGCCCTCGAACGCGTCCTTGCAGTAGAAGACGCCGGGCTCGTAGACCTCGTCGGATTCGGGGCCGCCGGGATAGAGGATGCGCAGGCCGAAGTTGCGGTTTATGGCCGCGCCGCCCACCAGCACGGGGAAGCCGAGCCCCTGCGCGTGCAGCTCCTGCACGCAGGCCGGCATCTGCTTGGAGGTCGACACGAGCAGGGCGCTGAGCCCGATCGCGGTGGCGTCGTGCTCCACCGCGGCGTCGATGATCGTGCCGATCGGAACCTGCTTGCCGAGGTCGACCACGGTGTAGCCGTTATTGGTGAGGATCGTGTTCACGAGCGACTTGCCGATGTCGTGCACGTCGCCGAACACGGTGGCCAGCACGACCGTGCCCTTGGTGTAGCCCTCGATGCGGTCGAGGTAGCGCTCGAGCCGCGCCACAGCGCGCTTCATGACCTCGGCCGACTGGAGCACGAAGGGCAGGATCAGCTCGCCGGCGCCGAACTTGTCGCCGACCTCCTTCATGGCCGGCAGCAGCACATCGTTGAGGGTGGGGACCGCGCCGATCTTCTCCACGCTGCGGTCGATCCAGTCCTCCACGCCCTCCTTCTTGCGGCGCAGGATGTGGAAGTGCAGGGCTTCCTCGGGCTCCATGCCCTCGGTGGGATCGGCCTGCACCGCCTCCTCGGCCGGGCCCTTGGACTCGAAGTGCGCGATGTAGCGCTCGAGCGCGTCC
>Ga0070739_10004572_pt1 | contig 16263 bp, 13 predicted proteins | sample Coa_R1_7_FD_66445 | JGI IMG/M metagenome (GOLD analysis project Ga0070739, IMG submission 66445) | Surface soil microbial communities from Centralia Pennsylvania, which are recovering from an underground coalmine fire - Coalmine... | ecosystem: Environmental > Terrestrial > Soil > Unclassified ... | reverse complement strand
CTGTCATTGGGCACGAATGAAAGCGTGCGTGGCCTGCAACGAACGGACTTGCAGGCCTTCTGGAAGGAACGCTACGAGCCTAATAACGTGCTGTTCTCTATCGCCGGCAAATTCGATTGGGACTCCGTAGTTGAGCAGATACAGGGGCTGTTTGGCAATTGGGAAGGGCAGGCTACCCCTTCGCCCGTACAAGTGCCACATCCGACGACGGCTGTTGCATTGGAACACCAGGATGGCAAACAGGAGCACCTCGGCCTGATGTTCCCCTTCCCCAGGTATACCGACCCCGATTACTATGCAGGCCTGGTGATTAGTGAAGTGCTGGGTGGCAATATGGCCTCGCGCCTCTTTGTCGAGGTACGTGAGAAACGCGGCCTTGTCTACGGCGTCTCGGCTAGCCTGGTCGGCAACAAGCAAATTGGTGGCATGCGTATCTATGCTGGTACGACGCCCCAACAGGGACACGAGTGCTTGCAAGTCATCGTCAACGAACTGCGCAAGTTGGAGCAGGAGGGCATCACTGCCGACGAGCTTGAACGCGCCAAAGTACAATTAAAGAGTGAGCACATTATGCGCAGCGAAGGCTCTGGTGCTCGTATGGGAGCCATTGCCCGCTCCTGGTGGTACGAACGCAGAATCAAGACCATTCAAGAGATCAAAGAGAGCATCGATGCAGTGACACAGGAGCAGATACTCAACGTGCTACAGCGTTTCTCTCCGCTCAATCCCCTCACGGTGGCCGCCATCGGCCCATTAGAGCGCGATGAACTGGTGGGCGACACTTTGAATGCCTGATAACCAAATGTGCTCGTTCGTTGAACGAACGAGCACATTTGGTTATCAAATTTCACGAGGAGTGGTCTGCCTGCGGGCCCACGAAGTAATCAAGCACCTGCTGCTGTATGTTGAGAGCACTTTGGCATAGTTGAGCATATGCTTCTGTACCCATTTTGCGCTCAATAATAGCCAGAAATCGCTCTAGTCCACTGAGAGTTGGATCGTGGAGCTGTTGACGCAGGTTTAGGGCCGCCAGCAGAAGTGCCATTGCCTCGTAGGGGTATTTCATGGCATACAATAGCATGCCGAGATTAGTGAGAATCCTCCCCCAATTGTATGACATTTTCTCACTTTTCTCTTTACGGCTCAGTTCGTATGCTAATTGCACGGAGGCGTGGTAATAGTCTAGCGCGTTGTCGTATTGTTTCAGGGCTTGATAGAGCAGTCCGAGGTTGTGCAGAAGAACACACTGTAAATAGGGGGCTTGTAATTGTTGACTGAGGGACAGCGCCTGTGCGAAGTTCGCATGAGCTTTCTGCCACTCGTTGCATGTGCGCAAGGTCTCACCCTGATTGATAAGTGTGGTTACTTCGCCACGCAGGTCACCGATTTCGCGTTGGATCTCCAGGGCCATTTCGTAGTATGTCTGGCTTTGTTCATACTCTCCCAGACACCCATAGAGCATGCCGAGATGGCTGACTATTGTGCCTTCATCACGCCTTTGCACATTGCCATAGGGGAGTAAAAGCGATGTATAGAGACCGATCAGGGTCTGCCAGCCCCCCCATTGTACCATGCGCTCATGTAGCCCCGCTGAAAAGAGCAACTCACACGCTGCTTGCCAGCGATTAGCCAGACATAGGTAGCGTATTGTCGCCAGTAATGGTTCGACATCTAGTAAACTTGTATATCCCTGTGTCGGTAAAGGATATTGCTGCTGTGCAATGGACTGGTAATAGGCTGCAACGCGTAGATAATCTGCTGTGACCGCTTCCCGCAACGCCTCTGGCTGAGAAGATGAACTGGGTCCTGGCTTGCGATCAGTGCCTTCAAGATAATGCTCAATGATATACTGGCGTAGGTGCGAAGAGATTCCGTAATAGCTGACACCAGACACGTCCACTGATATCTGCACAAGCGAAAGATTTGCCAGCACAGCTAACGCTTCTGCAAAAGTGCGATGCACATGCTCGCTCTCCAACACGAGCGAGTTCCCGTTAGCAATAATCGTGATGATTCCTTGCAGGGATATGGGTTCAAAGAAGAGACTAAGCGCACGTATGAGTCCGTACTGCATGGGCGTGAGGTGGTAACAGACGAGCACGATGAAGTTCAATGACACATTGCCATTCCAGATCAATTGATAGTCTGGAGCAGTGAGCAGTGTGGTGAGCGGAATGCGACTCTGGTGGACAAACGTACTTAACAAGACCAATGCAAGGATGTGACCCGTACAGTATTGCCAGGTGAGCAGTAATTCTTCTGCTGTCCCCTCGACGCCCCGCCGTTGGAGCAACGCCATAGCTTCAGCCATCTGAATCTGAGGAACATAATATGGGCGCACCCTTGTATCTTCCATGAACTGTGCATCGTAGGGAAAGTGATTACTGGTCAGTAGGATACGGCTGTCACCCAGGTTCGTTTGCAGCATCTTCAGCAAGAGGGAGAGAGCATCTCTCCCCGACGCTCTCTCGCTTGTCGCAGACGAGAAGAGCGTCTCGAACTGATCAAGGACGATAAACGCGGGTTCCTGTGGACGGCGTAATGCCCGCAAGAGTGTGCTTATTTGCTGCTCTGGTTTGCGCAGAAGCAAACCGAGATCAGAGGCATTAATGCTTCCTAGAACGGCTGCAATCATATCAGGAACAGAGGTATAGGTACCGAGACGTAGCCAGACCAGGTGGTGTGGCACAACTCCCCCCTGCTGTTTCATCAGCAGCAGACGTTCATACAAGAGTGCTGCCAGCGTCGATTTCCCGGTACCCACACCTCCCACGAGCACAACCGTACTCGTATGTGCATCGCTTAACAGCGTTTGTATCGCATCCACTTCCTCTGTGCGCTGCATAATACTGCCTGGATCGGTGGGTGGTGGCGTCGTCGCACCGATCCCAAATGCGAAGAAGCGAGGTGGTGACGTTGTGGAGCGCGTCCGAGCGAGTGTAGAAGTCGTCTCCGGTGTCTGCTCTATGCCATGCCCCCCATGAACTTTCAACTGCATATCCATGTGCCTCCCTTGGTAGCTCCCTACTTGTTGAACGTTTAGCTGCCATGCTGGTAAATGCCTACTCTTCGCTAGAGGAGGAAGACTAGCCTGAATGTGCTACTGTAGGGGATGGATGAACATCGAAGGAATGGCTGTGCCCCTGCTACTGCCTTCGGTCTGCTTGCCCTCCTAAGCGCAAAAAGTGACTTGCGTCCCCCTAAACTTATATCTTTGCATCTCCCCTCCTAATGTGTATACTGAACATAGCGTGCCAAAGGCCGTCAGACAGAATCGTGCAGTAGCTGCGTTTATCTAGTAAGGGGCTATCACAGTCTATTTCGCACTAAAGGGGGCTATTGTGCTTTATCTCATCCTTGTCTTGTTGCTGCTGATCGGGAGTGCAGTAACATGGATTACCATAGATAATCTTTCGTCCCAGCTGGTACTTGCGGTGTTCATCTGGCAAACACCTCCACTACCCGTAGGTTTGCTTATTCTGCTGGCATTTCTTCTGGGGGCATTGTTGCTGTATATTGTGTCGGTACTTTCAGCGGTGGGCGATTACTACGAGATGCGGCAACTCCGCAAACGTGTGGCTGCACTTGAGCAACAGATGGCAGCCCATGTGCAGGAACCTCCTCCGCCAACAACGAGCGGTCCAACGATACCAATGCCAGGAATGCCATCAGGACCACTAGACCAGTAGAGATGCTCTATTTACTTCCCCTTAAAGAAGCGATGGAAGAAGCCTTGTTTTATTGACTGCACATCTTGTATGTTCTGTTCTTTTCTATGCTCAGGTAGAATAGGGAGGTGGGTCTCAGATGTAGTTGGCTCTTCTTCTGGCTCCTCCCACTGCCAGCAGTTCTCATCAGTGAAGTACATAATTTCTTCTACTGCATGAATGCCTTCATCTGCATCTTGGGCCGTTACCTGGGCACCAGTGATGAGTTCCTCCTCTGTTGCTAGCCCTTCCGCTTCTGCTTCAAGGAGTCCAGGGCGGGGCGTCTCTGGAACGCCCACCTCTTGCTCCTGCGTTGGTACTTCACCTACCGGGGATGATACTTGTACGACTACACCCTCTCCACTCATCTTCTGCTCGTCAAGCTCCTCAGCAGGAACCAGTTCTTCAATGGAAGGTATAGCGCTCTCTTCTGTCAATGTCGCCTCTTCGCAGAGAGCCGACTCCTCTGTCGTCGGTGTCCCAACCTCTTCCACATCAGTCGTTTCCTCAGCAGGAATGGCAGCAAGTGCTGGAGGGGAATCCTCGCTACCAGGCAATTGCTCTAACGCGTCGTCGCTCATGAGTTTTTGGAGTACCATCTCCTCAGTGATTTGTTCAGACGACGAGGTAGAGAGAGATGCGCTTTGTGGGGTAGGTAAAGAGTTCGCCTCGATCATTGAGGGAATCCAGTCATATGCCCCTTCCAGCGCCAGTTCACACCAGCGCGTGTAATCGCCATCAATGACTTTGAGGTCCTCGCAGTGTTCGAGGAGTTGCATTGCGGAGTCGAGCCAGGTTTCACCACGCTCCAACATGTGATCCAGTAGACCGATATCGTTGACGCCACTTGATTGTAGACGTACAAGTGTGGCAAGAGCAATCGCACCAAGAGCCGCCTGCTCCATCCGTTCACTATTCTCGCTAGCCTGTTGCTGGACGGTACTGATCTGTGCTTGTAATTGGGCTATACGCTGCTGCAGTTGCCAGTATTGATAGCTCTGATAGAATTGTTCGACATCCTCGGGACGGAGCTGTGAGAAGATTGCCTGGACATCTGTATGCACTTCCACAGGTTCAGTATGCCTGCCCCAACGCTCCATCCAGCGATGGACGAGCTGATTGGTGCGGGCACTTTGCTGATCGACAGGACCCGCGCCCGCCATAGTTGCAGCAACGCCGCCAATGGGCCGTGCGGACAACGAAGCGGTCTGATATATTTCCCTATGCAGTCTTGCCAGCGCCTGTATGATAACATTATCCGTAGGTGAGGCGTTATCCCTGAGGAGGTCTGCTCGTTCATGGAGGTCTGCCAACTCTTTTTCGAGCTGCTTTTGTTGTGCTTGCAGTTGTTGATCAACCGTCCGATAGTGCAACCATTGCTGATAGTGACCCATGATTGTTCCCGACTAGCTCATTCTACGTCTTTACTTCGTTGCTCGCGTTTATGATTTTTGGGCAGTATAGCACCTGCGACATTAACGCTGCAACATAAATTTTCACACAAGGCTGCAAATCACCTACGCTATTCCTTCTCGTTCAAGAGATGTATTATAGGAGATGCGAAGTAGAATACCAACAATAATGTAATTCGCGAGAATAGAGCTTCCTCCGTAACTAAGGAATGGCAGAGGAATACCCGTGAGCGGGAGGAATTTCATGTTGCCGGCGGCAATAATCAGGGCCTGAAGAGCGAAGATCGAGGTAAGGCCAGCCGCTAGCAACTGGTCGAAGGTATTCATTGCCTCCATTGCAATACGATAACCACGATAGATGATGAACAGATAGACACCAATAATAGCAAAGAGGCCAGCAACCCCCAGTTCCTCACCCAACGCTGTGAAGACCATATCGGACTGCGCAACAGGAACAAACGCTGGATGACCTAAGCCAAGCCCTGCACCAATAAGGCCACCACTAGAGAGCGCGATCAGCCCTTGGACAACCTGAAAGGCCCCACCAGGAGCGTTATAAAGGGCATCACTCTTGTTGCTCCAGTTAAGCACATCAATGCTCACTACAGCAAAGCGCCCTTGCACGTAGCCAAGCGCTTTATACCCGATATATCCGAGTGCGACAAAGACGATCAGACTCGTCACGACATATCTGAGCTGCCCACTGGCGAGATAGATCATGCAAAGGAAGATACCGTAAATGAGCAAGGCAAGACCAAGTTCGCGTACCAAAAAGAAGATCAAGAGCGCTAAACCTAGCATAATCGTTAGTGGGCCAAGCTGCTTGATAGGTGGCAAACGTAGAGGACCGATACGCATGCGACCGAAGGCTAGCATAAAGTTATTTTCGCTCAGGTATGCGGCAAAGAAGATTACCAGGCAGATCTTCAAGAGTTCTGAGGGCTGCAGGTTGAGCGGCCCAATGTTCAACTGATCATGAGTGGGACTGTTGAAATCCGCGTGCAGGCTTTTGAAGACCGTCACAGAGACCAACACTATACCTAGAAGGGCAGCGATCATGTAGTAACGTGACAGCCAACCCGTGTCGCGCAAGACGAACAAAGTGACAAGACACACAGCCAGTCCGAGAATCACCCAGAGCAATTGATTTGGTCCAAGCGTTGTCAGACAAGAGGTAGAGCCATTTTGAGAAGTGAAACATATATCAGGGCCAAGACGAGTTGCCATCAGCACACCTAGGCCACTCAGGAGACCAACTAGCGGCAGCAGCATCTCGTCCGCTTTACGGAAAAAAATGCTCAAAACCAGGTTCATGGCCAGCAGAGCAACGATCAGACCAAGCACAGGAACAAAATTATACAGTGGTGGCAGGCTCTGAGCCGTCAACGATGAAAGCGGGTCGGCATGGTCTACCAGGAACAATTGCGTCATCTCTAACAAGAAAATCATGAAGGGAATGACAAACAAACCAAGTTCTTTCCAGCGATAGCGCTGCAGACTAAGAGACCAACGTGCCATTTCTATATTCCTCTTATACCTGGTAAACACACCTTACTTTTTGATCTGGAACGCAATGTTGCCAATATACAGTTTATCTCCTTCTTTAATGGGGAGAGGGTCACCTGCAGGCAGACCATTCACATAGGTCCCATTGCTACTCCCGGCATCTTGAACGTACCATTGGCCATTATGATAGGACAAGTGAGCATGCTGTGCGGAGACGCTATTATCCTCAATCTGAATATCATTGACGGGTCCTCGTCCAATAGTCGTCCTCACACTCAGAGGATAGCTTGTTCCCAATGGAATAGTGCAAGGACTTCTTCTATCGATGACCACCAGACTGCCGAGCACAGCAGGAGTTTTGGGTCCTACAGGCTTACCCAGACCACGTGTAATGGCAAGCACGACTTGCATAAGGAAGAGATACAGCAAGACGATGAGTAAGAGCCGTAATATTAATAAAAACGCATCTATCTGTAGCGGCATAGAGCAGGTATTTCACTTCCTTTCAAAAACCAATTCATAGCTACCGATGATAATCACATCATTATTATGCAACACACGGGGACCCATGACGGGCACTTTATTTACAACGGTGCCATTGGCGCTCTTAAGATCGTTGAGAATGAATTTTCCATTCTGATACTCGATCACAGCATGATACCGCCCGACATTCTTATCCGGCACAATCACATCATTATCTAGTTGGCGTCCAATCCTCACAATAGGCTTGTCAATAATATAGGCTTGCATACTTCCCTGTACCGGACGTCTCACCAGCCTCGCAGGAGGTATGGGTACCGGTGCCGGTGCATTAAAAGGTGAAGGAGGCGCGATAGGAGATGGGCCTGCTGGGCTGGCCCAATTCAGGAGTTTGTCAATCCGCTGTGTGCCAGTCTCTGCCTGATTGGTAACCTGCCCCACTTCGAACTCAACCTTACCCACTCGAAGATCGAGTTTTTCATGTAAGCGTAAGACAAATGTATCTCTCACAACATAGTTACGCTGTCTGGCATACGCGTTGAGTTGTTTGCGCCAACCCTCGATCAGCTCTTTCTCTGTAGAGATACTCTTAAAGTTTTTAAGATCTTTCGGACTTACAGAGATGTCGTACACATGGGGGACGGATTGCCGCCCATCACCAAGAAGCTGACTATGGCGTCCCATGAACTTGCACAGTTTCTTCCCTAGCTCTATGGGTTCTATCGGTGTTGGAAAGAACTCAAACGGTAACTCAAGGAGCCACTCCAAGAGATCTTCGAACTTTGCGAGTGCTGTTAGTGGGTTTTGGCGAGCGTTCACTTGCCCACCCTCCTGCTTATGTGTTCTATAAGTCGATAGAATTTCATCATACTATACGGTTTGCGTGCTATCATGTTGCAATATCTGCCGTGCTTGCTCTACATCAGCAGTAATTTGCGCCTTTAACGCGTCAATACCTGAGAAGCGCTGTTCGCTACGCAGACGAGCTACGAAATCAATGAATAGATACTTGTCGTAGAGATCAAGCTCTACATCAAGCAAATGTACCTCCACTCTGCGCTCTGTTCCATTAAACGTTGGCCGCACACCAATATTGGCTACTCCGTTATAAACGCTAGAGCTAGACTGTTCGTCACCTACTTCCGTACTACTTACACGCACTCGCACAGCATAGACACCATTGGCAGGCAAGAGTCGATGGGCATCAGGGAGCAGATTTGCGGTGGGAAAGCCGAGAAGTTTTCCACGCTCATCCCCGTGGACAACACGCCCACTCATCGTGAGGAGATGCCCCAGTAAGTCATTGGCCTCGGCCACCTGTCCTTCTTTCACGAGAGCACGAATACGTGTACTGCTAATGCGTGCCTGCTCATCAGCTTCCAGGGCTATTGTCCGGACGATGATCTCGTGTGCTTGACCATAGCGCTCAAGAAAAGCTACATCGCCCATACGCTTGTGACCAAGGCTGAAATTTGCGCCGACCACCATTCCTCGAATAGGAAAATGCCCACGCAACTCATCCAGAAACTCGCTGGCGCTCATTGCTGCAACCGCCGGCGTAAAGTGAACGACAATGCTATCGGGCACAGAGCCGTACTGTTTCGCTAACGTCAGTTTCTCTTCTAATGCCGTCAGGTATTCTACATGGATGTCCGGTCGCACCACCATAAGTGTGTGTGGTACGAACGTGACAAGTGTCGGCGTACAATTCAGTTCTTGTGCCATGTCGCGCAGTTCATGCAGCAGGCGCTGATGGCCCTTATGAATACCGTCAAAGTTGCCAATCGTGATAGCGATGGGTTGATGTTCTGATAGTGTTGTTGTATATTCCATAGTATACCGCAAAAGTACCTTGTATAAGGGCTTATCGTCCACATTTTCATACCTATAGTACCACAGCACACCCATACTGGCAATAACGTTGTCTCTTTCAGCAGGACTATTCAAGAGTCATTTTGCTGAGCCTGTTTTGCCGCCCCGGGGCGGCAAAACAGGCTCAGCAAAATGACTCTTGAATAGTCCTGCTCTTCCAGAACTCCCTCACACAGCAGCAAACACTTTTTTAGGCTGCCAGACCCCGTTCATCGCATCCCATGTAGCGATGGCGAGGAACTGTCCGGCATGGTCATACACACGGAGCAGTTCCGATGACGCATGGAGATCGTAATGAAAAGCATTGCCATGCAGGACACGTTGTGCGGTTGCTTCGTCAAGTTGCAGCGCAGGGTAGGCATCCAGCACCTTATCGGCAGGGAAAAGATGCTGCTCTCCTTTTCCTTGCGCAATGGCCTCCGCCAATTGTTCCAGTGTGGTACTTTCAGTTAGCGAGAAGGGACCACTACGTGTGCGTGTGAGTGCAGACAGATGTGCGCCATAGCCTAGCCGTTCGCCAAGATCAAAAGCGAGAGAACGGATATATGTTCCCTTACTACACTCGACAGAGAGGATTAGATGAGGCATCTGCCAATCAAGCACGTGCAACTGATAGATAGTGATGGGACGCGGCTCTAGTGTGACCTCTTCGCCTGACCGTACACGTTTATAGGCCGGTTGTCCCTGCAGCTTGATCGCGGAGTAGCGGGGAGGCAATTGCATCTGCGGACCAAGAAATTGCTGCAGGGCTGTTTCAATCTCTGGCTGCGTGAGGCTGACCGGATTCGCGCTACGTAGTATAGTACCAGCCGCGTCATAGGTATCAGTCACAACGCCAAACGTCACCTTTGCACGATACGCTTTGCCACTCTCACTCAGGTATTCTGCCACACGTGTTCCCTGCCCAACGCAGATGGGCAAGACGCCATCTGCGGCAGGATCAAGTGTCCCTGCGTGACCAACACGCCTCTGCTTGAGCAGCTTACGTATGCGTGCCACGACATCATGCGAGGTCATGCCTGTTGGTTTGTTGATATTGAAGATCCCATCCATCTATCTCTCGTTCCAACTCTGCTATAACCATCGGTATTGCCTCTACAAGCGGCATATGCAGCGTCGCACCGGCTGCCCGCTCATGACCGCCACCTCCGAAATGCATGCAGATGGCAGCAGCATTATAAGGAGCCGCACTGCGCAGGCTCAGCCGTGTCAGATTCGGCTCTCCATAGCTTTTGAAGAAGGCAGCAATCTGCACTCCTTCAATGTCACGCAACATACCAGAGAAGTTATCATCCATCTCCGGTGTGGCCCCTGTTGCCGTCAGGGTCTCGTCAGTCGCGTAGGACCAGATCAGGCGGCCCTCGCACGCAGTCCTGGCGTTGGCAATCACCGCCGCCTGGAAACGCACCAGGACTAGAGGACGCGAACGGTAGATCGGCTTGACGATAGTCTCGGGTACCGCGCCAGCCTGCAGAAGGACTGCACCGACCTCCATAGTACGTGGCGTGGTACTGGTAAATTGAAATGACGCAGTGTCGGTAATCAGGCCCGTCAGCAGGCAGAGTGCTGCAGGCGTATTAAGAGGTAAACCCGCCTGTTGTTGGAACAGCACCAGGAGCTCGGCAGTAGCCGCTGAAAGCGGATCAATAATGTTAACCTGCCCACAGCCCTGACTACTAATATGATGGTCAATGTTGAGAATAACGGCTCGGTCGAGAAACGCACGATGCCGCTCATAGAGTGCTCCAAAACGCTCTAACTCGCCCGCATCCAATGCGATCACCAGGTCAAAATCCTCATGGCCCACCTCTCCTAGCGTCTGTTGCAACATCTCCACTCCTGGCAGGAAGGAGAAGGTGCGCGGGGCAGGATCAGCACACGCGGGTACACAGAACTTGCCCAACTGACGAAGAATATGACTCAGGCCAAGTGCTGAGCCAATACAATCGCCATCGGGATGTTCATGGGCGAGTAAAGCAACACGTCGCGCTGGCTCAATCAATGTCATTGCCTGCTGGACAAGCACAGGATCGAGTTGTTGGCTGAGGAAGGGCAGGTTATGCTTTGGTGTCATGTTCATTCGGTCTCGTCACTAGCCTTCTGTTGCTCTTCCTGCTCCACTTGTTGGATCAAGGACAGGATACGAGCGCCCTCTTCTATGGACGTATCGAGTTTGAACACCAGCTCTGGCATATAGCGCAGAACGATGCGTGTAGCGAGTTCGTGGCGGAGAAAACCTGTAGCACGCCTTAGCGCCTTCATTGTCTCAGCTTGTTCCTCAGCATTCCCCATCACACTCACAAAGACCTTTGCATGGCGTAAGTCTCCGCTCACCTCGACATGAGTGATGCTGGCAAAACCGACATGCGGGTCTTTGACACGAGTGCGCAATAGTTCACTGAGCTCTGCCGCAATCAACTCGCCCAATCTTTCTTGTCTATGTACATTTGGCATATCTTTGTCTCATTCAGAATAGGCTATTATCCGGCGTGTGGTATGACCTGGATGTATGCATCCAGGTCATACCACACGCCGGATAATGTTATGCACCCGGCTTGACGCGCTCTTGTGCGAACGACTCAATGATATCCCCAACTTCAAATTCGTTGAAGTCTTCAAGGACGATACCACATTCATAGCCACTGGTTATTTCACGTACATCGTCTTTGCCTCGACGCAGTGATGCAATCAGTCCCTCAAAGACCTTCGTGTTCTTACGCAGCACACGGGCCCGCGAGGAGCGTGCGATTCTGCCATCAGTGACGCGGCAGCCAGCAATGACGATGTTCTTACCGGCCTTAAAGATCTGAATCACTTCGGCATGGCCTTCGACTACCTCGCGGAAAACAGGCTCGAGCATACCTGTGAGAGCCGCCTGAATATCATCGATGAGTTTATAGATGACGTTGTAGTAGCGAATCTCAACACCTTCTTTTTGCGCCTGACGTTGCGCTGCCCCATCGGCCTTCACGTTAAAGCCGATGATGACCGCACCAGAGGCGGCAGCCAGATGGACATCAGTTTCGCTGATATTGCCGATGCCTTCGTGAATCAAGCGTACTTTGAGGTTATCTTCGCCCACCTTCGAGAGGGCATTCTTAATAGCCTCTGCTGAGCCCTGTACATCACACTTGAGGACAACATTCAACTCTTTGACCTTGCCCTGCTGCATCTGCATATAGAGCGTATCCAGGTTGACCTGTCCCAGCGGCATAGTCTCTTCGCGCCGCTTCTCGGCCTCCTGCGTCGCTCGCTGCTTCGCGGTACGTTCATCAGCCACCACCTCCAGACGATCACCGGCCTCTGGCACTTCTGACAGGCCAATAATGCTCACCGGTGTGCTTGGTGGCGCTTTCTGAATGCGCTTGCCACGATCATTGAACATGGCCCGCACTTTCCCTGACAGAGCTCCAACCACGATATTGTCACCCATCTTGAGCGTACCCTGCTGGACGAGGACGGTTGCCATCGGGCCACTGCTTTTGTCGAGCCTGGCTTCGATGATCGTACCTATGGCAGGACGGTTCGGATTAGCACGAATGTCCTGCACCTCGGCAACCAGCAGGATCATTTCTAATAATTCATCAATGCCTATCCCTTTACGAGCCGAGACCTCAACACACACAGTGTCACCACCGTACTCTTCGATCACCACTCCCATTTCGGCCAATTGTTGCTTGACGTAATCAGGATTCGCATTCTCTTTGTCGATCTTATTAATCGCGATAATAATCGGCACTTTGGCCGCTTGAGCATGGGCAATCGCTTCACGGGTTTGTGGCATCACACCATCGTCAGCTGCCACAACAATAATGGCTATATGGGTAACTTGCGCACCACGCGCACGCATAGCGGTAAAGGCTTCGTGACCAGGCGTATCTAGAAAGGTGATTTTCTTGCCACTCACCTCGACCTGATAAGCTCCTATATGCTGAGTAATACCACCCGCCTCACCTGCTGCCACCTTCGTTTTACGAATGGTATCGAGAAGTGAAGTTTTACCATGATCGACATGACCCATAATCGTCACTACGGGAGGGACGACGACAGTGTTTTGTTGGTCACGTAAAGCTATCATCTCCTGGTTAGCGGACAAGCGCTCAACGCCCTGACTCTGTACGGCAGGTGCCACTGTAAGCGCACTCTGCGTCGGCTCAAAACCGATATCTTTGGCGACCAACGCGGCTTTGTCGTAATCCACCACCTGATTGATGCTAGCAAAGACGCTATGCTTGATCAGCATACGGATCACCTCAGTGGGTGTGGCATGCAACAGATCAGCCAGGTCCTTGACTATGATCTGAGGCGGTATGGTAATCGGTCCTGTCGGTTTCTCTTTGACCACAGGAGCCCGTCGCTCCGGGGTGCGTTGTACAGTCGTAGCTGGACGTGCTGCACCGGTGTGTGCTGGACCGGAGGGACGAGATGAACCATGCGTCAAACCTCCTGTGCGCGTGCCAGGACCTGACCGCTGAGCGGGCGCGGGATGTACCGCCGGGCTCCCATTCCCTGATGTGCGTTGCACAGGGTATGGAGTATTTGTCTGACGATAGTTCGTCGGGGAACTATTCGTGTTCCTCTGCTGTGGGCCTGCTGGATGTGGTGGAGTCCCCCCACCGACGCGGGGCGTTGCGACCGGTGGTCTTCCACCACCACGCTGCGTCTGATTAGGCTGATTAGCCGGGCCGCTCATTCGCTGAGGCGCAGGCCCCCCTGTTCGGGCCGACAACCCACCCGTTCCAGTCGGCGCTGGACGTAATGGAGGCGTGGGAGCCGGAGCCGAGCGTGTAGTAGATGCAGGAGCAGACGATGGAGCATGGGGCATAGCCTTCTCTCCATCACTCTGACTATGGGCTACTGGTGATCCTTGCGTGGAGGGTGACGGACGACGCCGAGGCGCTGACCTTGTGTCCTGTTCCTGACTACCTGCTGCGACGTTTTCTCTTGAGCGGGCTGCCGACCTGGGCTTGGCAGCGGTTGGTTTCGCTTGCTCAGTAACGTCTGGAATATCTGATGTGTCTTTCATGAAGAAGACTCCCTTCTATACGCGATGCGCCACATGTGGCGACGGAAATCTCTCTTCACAGCCACAAAAAGGTCTGCCGCCCTCCTTAATAATTTGAAGGGTGACAGACCCTCGTTGGTGCAGTGCCAGGCATGTTTCAGTCTGCGCTCTCTGGCGTAAGGGCTATGGTTTTATACAGTCATAGCTGTCGCTCCGCAAACATTCGCTTACCACAACTGCCCTGTAGACGAGGGGCTGTGTCTATCAAGAGTAATTTCAATCATTTCTCTGCTACTTTTTTACGACTGGACACTTTTGCCTCCGGGACCACGTCGTCTTTGGGCAACGTGGCAATGAAAGCATCGAGTCCAGCACGATCTTCTTCCGAGATCGTCGTTTCAAATTCCTGTTCGAGACGCTTCTTCTTTATCGCGTTCTCCCAACAAGAGAGCCTGGCGCAAAGATAGGCACCACGACCAGATTTTTTTCCTGTCGCATCCAGGACGACATGACCATCCGGCGTGCGCACGACGCGCAAGAGTTCGCGCTTCGCTTTCGTTTCTCGACAGGCTACACAGGTACGCAATGGAATATGCTTCTGACGTTTCGGTTGTTTACTTGCTGTCTTCGCCATCGACTTGCCTAATCCCTATCATAATCATAGGACGAACTGTGCCGTCCACCCCCACCCCGGTGAGCATTACCGCCACGTCGCGGTCCCCCCTCACCCCGTTCTCCTCCCCGTCCATTGCGCTCATGACGACCTTGCGACCGTTCGCCACGGTCGCGGCGTATCGTCTGAGAGGTAGTGACGGGTTCATAGGTGTTCTCTTTTCGCTCTTCGTAGATCTCGCCCTCAACGGGCTTAATGACGTCGACGCGCCAACCGGTCAACTTTGCGGCAAGGCGAGCATTCTGCCCATCCTTACCGATAGCCAGTGAGAGTTGCTTCTCTGCAACTGTGACGAGAGCCGTGTGGTCCGTCTCGCGCAACTCCACTCGCAATGGCTTGACCGGACTTAATGCATTGGCAACAAAGGTCGCAGGATCAGGGCTCCACTGAATAATATCGATCTTCTCGTCATTCAGTTCATGCACAATATTATTGATGCGTGACCCACGCACACCCACGCAGGACCCGATGGGATCAAGTCCATCCTGGCGAGCCACCACCGCTACTTTGGAACGACTTCCGGGTTCGCGGGCAATCCCTTTGATCTCGACCGTCCCCTCGTAGATCTCGGGAACCTCTGCCTCGAATAAACGCCGCACCAGATCACGATGAGTGCGTGAAACAAGAATCTGGAGCATGCGCCCCTGAGTGCGACGCACATCATAGACATAGACACGTAGGCGTTGCCCGGATCGGTAATGTTCGGTAGGGACTTCTTCGGTGGCCGGCATCAGACCTTCTACTTTGTCCACCTTATCAAGGTCAAAGTCGAGCGACCAGCCGCGAACGGGGTCTTTGCGTGTCAGCGTACCCAGCCGGATTTCGCCGACCCAGTTCTTGATCTGGTCATACAAATGCTCATGTTCCGCCTCGCGGATGCGCTGTAAGATGACTTGCTTGGCGGTCTGTGTCGGAATGCGTGCGAAGATGTGGGACGAATCAACATCAATGAACTGTCCAAGCGCAGCCTTGGGTTGGAGACGCTGTGCTTCGGCTAGAGAAATCTCTTCGTTTGCGTCCTTGACCTGGGCAACTATCCGTTTGGAGGCCCAGACATGGACCTCGCCGTTCTTGTCCACCTCAATGCGAACGTTTTCTCCGCCGCTGAAGCTCTTGCGGTATGCTGCGAGCAGGGCATTAGCGACAGTCTCCATTACCACTTCGCGGGGTAGACCCTTCTCGGCGATGAGTTGTGCAATAGCTGCCTGAAATTCGCTTCTCATATACCATTCTCCTCCCGCTGACGCTTGGCAAAAGAAACTACCTCATTTTTTCGAGTGCTATCCGTTGCCCTTTGCAACGGCCCTTATGTGTAAAAAGGTCCAGTCAAGCAGAAAAGTGGACGGATGCCCACTTTTCTCAAAAGGTTTCCTCTATTCTGTTCGTATTATATCACATTCTTATCTCTATAGCAACGCTACGTCAACAACCGCACAGAGCCATTCAAATTTCGTTGTGTTGAGCGTGCCGCGCTCAACACAACGAAATTTGAATGGCTCTGGTTATTCCACATTGATACGGAGCACCGGTGTGGAAACAGACAATTCGTCATTCGTATCTAGAATGTCCACACCTCTGCATTGCTGAATACCACCTCGGTGATCCCTG
>Ga0070739_10004571_pt1 | contig 16267 bp, 14 predicted proteins | sample Coa_R1_7_FD_66445 | JGI IMG/M metagenome (GOLD analysis project Ga0070739, IMG submission 66445) | Surface soil microbial communities from Centralia Pennsylvania, which are recovering from an underground coalmine fire - Coalmine... | ecosystem: Environmental > Terrestrial > Soil > Unclassified ... | reverse complement strand
CATTCCTCCATGCCGGATGGAGATTTTCCGGCAATCTTCTGAGTAAATGCCCAGCATGTCAGTTTGTTTACAGTCGTGTTACTGGAAAAAGAAAAACTCCGCCACAGAAGTGAGCTGCATGCAAGCACTTATGAGTCACTCATCCATGGCTTGCGGACTACCTTACTTGCAGCGCTCAAAACATCATTGACTGTAATGTCCCACATACATGCGCCTTCTCTTTCCGCAATACACTTTTCGGGAATATGTCTTCGATAACTATTAATGCAGGGGCTGCAGGCCAGGCTTGTTGAATATACATATGTCGCATGCAAACCTACCGGGGCCCAGCAGCGAGGAGTGTTCGGACCGAACAGTCCAACAGTCGGCACGGCCATGGCGGCAGCCAAATGCATAATTCCTGTATCCGCACTGATTAAGAGATCACATCTTTGTAAAAGTGCACACGTGTGTTCAAGCCCTCCAATCTCAACAGCTTCCACGACGTTGCCGGCAAATTGTTTTTTGAAGTGGGACATCAATAATCGCTCATCACTAGTGCCTGTCAGCAAAATCGTTAAATTTGGAAGACTTTGATTCAGCACAGAAGCAAGCTCAATAAAGCGTTCTACGGGCCAGCGACGGTATTGCGCACTCGGACCAACTCCCAGATGCATGGCTATGACCGGTCTTTTGGTCTCCCCGATATGAGATGCCACCCATTTCCGCGACCAGTCGTCCGATGCCTCTGAAATAGGTAATGAGACACTCATCAGCGCTTGCGGCAGTCCAGGATCTACGATTCTCCCTAGCCTAACAAACGCGCTCCACATGGATTCGTCCTCACGCAACTGAATGCAGTGCGTAAACATCCTGCCACGGTGACTCGGCGCTGTAGGAATAAACCCCCCACGAACCGGTATGGATGTAAATCGTGCGAATGCAGCCGTGAGCAGTGAATGCTGCTCAAAATCAAGAATTGCATCATAGTGCCGCTTCCTGACCTCTATAAGCGTTTTTATTGCTTTCATGAATCCGTCGGAAGCAGGTGAATATCTAAATATTGTGCCTGGGCTTCCAATGGTCATGGTTTCAACTGTCCGCTCTTCGACCAGATAATCAATTACGATCTGAGGATTCCGTTCACGAAGACGTTCTGTAAGAGAGCGGGCCAGTACCGCCTCCCCCATGCCTCCGAACTTTAATACAAGGATTTTTTTCGGGACATGCTGCAATGCCGAGGGCTTTCCTTCCGGAAACAGCTGCACAATAAAAGACAACACCCTTTCAAAAAGAGCATGAATCCAACGGTAGCGGTATTGAAAAATCTTCATGAGTCGGTGCTATAAATTACCTATAAGAATCTGATTTTCGATCCAATTTTTATCGTATCGCCATAAGAGCGCATTTCGTGCTGTAGCAAGACAATGGTAGCCCGCTCCCATAGTGGACGGGCCCAGCGACCGCGAGAAACAGGCCTGTCGAACTGCTTATGCCGAGTTGCAAGTCGCACCATGTTTTTGATTCGCAGCAGCATTACCATGTATAGCCCTTGAAAAGATGCCAGTGCCCTGCAATTACAGCAAATTGCGCGGCCGCAACCGCGACCATGACTGTATCAGCGACCTGCACAAGTCCCATCGCGTGCGAAGCTGCCGCGATAAGGGAAGACGTGTGATTCCGGTTGAGTTATTGCCATGACGCCTGTACAGCACCAGCGGCCTGTCTATATATACAGTTTTGCCGCCAGCCAGAGAGTTGGCCGTGCCAATCCAGATGTCGTGCAACACGTCAGCTTTGGTTGGAAATGGCAGGATTCTATTTCGAATGCTGCTTTTGAAAGCCATAGTACAGCCTAGATATTTGCAGCGAAAAACATTAGAGAGCATTCCCGAACGAAAAGTGCCACGAATCGCATAATAAGAGGGTTCCAGAATGGCGCCATTCTCATCTATTAAAGTGGCATCGGAAACAACGATATCCGCATCTGGATTGGATTCAAATGCTTGTAGAACGGTAGAGACCTTTTCCGGCGCCCACAAATCATCCTGATCAGCAAGAAATAGGACGTCCCCCTGGGCCATGCGGATTGCTTCCTCGAAAGTCCGCAGGACGCCCGCATTTAAGTCATGCTTCTTTAGTCGAATACGCGGATCATTCAGGCTTTGAACAGCATTGCAGGTCCGGTCTGTGGAAGCGTCATCAACTACGATAACTTCATCGCAATCTGATAACTGGTCCAAAATCGACTGCAATTGCTGCCTGATATATGCCTCTCCGTTGTAAGCTGCAACGCAGACTGAGATGACCGGCCGCTGATCATTTTTTGACTGGCCTGCCAACCGTTTTTGCATTTCATTCTGCCAGCTATGAATGCGTTGTCTTCTGGTAAGGAAGAGGCGACGCTTGAGTGTATCCGCGGTTAGTTGACGAATTTCCGCATCAGCATTTTGTCGCCTCTGACGCCAAAGACGATACATCAGACGTCCCGTAAGCGCCAACCCAGAGATGCTGCTTCTGTATAAATCACAGAATGCTGATTCTGCGTGCAAAAAATTGCGAAACCGGTCTGTTCCAGGATGTCGGTCTTCCGAAAGGAGCGAAAGATCGTGCTTTACCTGAACTTCACCTGCAACCCACACCTTCTTTCCATGCCGGTGTAATTGCAGAAACGCATAATAATCCTGATAATCGAGCCAAAAATATGGATGAAACCCGCCGATTTCATTAAGAGCGCTCACACGAAAAAGAGATGCTGAGTTCAATGCACAGACTTCACCTCTGGCGATTCCTGTAAAACCATGCGACAGATAACTTATGCCCCAGGACCGAATGCGAAACGGAGAAAGCGTGCGCCCTTTATAAGAAAGCTGTGGAACAATCGCACCCACTTCATGGTTCGCCTGGCGAGACAATGCAATCTCCCTCATTCGGGCAAGAAAATCGGGTGGCAACTGAGTGTCCTGATCCAGAGTCAGCAGCCAGGACAGCTCTTCGTTGTTCGCAAATTCGAGCGCATAGTTATATGCTCCGGCAATACCATAGTTGCGCGACGCGGCATGATAAATAACGTATGGCGGCAGCCCTTCACATGCCTGAGGCGTTTCGCTATTGTCATATAGCAATATCAGAAACTCATCTTTTAGCGCCTGGCTACCAAGCTCTGACAGGACTGCCCTGAATGTTGTGGATTTCTGAGGGGGCAACCGGTATAAAACAATCAATATAAGCGCGCTGAATGGTGTTCTGCCGCTCTTTGTCAAACTGCTTTCAAGCATATGCAACTTCAGGACTTGGTTCTGGCCAAAAAATTCTTGATGGAATATAACCTTTGGGTTGAGCAGCCTGGAGGCACAGTAAAATATACACAAAATAAAAATATCTAGGCTGCACTACAAGCGATTGTGCAATTAGTACCGATCCTACAACGCAGAAGTAAACCAAATCATTTCGCAAACTTAGTCTTCTTTTCACTGCATTTGTAACAATGAGGATGGCATAGGCAATGTTGTTAAAGAAATTTAAGTACAACCAGCTTGATGGAGCTTGCCAGACCTGAGGGTTAGGAAGCTGACCAAACAAATTGTCTAAAATTTTCGGAAATACTGCAATAACGTACAGATAATGCATTTGCAATTGATCCAACACCCTGATAACTCCAGCAGATTCTGCTTCCTCAAAACGCTTTGCAAGTGTGTGTGCCCCCCAGATTGGCATGACGAAATTCAAAGAAAGTACAAGCATAAGTACGGTCAGCCAACGTTTTTTCTTTAGAGGGTTGGCCCGGCTACTTAAAACCAGGAATACAAGCATGACTATGCAGATTTCATACCGGTTCAATATTGCGATGGTCAGCGCTATCAGTAACAAGCGCGTACTTCTGTTTTTATGTGCGAATAAAAATATAGAAAAAACCAGTAAGTCAATAATTTCCTTATTAACACATAAAATGCTTGTGGTCGTTGTAGGATTGAGCAAAAGCAGACAGACCAGTGTTACCCATGATATTGGAAAGGTTCGTGTAAGTAATATTGTCGAGAAGACGAATATAGTATAGTTCACAAGCATCACAACAAATGCGCTATTGCATATCCATGAGATAAATACGGGAGTCCATGTAGTATTTGGGAAAAACGCCAATGATCCAATGACCCAAGGTTCAGGATGACCGCTTCGCAGCGAGTCAGCCATATACATATACACGGTTGAATCTACAGCAAAATCTTCACTGGTTGTATATCGGTCAAGAGATGGTACAACTGCTTTAAAAAATATTACAAAAGTAAAAATGAAATAAACGACAAGTAAAAGAAAAAGGAATGCAGATCTGAAACGAAATCTAAACAGCAGAAGCCGTGTAAAATCAACGCCCACTTTCGTTTTTGCTCCTATGATTCTGCATTTCCGGAACATGCCTTAATAGCGCATTTCTGCATTCTAAACCCGGCTGACAATCGCTTGGATACATATCTACCTTGAAATCGGAAATCCCAGTAAGCTGTCCATGCGATTAATGATCTTGCCAGTCAGTACCCACATTTTTGCCAGCGGAATCGGAAGCCGCAATACAGGATAAGTAAAGAACCAATATCGGGGATTGTTGCGATATAACTCTTCGAGAATGGCAGCAGCATCTTCCGAAATATATCGGTCCGCTCCAGCTGTACGACCGTAGAGCATGGCCCATGGAAAAAAACTCTGAATAGTCCGGTTTAGAATTGCGCGTCCGATTGGATTTTCTAAGCCAAAGTAATGATTCACGAGCTTCCATAGCGCTGTACCGAATACCCGGCAGGTGCCGATACCGCCCGAGTTGTCCTGGCGCGCTGAAATAAGGACGTCTTCCACGCATACGCAGCGCGGACTGTCCCGCAGTAATGTGAAGGTCCATCCAAGCTGGGCCAGATTGGTGCCGTCCAGTTTTTTAAATTCATCCAGAGGTAATTGCTGAAATGCTGCTTTCCTGCTGATATTTGCACTGATAAATGTAAGCGACGTATAAGCGTACAGAGCAAAGTCTCTTGGACTGGCAAATTCCTTGAGTTTGCCAGTAAACGTGGGCCGGCTCTGCCGCTGATACCGCCCTCGAAAGGTTGATGCTTTCAGATACAGAAGATCGTAGCGACGACTCGCAAGATGAGTCAGCACGACATGTAATGCACCCGGCAGGATGATGTCATCGTCTCCAAAAATCCAGACATATTCACCACGTGCAGCCTCATAGCAGCGGATGAAATTGCCATCAGCACCAATGTTCTTTTCATTTCTGAAATATGTCAGCTTCAGTCCCTCTTGACGAAAGGATTCAACTACGGCCGGTGTTTCGTCCTGAGAAGCGTTATCGAAGACAATCAATTCCACGCGAGGTTCTTCTTTGAGTTGCGGGGCGAGTACTTCCAACAAATCCTGCAGACAGCTATGCCGGTTATAAGTTGGTATCGCAATCGTCAGAAGCGGGCGGTCACTGGGCATGCCAAAGTCTCCTGTATTTTATGAAGGTATAAGTTCCCAGCGGTAGACCCATGAATATGGCGACCATCAATGACCCGGTGGCAATACCAATTGGTCCATACGTTTTTCCCAAAAAATATGTGGAGCACCCTACAAGCAGGGCTCCGAGGACGGAATTTAAAAGAAATTTTTCCTGTTTGTGTGCTCTCAGATACAGGGCCTCAGCATTAATAAGGTTATTCAACATGGTATTCAAAAGGAGGATACCCAACGGGAGTGGATCGAGAATCCGGTGTGCCAAACGAAAGTGGGCCCAATTCAAATAAAGATCCACGCACCAGGCTACGAGTGCGCCCGCGGTGCAAACAGAAAATGACTGCTTGACCGCCCTGAAGAAAAGATTGTCCAAGTCGGCGTATTCTCGGCGTGCAATAAATGCACCGAACCGCGGGGCCTTGGTATTGATCCATGAGATAGAGATGGATTGTAAAGCGGCGCACAAGGTCAGAGACATTCCCATTTGACCGGCTATCACTGCTCCCTTATAGGCAAAAAGGACAGGGTTATAAAGCTGGAAGATAAAATAACCACATAGCCAACTGACAGCAATGCGCCACTGGAAATGCCAGACCTCGGTGCCCCAGTGAATTCCATAATGTCCTACTTTATATCGCAACAGCCCCAGTAACAGCTTACGTCTTCTGAAAAGCCAGAAAGAAGCCATGCATACATTGCCAGCGATCATCATTGCCGGCGTAAACAACCCCTGATGAGAAACCAGCGCCCCCCAGGCCAACAGGTTTCCGAAAGCGGCCTGCGTAAAACGAACACGCGCCACGTTCGCTACATAGCCGCAGCCTTCCATAAATGAGAGGACCGGATCAATCTGAAATGTAATTGCTGCGGCTATGGCAGTTGCATACCACGGCAGACGCCAGTGAACGGGAGGCCCGGGTTGCCGATGGGCAGCGAAGAAATGGCTCCCTGCAAGTATCAGAAAAATTGCCAGCAGCACTGCCGCACTTGTGTACCAGCGAACAGCCTTTTGCAAGACAGAGGCAAGGCGCGCATGGGCCACCGGGTCACCCTCAATCTCTTCATCGGCGGAAATCGTCAGGTGGGCCCGCTCATGACTTGCCATTTGCAGAATGACAAATGAGAACCCAAGTTCAAAAACGATCTGTAGCGCGACCAGGCTGCCGAAAGTGTAGTAGTAGCCCTGCTCTGCCGGCGTCAAAAATCTGGCGATGAGAATGAGTGTAATCAAGCCGGCAACGCTGGCCCAGACACGCGCCATGATCGTAAATGCGATCGGCTTGTCAATACCAATTCTGGTATGGAGCCAAATCCGCGCTCTCTGAAGCCGCGATACAAGCCAACCGGCCGGCATCGGGTCATCGCAGATCAAAGCCATTAAGTTGCCTCTACTAAAAAAATTCAGACGGTCCAAATGCAATACGTCTGGCAGGTTTTGGACGAACGGTTTGTCCCCAGTCTCTCGTCCTTTATTGTAATAATCTCCCGCTTAAGACCGGGACTTCAGGGCTTTCCGATACCTTTCCCGACACGTTAAAGAAGGTTCTCATATTTTTCGATTTGATCAAGCGTCTTCTGATGCATGTCCTGGCCCTGGTGCCAGCCTTGATACCAGTCAATGGTCCAGTCCAGTGCTTCTTCAATGCTTAACCTGGGATGCCATCCAAGCTCAGTTCTCGCTTTGCTCGCATCGAGGCGCAGAATTCCTGCTTCATGCACGCCAGCATCTGTATCACGCACCCAGCCAGCGCCAGGACCCCATGCAGCGGCCAAATGATCGGCGATCTGCTCCACTGTCCATGCACCGTCATCACCTGGACCGAAGTTCCATGCCGATGCATATTGCTGCTCTCCGGATAAAAGCTTTTCTGCGAGAAGGACGTAGCCAAAGACAGGTTCCAGCACGTGTTGCCAGGGACGAACCGCTTTTGGCCTGCGAATCAGCACTGGTGTTTTAGACTGAAAGCCTCGAATGAGATCAGGGACAAGGCGGTCTGCTGACCAATCACCGCCACCAATCACATTACCAGCACGCGCCGTAGCAAGTGCTACCCGATGCTCGAGCGAAAAAAATGAACTGCGATACGCGGCACTGACGATTTCCGCACATGCCTTGCTTGAAGAATAAGGATCGTGTCCGCCCAGAGGATCCGTTTCACGATATGGCCAGACCCATTCTTTGTTTTCATAACACTTGTCCGTAGTTACGCAGACAACAGCGCGAACGGAAGGTGTTTTGCGCACAGCTTCAAGCAAATGGGCCGTTCCCATCACATTGGTCGCGTAGGTCTCCAAAGGATCAACATAGGAGTGGCGGACCAAAGGTTGAGCTGCGAGGTGAAATACAACATCCGGAGCAAAATTTGTGAGTTCCATGCTCAATTGCGAACGATCGAGCAGGTTACCTCGTTTGTCCTGAAGTACTTTAGAAACATTGGCCGCTGTAAATAAATTCGGCTGAGTAACCGGATCGAGCGAGTATCCGCAGATTTTGGCGCCCAGCTTCGCCAGCCACAGTGCAAGCCATCCCCCTTTAAATCCAGTGTGCCCCGTCAGGAATACGCGACGACCCTGCCAAACCCTTACCATGTCTTCCACGGTGCACTCCCATTCGCCCATAGCTCTTCGAGCCGGTGTTTATCCCGGATCGTATCCATTGGCTGCCAGAATCCGTGATGGAAAAAGGCCTGCACCTGGTTTTTTGCTGTCAATCTCTGCATTGGCTCCTGTTCAAACATACAAACGTCATCGGGAATCTCATTCAGCACTTCGGGCGACAATACAAAATAGCCCCCATTGATCCATCCACCTTCGCCCTTTGGCTTCTCCTGGAATGCTGAGACGTTGGTCCCGTTGAGATCCAGTCCACCAAAACGCGCTGGAGGCTGCACCGCAGTCAAAGTGACACTTTTGCCGTGAGCACGATGAAAAGCAATACTGCTGGTGATGTCAATATTGCCAACCCCATCTCCATAGGTCATGCAAAATGCATCTTCATCGGCCAGATATTTCCGGACCCTCGCAAGCCTGCCACCAGTCCCTGTGCTTTCTCCGGTATCAATGAGAGTCACTCTCCACGGCTCAGCAACGCTCTGGTGGACCTCCATCCGGTTCTGCTGCATATCGAAAGTAACGTCCGACATGTGTAGAAAATAATTAGCAAAATATTCTTTGATCATGTAGCCCTTATATCCACAGCAAATAATGAAGTCATTAATTGCATGATGGGAATAGATCTTGAGAATGTGCCACAAAATGGGCTTTCCGCCAATCTCGACCATTGGTTTCGGGCGTACTCCTGTTTCTTCACTGAGGCGAGTTCCCAGGCCACCTGCGAGAATAACCGCTTTCATTTCAGTCTCGGATTCATTTAAAAGAAGTTTAAAATAGTAAATGAGCAATCAGACATGGACGTGTTCTCAGATTCACATCTCAATCATGATACGGTATACGGCTTTTTACTGATTGTGTATGCTAAAAATTAGCTGATGCGATGACTAATAAAGCGACCCAGCTTCGCCAACAAATTCTCAATCTTTGCTCTGAGTATTTTCAACACGCATTCCCCGAGCGCGATTTCAAACCTGCGGAATCTTCCGTTCCCGTTTCCGGGAAGATGATTGATTCGCAAGACTTGTGCTCGGTGGTGGATTCGGCTTTGGATTGCTGGTTCACAACGGGGCGGTTCGCTGAGGATTTTGAACGAAAGTTGTCCCGGTTTGTTGGCGTTCGATGTGCCTCTTTGGTCAATTCCGGTTCTTCAGCCAATCTCGTAGCAGTGAGTGCTCTGACCTCGCCCAAATTGGGAGATCGCCGCCTGAAACCGGGCGACGAAGTCATCACGGTCGCTGCCGGCTTTCCTACAACGGTAAATCCAATCATTCAGAACCAACTGGTTCCTGTCTTTGTTGACGTTACGGTTCCGGGTTATGAAATAGACACAAGTCAACTGGAAGCTGCTCGAAGTGAAAAGACCAGGGCCGTCGTTGTGGCGCATACACTGGGAAATGTTTTTGACCTGGATGCAGTGACAGCGTTTGTAAAAAAATACAATCTTTGGCTCATAGAGGATTGCTGCGATGCGCTGGGTTCTACCTGGAAAGGCAGGAATGTTGGCACATTTGGCGATATCGCCACCGTCAGCTTCTACCCGGCGCACCACATTACGATGGGCGAGGGTGGCGCAGTTCTGACAGACAAACCTAACCTGCAGGTACTGATCGAATCATTCCGTGATTGGGGCCGCGATTGCTGGTGCCACACAGGAAAAGACAACACCTGTGGCAAGCGGTTCGAGTGGCAACTTGGTACTCTGCCCTGCGGATATGACCATAAGTACACCTATTCACATATCGGCTACAACCTCAAAGCAACCGATATGCAAGCTGCCCTGGGTGCTTCTCAAATTGCAAAACTGCCAACTTTTATTCAGCGGCGGAAGGAGAACTTCCAATATCTTCGCAACGCGCTTCAGCCATTGGAAGAACACCTCATATTACCTGAAGCGACACCTGGCTCAGATCCTTCATGGTTCGGATTCCCTATTGGAGTGCGCGAAAGTGCTCCATTTCGGCGAGATGATCTGGTCCGCACTCTGGAAGCAAACAAGATTGGGACCCGGCTACTATTTGGGGGCAACTTATTGCGTCAGCCTGCTTATAAAGACTGCACGTATCGCGTGGTTGGCACCCTGCCAAATACAGATTTCGTGATGAACAATGTTTTCTGGATTGGTGTCTATCCCGGCTTGACCAGACCGATGCTGGACTTCGCGGCTGAGGTCATCGGAAATTTTGTCCGTAATGTAACTGAAGAGTCCTCCGAGCCTCAATTTCCGGTGCTTCGATAAGCGATTACATCTGATTTTCTATTATGATACCTTCTTACTTGTATATATAGCTGAATGTGACGGGAGAGTCTTTTGGCTTAAATATTCACAATCTAGTTCCAATCTCTTCGCGATTGAAGAGAATTCTCTTCATTGATATTTCGACAGTCTCTTCAGGTTTCAGCAATCAGGAGCACTTCGTGAACACAGTACAGATTGGCAATCGGCTGGTCGGTGATGGCCAACCCTGCTTCATCATAGCCGAAATCGGAATTAATCATAATGGCGACATAGATATTGCAAAACGCCTCATCCGGGTTGCGGTTGCTGCCGGCTGCGATGCCGTTAAATTTCAAAAACGCACACCTGAGCTTTGCGTGCCACAGGCCCAACGCAATCACATGCGCGATACGCCCTGGGGCTATATCTCTTATATGGAGTATCGCGAAAAGGTTGAATTTGGTCAGGAGCAGTACAAAGAAATTGACCGATATTGTCGTGAGCAGGGTATTCTTTGGTTCGCCTCCTGCTGGGACGAGCCTTCGGTTGATTTTCTTGAGCAGTTCGATCCTCCCTGTTATAAGGTTGCCTCTGCCGGCCTTACCAATGATGCATTGCTGAAACACACTCGCGATACAGGCAAGCCGGTGCTGCTTTCCACAGGTATGAGTTCGATTGCCGACATAGATCACGCCATTGACATTCTGGGCAAAGAAAACCTCGTCCTTCTGCATACTGTCAGCACTTATCCGGCGAAATATGAAGAATTGAACCTGCGTGCCATCGCTACTCTGCGGAATCGTTACCGGGTCCCCGTTGGATACTCCGGTCATGAGACAGGTATTGCTTCAACCGTAGCTGCGGTTGCATTAGGTGCATGCTGCATCGAGCGCCACATCACGCTCGATCGCGCTATGTGGGGTTCAGATCATGCTGCTTCTCTTGAGCCTACAGGTCTCACCCGCGTCTGCCGTGATATTCGCCTGGTTGAAACCAGCATGGGAGACGGGGAGAAGAAAGTAATCGAAAGAGAGCTTCCTATCATTGCGAGATTGCGCGGCCAGAGCTAACATGTTCGAGAAAATCAAGGCAATTGCCACAGATGTCGACGGTGTTTTGACCGACGGCACGTTCTGGTGGGGAACGAACGGCGAGGAGTTCAAACGTTTCTGCTTTGCAGACGTAACAGGTGTTGCAATGGCCCGTAAGGCCGGCTTGAAATTGGCCCTGGTTTCCGGAGAGTCGAGCGAAGCTGCAAAATTGCTGGTCCAGCGCTTTGCCGACAAGCTGCAGATCCCTGACATCTACAAGGGCTGTCATGACAAAGCTGGAGCGGTAAAAGAGTTCGCCGGACGGTATGGCTTGCGGCTTTCAGAAGTCTGTTTTATTGGAGATGACACGCTCGATGTACCAGCGATGGAAATCGTTGGAGTTGCAGTTGCTCCTGCCAATGCTCAAAAAATCGCAAGAGAAAATGCTACATGGATTGCCTCTGCCAATGGCGGCTCAGGGGTTTTACGTGAAGTGATTGAAATGGTCCTTGAGCAACAAAAAAATTCCAAATAATCAGAATGCCTGCAACCATAAAACTCTCTGACTATGTTATGCAGTTCCTGGCCGATAAGGGACTGACGCATGTTTATATGCTCGCTGGCGGCGGCGCCATGCACCTGGACGACTCTCTGGGGCGCTGCTCCGGTTTGCAGTATGTGTGTAATTTGCATGAACAGGCCTGCGCTATTGCCGCAGAAGCCCATTCGCGCGTTACCAATCATCTGAGCGCCGTCCTTGTTACCACGGGACCGGGCGGTACAAATACGATTACGGGTGTAGCCGCTGCATGGCTGGACTCGACTCCTGTGCTGTTTATCTCCGGACAGGTCAAACGCGCTGATCTGAAACGGGACTCTGGCGTGCGCATTCTGGGTGTACAGGAAATTGATATTGTTTCGATCGTTGACTCAATCACGAAATATGCTGTCACAATCGAAGACCCGCAGAGTATCCGATATCACCTGGAAAGAGCGGTGCACCTGGCGCTGACAGGCAGGCGTGGACCGGTGTGGATTGATATTCCATTGGACGTACAAGCTGCGCAGATTGATCCCGCTTCGTTGCCGGGCTTTGTCCCTGACGATGTCTCTGCCGCAACCTCGCCTGCGGAAGTACTACGCAAACAAGTTGCAGAAACAATCGAACTCTTGCGGGCGGCGGAAAGACCTGTAGTGCTTGCCGGAAATGGCATTCGTATGTCAGGCGCGCTGGAGCAATTCACTCGGGTGGTCGAAAAGCTCAGGATTCCTGTGCTCACGACATGGCTCGGCCTGGACCTCATTCCAGATGAGCATCCGCTATGTTTTGGCCGTCCGGGGTCCCTTGCCCCTCGCGGAGCAAACTTTACTCTTCAGAACTGCGATCTGTTACTGATTGTTGGCTCGCGTCTGGATATGGCCATGACCGCGTATGCACATGACCGCCTGGCGCGTGGTGCTAAAAAAGTCATGGTGGACATAGATCCGGCCGAAATCCGCAAAATGAAGACGCGGATCCATGTCCCAATTGTTGCTGACGCTCGTGCTTTCCTGACTGAGTTCGACAAGCAATCTACCGATGTTGATCCTCGCCGCTGGAAGAACTGGGTAAAACGTTGTGAGGAATGGAAGTCAAAATATCCGATCGTGCTGCCTGAACACCGCAATCGCCCCGGAGAACTCAGCATGTATCACTTCTCTGAAGTTCTGAGTGATCATCTTGCGGAAGGAGATGTGATCGTTCCGGGGAGCTCTGGGTTTGCTATCGAAATTTTTCTTCTCTGTCTCAAAATCAAGCGCAACCAGCGCTGCTTTCATAACCGGGGCACTGGCTCAATGGGATTCGGCTTGCCGGCAGCCATTGGTGCGGCGGTGGCCAGCGGACGCCGAACAATTTGTGTGGACGGCGACGGTGGGTTCCAGATGAATATTCAGGAATTGGCCACTGTGGAGCGGCTTAGACTTCCTATCAAGTTCTTTGTTGCCAACAATGACGGGTATGCTTCCATCCGCGCGTCTCAAACCGGTTATTTTCAACGCCTGGTGGGCGCAGACAGAACCAGTGGAGTCACGCTGCCGGAGCTTGAAAAAATTGCCCATGCTTACGGGCTGCCTTTCGCGCGGATTTCAGACAAGAATAACTTGAATGAATCTGTAAAAGATGTTCTGCAAAGCGAGGGCCCGGTTGTTTGCGAGGTCATGGTTGCCGCCAATGAGGAACGGATTCCGCGGGCCTCTTCTTTTATCAAACCAGATGGCTCAATGGGGTCCAAACCGCTCGAAGACCTGTTCCCGTTTCTTCCGCGTGAAGTCTTTCTCTCGGAAATGATTATTCCACCTCTGGAGGACTGATGGCCGCCGCGAAGCCTCTGGCTGCCCGGGACCTGAATCTAATACTCGAACGCACAGCCCCGCTCTGGGAAGAAGTACGGGGAAAACGGATTTTTCTGACTGGTGGAACTGGTTTTTTTGGTTGCTGGCTGGTAGAGAGCTTCTGCCATATCAACCGGGTTCTTGGTCTTGATGCAAGACTTGTAGTGCTCACCAGGAACCCCGCCGCCTTTGCGGAAAAATGTCCTCATCTCGTGGCTGATGCTGCTCTGACCATGCATCAGGGAGACGTACGCAATTTTATTTTTCCTGATGGAGCCTTCAGCCATATTATCCACGCTGCAACAGATACCGATGCGAAATTTGCAAATCAGGCCCCACATGAGATGTTCACCACGATCATTGCAGGCACAGAACGGGTCCTGCAATTTGCAGTCATGCGAGGCACACAAAAATTTCTTCTGACAAGTTCGGGGGCTGTATATGGAAAGCAGCCACCCACGATTACGCACTTACAGGAAACATATGGTGGTGCACCTGATCCTGTGGAGCCGGGGAGTGTCTATGGAGAAGGTAAACGCGCGGCGGAACTCCTGTGCGCTTTATATCAAAAGGGAAATAACCTGGAATGCAAGATCGCCCGCTGCTGGGCCTTTTGTGGACCGCATCTTCCGCTGGACCGGCATTTCGCCATCGGCAATTTCATTGGCGATGTGCTCTCCGGCCGGCCCATTCAGATTCAGGGAGATGGCACGCCTCGCCGTTCTTATCTCTACTCCGCGGATCTTGCAATCTGGTTATGGACACTGCTCTTCACCGCACCGGCGCTTGTGCCCTTCAATGTCGGCTCTGATCATGATGTCAGCATCCTGGAACTGGCACATATCGTCGCGGCGACCCTGAATCCGAAAACAGAAATCCGCGTAGCCCATAAATCTGTTCCCGGAACGCTCCCACAGCGGTATGTCCCATCCATTGATCGTGCTCGAGAAAAACTCGGGCTCGATGTCAGTATTGGCCTGGAAGAGGCAGTCCGCCGAACAGCAGAGTGGTATAGTAAGTAGCTTTTATCTGGGGTGTTTTCCCATATCTCATTCGACGGCCACACGAGATGCCCACCGCTCCTTCAAGTTCAGGAATGGGCTTTCAAACCAGCGAAAACTCAGCCATGCAAGGAATAATGTGCCGCCCAGTGCTATAACGGCTGTCAGGGCCTCTGCACGTTGCACAATTGCATGATCGCTAAGCCGCGAGCCTGCATAAACGTAATGCGCGACTTTATTCGAGAAGCTGAAATACAGCAGATGCGGGATGTCGTGCAAAACATACGCACCATAGCTTATGCGGCCCATCCAGCGTAAGGGACGAAGGTTGAACAACCTGTACAGGAAGTTTCCGGGTTGCAAAGTCATCAGAATCAGCATGGCCGAAAGCAAGTCAATTGCGCTCAGCCCCCAGGTAAACTTCCAATCTGGATACACGTAAGGTCGTTGCCAGATATGAACGTGTGGACGAAATATCATCCACAAGGCGACGATTGCCACTGCAACAGGAAATAATTTACGCACCAGACGTAAGCACTGCTCTTTTTCTTGTCCCCGGATGACCAAAGCAAAAAATCCGCCAAGCAGAAGAGCATCCAGCCGAAATGGCGTAAGCCTGTAGAGAATCTCATTATTGAGCATCCAGTCCGGGAAAACATGCTCGCCGAGCAAACGCAAACCAAGACACAGCGGAAACATTGCAATACAGAGTCTGAGTAATTGCTTTCTGTCCCGTAGCCAGAAAACGATCCACGGCCAGAATAAGTAAAATTGCTCTTCAACGCACAGCGACCAGAAGTGCCCAAGATAAAGCTTCACTGTATGAGGGCCCACTAACCCTGTTGGTTGAAAATCAGCCAGCATCTGAATGGGATCGTAAAGACTGTATGGTTGAATAAACCGCGCGAAATTACCCAAATATGCAGGCCAAACCAGCCAATGCCAGTTTATTTGCCAGTGCACGAATGGCTTAAGCAGAAGAATGACTAGTAAGGTCCCGTAATATAGCGGAAAAATACGCAATGTTCGCCGAACATAAAAATTTCGCACACGATGCGTGTCATTACGGGTGTCAAACAAAATTCCAGTAATCAGAAAACCGGAGAGAACAAAAAATACATCAACTCCGGCCCACCCCCATGGAATTCCAAGATAGTGTTCACCAAACACCATTAAGAACGCTAGAGCGCGCACTCCATCCAAAGCTGGATAGAAGGCCCGGTTCTCTGGCCGCGTCCACTCGGTATTACCCGAGACGATTAGGGATTCTGCAGTATTTTTCCTGGATAAGGACAGCACCAACTTAGTTTATCCGGACACCGAACAGAGGGCATCCTTCCGGGAAGTCCATACATGAACATTCATTAGATGCTCCCCATGCCTGGATATCTGGCGTTCTTCGCGATGAGCAAAACTGAAAAAGGAAAGTCTAATCTCCAGCCAGAACTGCTTCCCTTCTTGCTTTCTCGCGTTCGAAGTAGCGTTCCATAAATTTCGTATCAAATTTGCCTTCGCGGAAGTCCTGGTCTTCAAAGATTCCGCGATGCAGCGGGATCGTAGTGTGTATT
>Ga0070739_10004569_pt1 | contig 16274 bp, 14 predicted proteins | sample Coa_R1_7_FD_66445 | JGI IMG/M metagenome (GOLD analysis project Ga0070739, IMG submission 66445) | Surface soil microbial communities from Centralia Pennsylvania, which are recovering from an underground coalmine fire - Coalmine... | ecosystem: Environmental > Terrestrial > Soil > Unclassified ... | reverse complement strand
GTCACCGCAGTAGTGGCAAGAATACTCAGTGCAGCGCCAAACAGGTTGAGCTTCAAGATTTTTCCTTTGGCATACGATGAGGTGTCGCGCGCGGGCGCGGCCGCAGTCTGCCGAGCTGGGCCTTCCCCGCCACCATGAGGCATGGTAATTGCGGCCGGTTGCCGCTGCACATCGCCGAATCCACGATTTCAGCACCCGTTTCCGGCCTATTCACGCTTCTGCGCGGGTGCTATTCACATATGGCGCAGCGTTACACCGTGACTGAGGCGCCGCGTTCCAGCTCGATGATTCGGTCGGCCATGCCACGGCGCCGCATTTCCCGGGTGAAATCGCCTAGCGGTGAAGCGAAGACGCCATAGTCGTCGAAGTGGATCGGGATCATCTTCGGCAGCTTGAGCACCTCCACCAGATCTGCTCCCTGCCGGCCGTCCATGGTGACGGTAACCCCGAACGGCAGCCGCCGACCCGCTGGCAGTCGTGTCCCGCCCAAGTGCAGCAGACCGAGGTCGATGGTGTCGAAACGCACCGGGATGTCGTTGAGCTCCTCGATAAGCAAGGTGTCCCCGGAGATGTACAGCCGCCGCGAGGAACCGTTAACCGGCCCGAACTCGAGCATGGTGCCCATTACCGGGGGCAGCAGTCGATGTCCCCACACCGGCGCGTGCCGGCCGGGTAACGACGTCATCGTGACAGTGGTGTCGCCTTTGGTGACGGTGTGGGATTGCCAAGTCGACATCCCAAGGGCGGCGCCGAATCCGCGGCGATGCAGCCGTTTGGCGGCGTGTGGCGTGGTCAGGATCGGCAACCCGTGGTCCAGACGCTGCTGCGCCACCCGGTCCCAGTGATCGCCGTGCATGTGGGACAGCACGATAGCGTCCAGCGGCGGCAAGTCCTCGACGCCGAGGGCGGGTTCCTTGCGGCGCTTGGACACCAGGCCGTAGCCGAGGTAGGCGTGCTGACCGCGGTGCAGGAAGTTCGGGTCGGTCAACAGCGTCACGCCGTCGGCCGCTATTAATGTGGTTGCGTTGCCGACGAATGTCACGGTGATTTCCATACTGTCGGCTACCCCGGATTGGCTGTGATGCAACAGGCACGCTTCCGGAAGGGTGGCTCGCCGGATCTTGGTTAGCGGTGCGGATGAAGCTTGATGACTTGCTCGGTCGGGTTCGATGGCGCCGGAGAGACAGCGGCGATGGCCTGTTGGGCGATGCTGCCCAGGTACAGCGAGCCGTCGTGTTCGCGGACGCCAGTGACCATGCGGTAGCCGCACCGGCGACTGCATGCCAGCCGCGCGACTGCGGTTCCGTCGCGGTTGATCGCCAGCACGCGTGCCGTTGCCGCCGGCGCGTGGTTGACGGCACTCGCCGCCCGTCCGATGAGCCGGCGCGCCGAACGGGGGGTTCGCTGGGCGAAGCGCAGGGGCCGTATCCCCGTGACCGGTAGCGCTACCCAGATTCGTCCCAACGTGCCGGTCGACAGGTTGTCGGGTAAGCCCGGCAGTTGGTCGACCAGCACCTCGGATTCGCCGCAGCGCGGCCCGTGCAACCACACTCGATGAATGCGAGCGGTGCTCGTTTCGGCGACCGCGACGAAGGACTCATCGTCGGCGAGGGCGACGCCGTTGGCGAACTCCAGGTGATCGAGCAACACCTGCACTTCACCCGCGGGGTCGCGGCGCAGCAACCGGCCTGTGGCGGTGCGTTCGATGACGTCGGTCTGGAAGGCATCGAGCCCATAGCGGCGCGAGGAATCGGTGAAGTAGATGGTTCCGTCGCCGGCGACGGCCGCGTTGTTGCACAGTTTCATCGGCTCACCGTCGACCGTTGTAACCAGCGGCTCAACCGAATCGCCGGCGGGGTCTACGCGCAGCAAACCTCGGTGCGCATCGCAGACAATCAGCCGGCCGTCGGGCAGGGCCTCGATCCCGAGCGGGCGACCGCCGGTGTCTGCCACCACTTTGATGTTGGACCCGTCTTTGGCTACGCTCAGCAGCCGGCCGTCGGCGACACCGGTGACCAACCGATCTTCGAGCACCGCGACATCCTCTGGCCCGTCTCCATGTATTTCTAGTCGGTACAGCTCAGGCGTCGGATTAGGGGCCATGCTGCGATTTACCCGGCGTGGCAGTGGACCAACCGTCGGACACGAGACGAAGCGGCGCTGCCCCCCGTCAGCGTAAGGCCGCGTAGGCGACGGCGACCTCGGCGGCCAGCGCGGCGTTGTCCGCGATGAGCTGTTGGTTGACGGCGACGCTTCGGCCGTCCGTCAACTCTTCGACCAAGGAAAGGACGGCCGGGGTCACCGCCTGACCGGTGACCCCGGCTTCATGTACTTGGCTGACCGCCTCGGCGACCAGGGGCTTGATGTCCAGCTCGGGATCGGGCGGGCGGCCCAGCAGCAGCCCGGACGACCCGGCCAGCTCCCAGTGGATCGAGGCCACCCGCGCGGTGTCGGCGACGCTGTCCACCCGTGCGGCTACCGGTGGGCCACCCTGGCCGCAATAGAAGAGGGGAAGCGTGTCCGTCCGCCAGCCCAGGACCGGCACGTTCAGCGTCTCCAGCAGCTCCGCCGTCGCCGACACGTCCAAGATGGCCTTGGCGCCGGACGACACCACCAATGTCGCGGTGCGGGCGAGTTGAAGGAGATCACCCGAGATATCGAGGGTTTCAACGAACCCGCGATGCACGCCGCCGATCCCGCCTGTACCCATGAACCGGATGCCCAGCAGGCGGCAAATGGCCAGAGTTCCGCCGACGGTGGTTGCACCCAGCGTCCGCTGGGCCACGCAGGCTGCGATATCTCGGGCACCTGCCTTGTGCGCGGCGGCCCCGGCCTGGGCGAAGCGGTCAAGTTCGGCAGCGCTCAGCCCGGCCCGAACGAAGCCATCCACGATGCCGACCGTGCACGGCACAGCGCCGGCGGCACGCACGCGCTGCTCGGCCTGCTGCGCGGCGAGCAGGCCACGTCCCTTCGAAAACCCGTGCGAGACCAGCGTGGTCTCCAGCGCCACCACCGGGCGACCCGAGCGCAGCGCGTCAGCGACCTCGTCCGCCACCCGCAGCGCGCCGGAGCCGCCGGCGCTCACAGATGCCGAGCTCACGGCAGTGCTCCGATTGTCGTTCGCCGGCTGACGAACCGGTGCCGCGATCCGCTGACCGGGTCATCGAATTCCAGGCTGTACGCCAACAAGTGCAACGGCGTGCTGAAGTCATCCGGCGCTACGTCAATGACCTTCGGATACAAGGGATCCCCGTGGATCGGTATGCCCAGCGACGTCATGTGGACTCGCAGCTGGTGGGTGCGGCCGGTTTGCGGCGTCAGCCGGTAGAGGCCGTCCGGCGAGACCAGCTCGATCAGCGTCTCGGCGTTCGGCTCACCCGCCTCCTCGAGGGCCTGTAAGCAACCGCGCCGCTTCGTAATTCGGCTGCATACCACGCGCGGTAGAACCAGCTCTGGATTGACCGCGGCCCGCGCAAGGTATGTCTTGCGCACCTGCCTGTGCGCGAACAGGGTTTGGTATGCGCCGCGCAGCTCGCGACGGGTGGTGAAAAGCAGTACCCCGGCGGTCAATCGGTCCAGGCGGTGCGCCGGGCTCAATTCCGGCAAGCCGAGTTCGCGGCGTAACCGCACCAGCGCGGTCTGCGAGACGTGACGGCCCCGCGGCATCGTGGCCAGGAAATGTGGCTTGTCGACCACCACGATGTCGTCGTCGCGATATAGCACCGGGATGTCGAAGGGCACCGGCACTTCGTCGGGCAGATCGCGATACAGGTAGACACAAGCGCCCGCCGGCAGCACCGTCGTCTCGTCGACCACGGCACCGTCGGCGGTAACCACTTGTCCAGCAAGGACTTTCGCACTAGCAGCCGACCCGAACCGTGTGGTCAGCTCGGCCAGAACCGGCCCGCCACGCAGCCGCAACCGTGCGGGGCCCAGTCCAATGGCCGGTTCTGGCCTCGCTACCCCGGTAGCTCGGCCGCCACCTGCCGGTCCAATGGTCGGTTCTGACCTCGCTACCCCGGTAGCTCGGCCGCCACCTCCCGGTCCAATGGTCGGTTCTGGCCTCGCTACCCCGGTAGCTCGGCCGCCACCTCCCGGTCCAATGGTCGGTTCTGGCCTCGCTACCCCGGTAGCTCGGCCGCCACCTCCGAGTCCTTCACGCACCGGCAACGGTGCCGGTCTCACGTTAGCGGCACCGGTTCGAGGATCTCCGCGCGCGCCTCGGGGGCGCTGGCCCGCAAGGCGTCCGCTGACACGTCGTCGGGCTGGGTTTGCGAGAGGATCTCGGCCTCCACCCGCGCGCGGTAGGTCTCGACCTCGCGGTCGATGTCCTCCTGGTGCCAGCCCAAGATCGGCGCGACAACTTCGGCCACCTCGCGGGCGCAGTCGACACCGCGGTGAGGGTATTCGATGGAGATGCGGGTCCGACGGGCCAGGATGTCTTCCAGGTGCAGCGCGCCCTCGGCGGCGGCGGCATAGGCGGCTTCGACCTTGAGGTAGACCGGCGCGGCGGTGATCGGGTTGAGGAGCTCACGGCGATCCTCTGCCATCGCCAGCACCTCGCTGATCAGCGACCCGTAGCGGTCGAGCAGATGCCGTACCCGGTAGGGATGCAGCCCGTTGAGCGCACCGACATGTTCGGCCTGGTTGATCAAAGCGAAATAGCCGTCGGCGCCCAGCAGCCGCACCTTTTCGGTGATCGACGGCGCTACCCGCGCCGGAATGTATTGCGCGGCAGCGTCTATCGCATCGACCGCCATGACCCGATAGGTGGTGTACTTGCCGCCGGCGATGGACACCAGACCCGGGGTGGGCACCGCCACGGCGTGCTCCCGCGACAGCTTGGAAGTTTCGTCGCTTTCCCCGGCCAGCAGCGGCCGCAGCCCGGCGTAGACGCCGTCGATGTCGGCGTGGGCCAGCGGGATCGCCAGCACAGTGTTGACGGTTCCGAGGATGTAGTCGATGTCGGCTTTGGTGGCTGCGGGGTGCGCCAGGTCGAGGTTCCAGTCGGTGTCGGTGGTCCCGATGATCCAGTGGCTGCCCCACGGGATGACGAACATCACGGACTTCTCGGTGCGCAGGATGATCGCGACGTCGCTGACGATGCGGTCCCGAGGCACGACGATGTGCACGCCCTTGGATGCTCGTATCTGGAATCGCCCGCGCTGCTTCGACAATGCCTGGATCTCGTCGGTCCATACCCCGGTCGCGTTGACGACGACATGGCCGTGAACCTCGGTGACCGACCCGTCCTCTGAGTCACGCACGCGCACACCGGTCACCCGATCGCCCTCGCGCAGCAAGGCGATCACCTGGGTCGAGGACCGCACCACCGCGCCGTAATGGGCGGCGGTGCGGGCAACGGTCAAGGTGTGCCGCGCGTCGTCGACCACGGTGTCGTAGTAGCGGATACCGCCGATCAACGAGTTGCGCTTGAGACCGGCGCACAGTCGCAGAGCGCCGGCTCTGGTCAAATGCTTTTGCGGTGGAACAGATTTCGCGCCGCCGAGCTGGTCGTAGAGCAGCATGCCCATAGCCACGTACGGGCGTTCCCACCACCGCTTGGTCAGGGGATAGAGAAACGGCAACGGCTTGACCAGGTGCGGTGCCAGCGTGGTCAGTGACAGCTCGCGTTCGTAGAGCGCCTCACGCACCAGCCCAAATTCCAACTGCTCGAGGTAGCGCAGGCCGCCGTGAAACATCTTCGACGAACGGCTGGATGTGCCTGAGGCGATGTCCCGTGCCTCGACCATCGCCACTTTCAGGCCGCGGGTCGCTGCGTCTAGTGCGCAACCCGAGCCCACCACGCCGCCGCCGATGACCACGACGTCGAATTGCTCGGCGCCGAGCCGCTCCCAGGCCGCGGCACGTTGCTCGGGCCCAAGGGTGGATGCCGGCCAAAATCGCCCGCTCCCCGGTGCGCTCACGGAACAGGACTCCTCGGTTACTCGTCAGTAGGACGCTGGCTCCCCAGGCTACCTGGGGTCAGTCCAAATCGTCGTGCGCCATCAGCCGGCGGGCAGCCTCGGTGATCGAACCTGACAGCGACGGGTAGACGGCCAGTGTCTGCTCCAACTCGTTGACCGTGATCCGGTTTTGCACGGCCACCGCGATCGGCAGGATCAACTCCGATGCGATCGGCGCGACCACGACCCCGCCGATCACCACGCCGGTGGACCGCCGGCAGAAGATCTTGACGAAGCCATGCCGCAGCCCGGACATCTTGGCCCGGGCGTTGGTCCGCAACGGCAGCATGATGGTCCGCGCCAGCACTGAGCCGTCGTCGATCATCGACTGCGGCACGCCGACGGCGGCGATCTCGGGCCTGGTGAAGACCGTCGCGGCCACGGTGCGCAACCGGATGGGGCTGACGGCCTCGCCGAGTGCGTGATACATCGCGATCCGGCCCTGCATCGCGGCGACCGACGCCAACAGCAGCAGGCCGGTGCAGTCGCCCGCGGCGTAGATACCGGGCACCGATGTCCGGGATACCCGGTCGACGGTCAGGTAGTCGCCGCGCCCGAGCTCGATGCCGACCCGCTCCAGGCCCAGGCCGCTGGTATTGGGAATGGAGCCGATCGTCATCAGGGCGTGGCTGCCTTCGACGGTGCGGCCGTCGGTCATGGTGACCAGCACTCCGCCGTCGGTGCGGGTAACCGATTGGGCGCGTGCGTTTTTCACCAGCTTGACGCCGCGTTCGGCAAACGACTCCTCGAGCACCAGCGCGGCGTCGGCGTCCTCGTAGGGCAGCACGCGATCGCGGCTGGCCACCACCGTCACCGCCACCCCGAGCTCGGTGTACGCGTTGACGAATTCGGCCCCGGTGACACCGGAGCCCACCACGATCAAGTGGTCGGGCAGCGAGTCGAGGTCGTAGAGCTGTCGCCAGGTCAGGATCCGCTCGCCGTCCGGCTGGGCGGACGGCATGATCCGCGGGCTGGCGCCGGTGGCGATCAGCACGACGTCGGCGTCGTGCACGCTGGTAGTGCCGTCGGGGGCGGTCACCTTGATGCAATGGCGCGCCAGGCCGGGGCTGGCGTCGACCAGCTCGCCGCGGCCCGCGATGACCTCGACACCCACGCTGAGCAGCTGCTGGGTGATGTCAGCGGACTGCGCTGCGGCCAGGGTCTTGACGCGCTGGTGGATTTCCGGCAGCGAGATCTTGGCGTCGTCGATATCGATGTCGAAGCCCAGCTGTGGGGCCCGGCGCAGTTCGGTGCGCACCCCGGTAGAGGCGATGAACGTCTTCGACGGCACGCAGTCGGCCAGTACGGCAGCGCCACCGATGCCGTCGGAGTCAACGACGGTGACCTGGGCGTCGCGCGCCGCGGCGACCAGTGCCGCCTCGTAGCCGGCCGGGCCTCCGCCGAGGATCACAATGCGGGTCGCCACGGGTTCAACCTAGCCAACTTGTCGGATAGGCGCCGCGCAGGCGGGCGCCGTTTAAGCTTTCCCCGTGCCGCTCTACGCCGCCTACGGGTCGAACATGGATCCAGAGCAGATGGCAAAGCGTGCACCGCACTCGCCGATGGCGGGAACGGGCTGGCTGCACGGGTGGCGGCTCACGTTCGGCGGTGAGGACATCGGCTGGGAGGGGGCGCTGGCCACCGTCGTCGAAGATCCCGATTCCAAGGTGTTCGTCGTGCTCTACGACGTGACACCGGCCGACGAGAAAAATCTGGATCGGTGGGAGGGCTCCGAGCTCGGCATCCACAAGAAGATCCGCTGCCGGGTCGAGCGGATATCCTCTGACACCACAACCGATCCCGTACTTGCATGGCTGTACGTGGTCGACGCCTGGGAGGGCGGGCTGCCGTCGGCGCATTACCTGGGCGTCATGGCCGACGCCGCGGAGATCGCCGGTGCGCCCGCCGATTACGTGCATGACCTGCGCACCCGCCCGGCCCGCAACATCGGCCCCGGCACCTAGCCCTTTTTCCGCGAGCGGGCGTGTCGGCACACCGACACGCCGTCGCCGACGGCAATTTGCGCCCGCTCGCGGTGTAATTACGCCGCCCTGGCACGCTGCAGCTGCACCTCGATGTGGCGGACAAGCTCCCACGGCCGTCGTCGGACGTCCTCGGCGACGATGGGCACAGCGACCCAGTCCAGCTCTTGAAGTGCAGCGGTACGGCGACGGTCCCGGAAGAAAGCTTCTGGGCCGCTGTGCCAGTCGACGCCGTCGTACTCCGCCGCGACACGGTACTCAGGCCACGCGAAGTCCACCCGCCAAACCTGGCGGCCATTGTCGACGATTTCGTATTGCAGCGCTGGCGTCGGCAATCCACCGTCGATCATGACCAGGCGTGCTTCGCTTTCCATCGGGGATTCCGCCTCCGGGGCGGCCAGCGGAAGCAGCTGACGCACAGCCACGATGCCGCGGCGACCGCGCTGATGGTCGGCGGCCCTGCGCAAGTCGTCACGGCTACATGTCCCACTCCGCAGCGCCGCGTCGAGCGTCGCAAGTGCGCGGGCCCGGCGCAGGCTGCGGGCCACCTCGATCGCGGTCCACGCCGGTGTGGTAGCCGGCCGTCCGGCGACCAGGGTCAGCGGGGCGTCCTTGCGTCGGTGTATGACAAGTCCGTCGGCGGGCCGCAAGTGATGGTCGCCGGGATCTAGGACATGCAAGTCCCGGGTGTCTTCGGTGTCGAAGCCGTAGCCCCCTGCGGCCGTGCTCAGGCAGACAGCGACCGTGCTGCCGGTCGCCAGATCCAGGCCGCGCAGCCGCAATCCGGTGTCCACATTGCCGCTGCCGTAGATGCCGTGCCAAAGTTTTTGCAGCACACCACATTTCAGATCGGCTTCCAGCTCACGACGGCTGAGCACTGTCAATGCCTGGCCTTTCGTCACAACTCCGCCTTGCGTGTCGAGCAGTCGGGCGAGTTCTTGGTTCATGGCGGCCATCGTGGATTCGTGGAAGGTATCGCGGTGTTTATGCCGGCTACCCGCCAGCCGATCTGTGCATAAAGCTTCTGCTGTGCATGGCCCCCGTCACGGCGAGCGGGCGCAAAGTGCCGGCCCGCGCGGCGTGTCGGCGTGCCGACACGCCCGCTCGCGGCAGATTGCAGCTAGAAGGCCGCGGACTGCTCGACGATGTTGACCATCACGCGGACCCCAATCGCCAGGGCTCGCTCATCGAGATCAAATGTCGGCTGATGCAAGTCCAGCTGCGGCCCATGGCCGGACCACACACCGAGACGCGCCATCGCACCCGGTATCTCCTCCAGATACCAGGAGAAGTCTTCGCCGCCGCCGGACTGGCGGGTGTCGGCCAGGACATCCGGGCCGACGGCTTCGATGGCGTGAGTGAGGATGCGCGTCGAGATCTCCTCGTTGACCACCGGCGGCACACCGCGGTGATACTGCATCGTGTGGACTATCTCCAGCGGCGACAGCAGTGCGGACACCGCCTGGCGGATGATGCCCTCGAGGCTTTGCCAGGTTTCGCGGCTAGCGGTGCGCACGGTTCCGGCCAGCACACCAGTCTGGGGGATGGCGTTGGCCGCTGCGCCGGCGTTGACCGCGCCCCACACCAAGACAGTGCTCTTGCGGGGGTCGATGCGCCGCGACAGCACACCGGGCACCCCGGTGATCAAGGTGCCGAGCCCGTAGACCAGGTCAGCGGTCAGGTGCGGCCGGGAGGTATGCCCGCCCGGCGAATACAGGGTGATCTCTAGCCGATCGGCGGCCGACGTGATGGGTCCCTGCTTCACCGCCACCTTGCCGACGGCAAGGCGGGGGTCGCAGTGCAACGCGAATATCCGCGTGACCCCGGTCAGCACTCCCGCCGCGATCGCGTCGATCGCGCCGCCCGGCATCAGCTCTTCGGCTGCCTGAAAGATCAGACGCACCCCGACCGGCAATTCGGGCGCCGACGCCAAGGCCAGCGCGGTGCCGAGCAGGATGGCGGTGTGCGCGTCGTGACCGCAGGCGTGCGCGACGTTGGGCATCGTCGAGGAGTACGGCGCTCCCGTGCGCTCGGCCATCGGCAGCGCATCCATGTCGGCGCGCAACGCGATCCGTGGCTCGTGCTCGGGGCCGAAGTCGCAGGTCAAGCCCGTCCCGCCCGGCAGTACCTTGGGGTTGAGTCCGGCGTCGGCCAACCGCTCGGCGACGAACTGGGTGGTGGCGAACTCCTGGCGGCCCAGCTCGGGGTAGCGGTGGATGTGGCGCCGCCACTCGATCAGCTCGTCGTGGTGGGCGGCCAACCAGGACTCGGCGCTGTCGACGAGGCTCACGACGCCGCCCGCTGCTCACGTGCCTCCAGCACCCGGTCCCGTTGGGCCGGGGTTTCGGCGAGGCGAACTACCGTGCGGGCCAACATGGTTGCGCCTTCCACAACCGCGCGGTCGGCGCTGGGCCGGACGGCGGCGTCGGCGAACGCGGCCTGATGCACGGTAGCGCCGCCGGCGTCGATGCCGATCACCGGATGAATGCCCGGCAGCACCTGGGTCACGTTGCCCATATCGGTGCTGCCTAGCGGCAGGCTTGCCTCAATTTCGACGGGAAGTGCCTCGCGTCCGAGTCGGCGCATCTCCTCCCGGCACGCCTCGGCCAGCCACGGGTCGGGCTTCAGCTCCGCGTAGGGCGGTGCCATGTCGTCGATTTCGTGTTCGCATCCGGTCGCCAGCGCGCCGGCGGCAAAACAGGAGAGCATCCTGCCCTGCAGTTCGCGCAGCGACTCCGAGTCGAGCGCCCGCATCGCATACAGCAGGCTGGCCTGAGCGGGGATGACGTTGACTGCCTGGCCGCCGTCGGTGACGATGCCGTGCACCTGCTGCCCGGGCGCCAGCTGCTGTCGCAGCAGTCCGATGGCTACCTGCGCGACGGTCACGGCGTCGGCCGCGTTGATTCCGAGGTAGGGAGCGACGGCGGCGTGGGATTCCCGGCCCCGGTAGCGGACGCTGACCTCTGCCAATGCCAGCGACCGGGCCGCCGCGATGTCCGCCGGCCCTGGATGCAGCATCACCGCGGCCGCAACATCGTCGAACACGCCCGCCTGCAGCATCAGCGCTTTGCCGCCGCCGGACTCCTCGGCCGGGGTGCCGAGCAGCGCGACTGTCAACCCCAGGTCGTCGGCCACCTCGGCCAGCGCCAGCGCGGTGCCCACGGCGGAGGCGGCGATGATGTTGTGCCCGCAGGCGTGCCCGATTCCGGGCAATGCGTCGTACTCGGCGCATACTCCGACGACGAGTTGTCCGCTACCGAACTCGGCGCGGAATGCGGTGTCCAAACCCGCGACACCGGGGGTGATCTCGAAACCTCGTTCGGCTACCAGTTTCTGCGTTTTTGCGCAGCTGCGGTGCTCGTCGAATGCCAGCTCCGGCTCGGCGTGAATCGCGTGGGAGAGCTCGACGATATCGGCGCCACGACGGCGCACCGCATCTTCGACGGCATCCAATGCGGTGGTGGTGGGCATGCTCGCAGTCTAAGCTCGGCCGCTGTGACCGATGGTCCGCCCGATCCCGATGCACTGGCGAAGCGGGCGGCGCAGGTCATCGCCGAGCGCACCGGTGTCGCCGCGCACGACGTGGCGATCGTGCTCGGGTCGGGGTGGGCGCCGGCCGTCGCGGCGCTGGGCTCGGCAACCGCGGTGCTGCCCATGGCGGATCTGCCCGGTTTCAGCCCGCCGACCGCGGTCGGGCACACCGGCCAGCTGCTGTCGATGCGCAGCGGCGAGCACCGGGTCCTGGTGCTCGCCGGTCGCATCCATGCCTATGAAGGCCATGATCTGCTGCACGTGGTCCACCCGGTGCGCACCGCCTGCGCCGCCGGGGCGCAGACGATCGTGCTCACCAACGCCGCTGGCGGGCTGCGGCCAGATCTGGAGGTCGGCCAGCCGGTGCTGATCAGTGACCACCTGAACCTCACCGCGCGCTCGCCACTGGTCGGGCCGCAGTTCGTCGACCTGGTCGACGCCTACGCGCCGCGGCTGCGGAAGCTCGCCCGCCAGGTCGACCCGACTCTGACCGAAGGGGTGTATGCGGGCCTGCCGGGGCCGCACTACGAGACGCCAGCCGAAATCCGGATGCTGCGCACCCTGGGTGCCGACTTGGTAGGCATGTCGACGGTGCACGAGACAATTGCAGCCCGCGCGGCCGGCGCCCAGGTACTGGCGATGTCGCTGGTGACGAATCTGGCCGCCGGCATCACCGGGGCGCCGCTCAGCCACGTCGAGGTGGTGGAGGCCGGGGCGGCGTCGGCGGCCCGGATGGGTTCGCTGCTGGCCGGCGTGGTGGCCCGGCTCTGACGGGAGCACTAGTGACGCCCGAGGAGTGGATCGCGCACGACCCCGACCCGGTGACGGCCGCCGAACTCGCCGCCTGCGACCCTGGCGAGCTCGCCGCGCGGTTCGCCCGGCCGCTGAAGTTCGGCACGGCCGGCCTGCGGGGGCCGCTGCGCGGTGGGCCCGACGCGATGAACCTGGCCGTGGTGTTGCGCGCGACCTGGGCGGTGGCACAGGTACTCAAGGACCGTGGGTTGGCCGGCTCGCGAGTGATCGTCGGCCGCGACGCGCGGCATGGCTCGGCGATCTTCGCTGTTGCTGCAGCTGAAGTGCTTGCAGCTCAAGGGTTTTCGGTAGAGTTGTTGGCCGGCGCCGTACCTACACCGGTGGTCGCGTTCGCAGTGCGGCACACCGGTGCCGCGGCCGGAGTCCAGATCACCGCGTCACACAATCCACCGAGCGACAACGGCTACAAGGTGTACTTCGGCGGCGGTCTGCAAATCGTGTCGCCTACCGATTCTGCGATCGAATCCGCGATGGCCGCTGCGCCGTTCGCCGACCAGGTCGGCAGGGCGCCGGTCGAACCCACCGGCAACGGCCTCGTTGACCGCTATATCGAGCACACCGCGGACCTGCGGCGCTCGACAGGATCCGTGCGGGTGGCGTTGACACCGTTACACGGCGTCGGCGGCGCGGCGGCCGTCGAAACGCTGCACCGCGCCGGTTTCGGTGAAGTGCACACTGTCGGCGTGCAATTCGCGCCGGACCCCGACTTCCCCACCGTCGCGTTCCCTAATCCCGAGGAGCCGGGCGCCACCGACGCGTTGCTGCGCCTGGCCGGCGACGTCGACGCCGATATCGCGGTCGCGTTGGATCCTGACGCGGATCGCTGCGCGGTCGGCATACCCACGCCAGAGGGTTGGCGGCTGCTGTCGGGTGATGAAACCGGTTGGCTGTTAGGTAATTACATTTTGTCGCATACCGAATCTCCGGAGACCACCGTGGTGGCCAGCACGGTGGTTTCGTCGCGGATGTTGGCGGCGATCGCCGCACACTACGGCGCGCGCCACGTCGAGACCCTTACTGGATTCAAGTGGCTGGCTCGCGCCGACGCGGGGATGCCGGGGTTCACCTTGGTCTACGCCTATGAAGAAGCGATCGGGCATTGCGTCGACCCCGCCGCGGTGCGCGACAAGGACGGCATCAGCGCGGCGGTGCTGGCCTGCGATCTGGTGGCGGCGCTCAAAGCGCAAGACCGCTCGGTGCTTGACGCACTCGACGACCTTGCCCGACGTCACGGGGTTCACCTGGGCGCGGCGGTACAGCGGCAAGTAAGCGGGCCCGACGAGGCAACCGGCGTCATGCAGCGACTCCGCGCCAACCCGCCGACGCGGCTAGCTGGATTCCCAGCCGCGGCAGTCGATTTGATGCGCACACGCAATCCTACTGACGCACTGGTCTTCTCCGGCGGCGACGCCGACTTGTGGGCCCGGGTCGTGGTGCGACCGTCCGGCACGGAACCCAAGCTGAAGTTCTACCTCGAGGCCGGCTGCCCGGCGGGCCAGGATCTTCGGCGGGCTCGTGAGCAGGCCGGCGCGCTACGCGACGAACTCGTCGCCTTGGTGCAGCGCTGGTAGCTCACCGTGGCCCGAACTGGCGATCACCCGCGTCGCCGAGCCCTGGGACGATGTAGGCGATCTCGTTGAGCTGGTCGTCGATAGCCGCGGTGTACAAACGCACCTCGGGGGCTGCTTTCTCCAGCGCCGCCAGCCCTTCCGGTGCAGCGACTACGCACAGCACGGTGATGTCTGTTGCGCCGCGGCGCAGGAGCAACCCGATGGTGTGGGTCATCGAGCCGCCAGTTGCCAGCATGGGATCGAGCACCATTACCGGCTGGGCGCTCAGGTCGTCGGGCAGCGACTCCAGATATGGCACCGGCCGGTGGGTTTCCTCGTCGCGAACAATCCCGACGAATCCCACCGGGGCCTCCGGTATCAGCGCGTGTGCTTGATCGACCATGCCGAGCCCTGCCCGCAGTACCGGCACCAGCAACGGTGGTTTGGCCAGCCGCAGCCCGATGGTCTCGGCGAGTGGGGTGCGCACATTAACCTTCTCGCTGGGCGCGTCGCGGGTGGCCTCGTAGACCAGCATCAGCGTCAGGTCGCGCAGCGCCGCACGGAACGCGGCGTTATCGGTGCGTTCGTCGCGCAATGCAGTGAGCCGCGCGGCGGCCAGCGGATGGTCAACGACGTGCACTTCCACAAACGTTGACCCTAGCCGGGCGATGACCAGGTCGAAATGGCCAGCAGAAAACCTGGTTACTCGCCTTGTCTGACCGCGTGAATGCCGCTGCAGCAAATGCAGAGCAAAACGTCACCCGCGATTGCCGGCGGCAGCTTCTCGCCGGCGCATAAACGAGCTTCCATTGGATCGTCCATTTGATCTTGAAATGCGTTCTCGCCTTTGATGATTTATGGAGTTGACACGCCGACCGCCATTAAGCGGGATGTTCGAACCGGTTTCTATACTTCCCGGTGTGATCGGTCCCGGATCGCGTAAATCCATGGGATATCGAATCGCCGGACTGTGCGGCGCATCGGCGTTGGTCGGCGCGCTAATTCTCTACATACCAGCGCATGTCGACAAAGTGGCCCCGCCCGTGGACATCACGGCGGCCACCATACCGACCCCCGCGCACGTCATCATCGTCATGGAGGAAAACCGCGACCCCGACGACGTCATGGGCAACGCGTCGGCCCCGTACATCAATTCACTGGCCGCTAATGGCGCGAATATGACGCAATCTTTTGCGGAAACACATCCGAGCGAACCGAACTACATGGCGTTATTCGCCGGGCGCACATTCGACCTCATATGGGACTTCTGCCCGGTCAACGAAGGCAACACGCCCAACCTGGGCGCTGAATTGCTCGCCGCCGGACGAACATTCACCGGTTTTGCCGAAGACCTGCCGTCCGTAGGCTCTACGGTGTGCACATCGGGGAAGTATGAGCGTGTCCACGCGCCGTGGGTCAACTTCAGCAACGTCCCGGGAACCGACTCGGTACCGTTCTCGGCATTTCCTGCTCCCGCCAATTACGCCAGCCTGCCGACCGTTTCGTTCGTCATTCCCAATCTCGACAACGACATGCACAACGGATCGGTAGCTCAAGCCGACACTTGGCTGCAGCAGCATCTGTCGTCTTATGCCGAATGGGCGAAGGCCAACAACAGCCTGCTGATCGTGACGTGGGACGAAAGCAATGATTACTTCTTCCCCAACCACATCCCGATGATTTTCTACGGCGCCAACGTCAAGCCCGGAACGTACAACCAGAAGATCAATCACTACAACTTGCTGTCCACGCTGGAGCAGATGTACGGGCTACCCAAGACCGGCCACGCGGCGAATGCGGGGGCAATTACCGAGATTTGGGGCAGCTAGCCGCTCGGTCGCATCAGCAGCCCCCGCGGCGGCCCAGCCACGTAAGTGGCGGTGAACACGCGGCTCAGTCAAATCCGCCGTCGTGATTAGGAACCTCCGGATGCGATTCATTCTCATGCCACATATGGGCGCGTCCATACCCGGCGGCACGCTATAGCGCACTTATACTCGCCGCATGCGACGCCGGGCGTGCCGAAAAGGCAAGGGGCAAACCGTCTCGCTCGTCGGCGTTTTGGCCGTCTTCGCCGCGGTCACGTCCTTGCCGGCACATTTAACCGGCACAACGGCTCCGGTGAACTTTGCGGCGGCTGCTATCCCGACGCCAGCACACGTGGTGATCGTAGTGGAGGAGAACCGCTCGCACGCCAACATCATCGGCAACAAGTCGGCTCCATTTCTCAACTCCCTTGCCGCCAAGGGCGCAACGATGACGCAGTCCTTCGCCGAAACGCACCCGAGCGAGCCCAATTATTTGGCGCTGTTCGCCGGCAACATGTTCGGGTTGAAGGAAAACCGTTGCCCCGTCGACGCCGGCGCCGCACCCAACCTCGGTTCGGAACTACTCGCCGCCGGATACACATTCGCCGGTTTCGCCGAAGACCT
>Ga0070739_10004567_pt1 | contig 16281 bp, 16 predicted proteins | sample Coa_R1_7_FD_66445 | JGI IMG/M metagenome (GOLD analysis project Ga0070739, IMG submission 66445) | Surface soil microbial communities from Centralia Pennsylvania, which are recovering from an underground coalmine fire - Coalmine... | ecosystem: Environmental > Terrestrial > Soil > Unclassified ... | reverse complement strand
GGCTCCTCGACGAGGCGGGCCTCGACGTGCTCGCCTTCGCCACCTTCCCGCACGAGCACGGGCGACAGATCCAACCACCCCCAGGAGCGCCTCAACCAGGAGGTGCGCCGCCGCACCGACGTGGTCAGCAGCTTCCCCAACCGGACCGCGGCGATCCCCCTGGTGGGCGCGATCCTGGCCGAACCGGAGGACGAATGGCTGGTAGCTCGGCGCTCCCTCGGGGTGGAGTCGCTGATCCGGATCCCGGCAGAGGTACCGGCCAATGCCTTGGCGGCGGCCAGCTGATGCCCACCGCGCCGCCGACCGCGAGGGTCTGGGAGAGCCCGAAGCGGGGGCAGTGTCCCGAGTACGTGCTGCGGTCGGGGCTGCCCCAAGGCCGACATCCGTGACGTCTGCCTGGGCGGCGCGGTCGTCACCGCGCTGCCCGGCGACGTCGATGCCAGCGGACGGGGGTGGTGGTGATAGCTCCACGGTCATCGAGGATGACCATGGCGCCCGCTCTTCCCCCACTTGATGTCATGAAGGGAGTGGGCCGCACTCCCCGTGGTTAAGGGCGAAACGCTAGGAGCCCCGCCGCAATCACAGCAACCGGCTAAGGAAGGAGGCCCAGTCATGGTCGACATCGGAGTCGACCTTCACCGCAAGAGCTCGCAAGTGGCGGTGATCGACAACAGCGGAACGGTGCTCTCAAATCGGAAGGTGCCGACCGCTAGCGACGAGCTCTTGAGGATCTTCGGCGAGTGGGAGCCGGCCGACCTGGAGGTCGCTTTCGAGGCCACCTTCGGCTGGGGCTGGTTCGCCGACCTCCTGGCCGACGCGGGCATCCCGGCTCACATGGCGCATCCGCTGGCCACCAAGGCATTGGTCGCTGGCCGGGTGAAGAACGACAAGGTCGACGCTCGGACCCTGGCCCACCGGCTGCGCACCGGCCTCTTACCGGAGGCCTGGATCGCTCCACCCGAGGTGCGGGAGGCCAGGCGCCTGGTTCGGAGGCGAGCCGGCCTGGTCCGGATCCGGACACGCCTGAAGTGCCAGGTTCACGCGGTGCTGGCCGAGCATGGCATCCGCTCGCCGATGGCAGACCTGTTCTGGCCGGGCGGCCAGCGCATGCTCTCCAAGCTCGAGCTGCCGACCATCGCTCAGGGCCGGCTGCAGGCCTGCCTTCGGATCATCGAGGAGCTGGGCGAAGAGGTCGAGGTCGCCGACCAGGAGATCGAGCAGCTCTTCAGCGGGATGAGCGGGTGCGGCGGCTGCTTCCCATCCCGGGCATGGGCTTCATCACGGCCGTGACCATCATGGCCGAGGTCTGGGACCTGCAGCGGTTCCAGTCTCCGCGCCACCTCTGCTCCTGGGCTGGCCTTACTCCCAAGGAGCACTCGAGCGCTGGCCACACCCGACGCGGACACATCTCCAAACAGGGCTCGCGCTGGGGGCGCTGGGTCCTGGTCGAGGCTGCCCCCCATGCGTTCCAGAACGTCCACCTGCGTCAGTGGTACCTACCGATCGCGGATCGTCGCGGCGACAAGATCGCCCGCGTCGCGGTCGCCCGGCGCCTGCTGACGCTGGCCTACTACGCCCTCCGCGACCCGCAGGGTTGCCGGAGTGTCCCTCGTCGACCCTGGTCGGGCGCGCTCGCCTCTTGTCATGGCCGCACGCTGACGGCCGCAGATCGTGATTGAGCCGCCGGGCCGCATGTTCACCACGGAACCCTCTACCGAATAGATGACGGGCCACCCTTACCCGGCCTGCGGTGATGGTGTCGCGGCAACGACCCGCCCCAGCTCACCCTTCGCTCCCCGGCCACCGCCGGCATCACCATGCATGGGTGCCGGTTGACAGGTTGCATCCGCGTCCTTTCCAGGACGACGACGGACGCGGAGGGTCCAGGGCAGTGCAGCCACGCAACGCTTGACATCCCGAAGCCCTTCATCGATGACACGACGTGACCCGCGCATGCCGCATCATCCAGTCGTCTGTCGTATCGAGGCCGGTCCACTACCTCGGACAACAGCGGTGCCCCGAGTGCCACCGCTTCTGCCGCGCCGCCGGTCTGGGTGGATGCGGTCCGGGCTGCGACCAGCTCGTGCTCATCGCCGACCTGCTCGGCGACCTCCAGGAGTTCGGGGCGTGACCACGACCCGACTCCGTCACGCGCCGCTGACTGGCTCGCTCACCCCCCTCCCCTTGACCCATTCCCCGGAGCCTCAACACGGCTCGTCGATTTCTAATGACTACGGTCTCGAGAGGGTTGACAAGTTCCGCACCGGGGAGCGAGGAGGCAAGCCCGGCCCGCGTCACGCCGGGAAGTGGGCCACCTCGTCGGCTCCCGCGAGGCGCAACACCAGCCGCATCCTCTCGGTCGCCAGCTCGGGATCCAAGAGCAGCCCAGCTTGGTCGGCCAGGAGGAAGATCCGAGCGAGGTGCACCGTCGACCGTGCGCTTTCCAGCCCCCCGACCATCTTGAAGTGGCGTTGGTGGCCGTTGAGGTAGGCGAGGAAGACGATCCCGGTCTTGTAGTAGAAGGTTGGGGCCGAGAAGATGTGTCGGGCGAGCGGGAGGGTGAGGGCGAGGATACGCTCGAACTCGTCCACGTCGCCGGCATCGAGCGCGAGGAGCGCCGCCGAGGCGGCGGGGGCGATGGCGTCGAAGGCGCCGAGGAGGGCGTCCGAGTAACGATCCCCGTCACCTTTGATCGTGGTCGGGTAGTCGAAGTCGTCGCCGGTGAACATGTGGACCGAGCGGGGCAGCCTCGAGCGCATCTCGACCTCACGCCGCTGGTCGAGGAGGGAGAGCTTGATCCCCTCGATGCGAGGGGCGTGGTCCCGGATCAGCTCCAGGCACACCTCCATGGCCTTGTCCAAATCCTCGTGCCCCCAGTAGCCCCGTAGCTGGGGGTCGAACACCTCACCGAGCCAATGGATGAGCGCGGGCCGCTGGAGCTGCGAGAGCACGCGGTCGTAGACGCGGAGGTAGTCCTCTGGCTGACGGGCGATCCGAGCCAGCTCGCGGCTGGCCATGAGCACGACCGCCGCCCCGCACCCCTCGATGAACTCGCATTGCTCCTCGTAGGCCGCCTCGATGTCCCGTAACCTGCGGGCGGAGCCGGGCTCGAGGTGGTCGGTCTGGGCCCCGCATACGACGCGCCCACCGCATGCCTTGGCCTCCGCCACCGTGCGTCGGATGAGCTCCTGGCACGCTGGCCAGTCGAGGCCCATGCCCCGCTGCGCCGTGTCCATCGCCTCGGCCACCCCCAGCCCATAGGACCAGATGTGGTGGCGGAAGGCGAGGGTTGCCTCCCAGTCGATGGCCGCGGGGGAGATCGGCGTGGTGTCGGCCCAAGAATCGGCCACCACGTGGACGGCCGCGTACGGGATCCGGCTCCTCGGCGGGGGTGCCTGCCTGGGATAGGCAAAGCCGCCGCGGGGCTGATAGTCGATCCAGCCTCCCTCGAGGGTGGGGAGCCGCAGGACGTCCGGCATGTGGTCACCCTCCTCTGTGGTCCAGGTTCGTTGTCGGCGTCCAGCCCCGTGCCTCCACCGCCTCCCAGTGCGCGCCGCTCGGGGTGAAGAAGAGCATTCTAGAGTGGAGGTTGACCGTCGGGCAAACGTGGGTGGGAACGACCACGACGCGATCGCCGACGCGTAGGCCAGTCCGTCCCTCTGGGGCGTTCAGGATCCCGTGCTCCTCGCTCAGACGGTCGAGACGGAGGTGTGGACGACCGAGGACGATGCCCAGCCCGCTCAAGCCATGTACCAGTTGCTCGTTCGAGAGCGCCTTCGAGCCGGCGTCGATCACGGCTCGGTCCGGGGCGGGCGTTGAGACGACGGTGGCGACGACGCCGAAGGCGCAGTCCTCCAGGGAGTGGCTGCCCAACGCGACCTGGTTCGCGTCCCCGAACACGTAGGTGCCGGGTCGGACCTCGGTGATGTCCTCCAGGTCGGGGACCATCCCAACCGTCGGCGTGGCCCCGATGCTCAGGACCTGGAGGCTGAGGCTCTGATCGCGCAGCGCGGCCGCGCTCGCTCGAAGCGCCTCCACCTCCTCTTCGGCAGCGCGTCGACGTTGCTCGAGGCTGCGGGCGGCGTAGGCGTGGCCGCCGTGGGTGAGCAGGCCGCGTACCCGATCAGGCCCGATACGGTCGGCCAACCGCAGCACCGCTTCCGCGGTCGGGGGGCCGGGTGGTGTCCCGAGGCGGTGCAGCCCGGAGTCGACCTCCCAGAGCACCATCACCGAGGCAGGCAGGGCCGTGGCCAGGTCGAGGTCGTCGACGGCCACAGCCAGCCGAGGCACCTGTTCAGCCAGCGCTCCGATCCAGCGTAGCTTGAGCCTGCCGACGGGAGGATGGGCGACTAGGAGGTCCTCCAGCCCTGCAGTGGCGAAGCACTCGGCCTCCCGCAGCGTGGCGACGGTAAGGCCGATGGCGCCGTGCCTCAGCTGGCGTTGGGCCACGAAGCGGCACTTGTGGGTCTTCGCGTGGGGGCGGAGGTCGACCCCTGCTCGATGGGCGAGCTCGGCCATCCTCTTGAGGTTCCGCTCCATGGCCGCCTCGTCGACGACCGCGGTCGGGGTGACCTCGCCCTCGGTCGCCGCCAAGGCCATCGCCCACTCCATCTCAGCTCGCCTTTGATCGGAGGATGGTGGGCCAGCGACGTTCATGGGCGCTGACCTGCAACGGGTCCGTGTCCGTGGCTCCGCTCCCACGATCAGTAGCGCAGGTGGCGCCCACCGTCGACCACCACGACCTGGCCCGTCACCCAGTCGCTGGAGAGCAGGGCGATGACCATGTGGGCGCAGTCGGCCGGCGAGGCGACGCCCTGGAGGGGGGTGGCCTCGCTCGCTGCCTGTTCCTCGTCGTCGGCCTCTCGATCGCCGATCCGGCTGCGGTACCAACGCGTCCGTGTCGTTCCCGGGGCGATGGCGTTGGCGCGAACGTGTGGGGCAAGGGCGAGCGCGAGCGTGCGGGTCAGGTGGTGGAGGGCGGCCTTCGAGACCGCGTAGGGGATCGAGGATCCACTGGCTCGTATCCCGGCGGTGGACCCCACGTTGACGATGGCTCCACGCGTGGAGCGGAGGTGGGGGGCGGCGAGGCGAACGCACCGGAACGCCCCCTTCACGTTCACCTCCAAGACCTCGTCCCAGATCTCGTCCGTCGCCGCGTCGAGGTCCTTGAAGTCGATGATGCGCGTCGTCCCGGCGCAGTTGATGAGGATGTCGAGGCGACGCCAACGGCGGATGGCCTCATCGACCATCCTGGCCACCTCGGTCTCGCTGGTCACGTCGGCTCGCCAGGCGAGGCCCTCACAGCCGAGCCCCGAGAGGCACTCCGCCGTGGCCTGGGCCTCCTGCTGGGAGTGTGCGTAGTTGACCACGATTGCCGCAGCGCCTGCTGCCGCCAGCGCCTGACACACGGCGCGCCCGATCCCGGTGCCGCCGCCGGTGACGATGGCCACCCGGCCGTTCAGGTCCATGGGCGTCGTCCCACACCGACAGGAGGCGTAGCTAGGCTCTCCTCCCTGGGGCTCTGGGGGCGCTCAGCGTTCCCCCGCCGGGCGGTGGCGGCCGCTCCAGGGAGTGGAGAGGAGCTCCCGGTCCCCCATCCAGCCGTCTCCCAGCCCGCCTCCGGCCAAGCGGAGGAAAACGGCGCCGGCGACGACGCGATGCCAAGCGGAGGAAGCTGCCTCCGACCGTGGACGGCGTTCATCTGCCGGTCCCATCCGATCGGGCCGGCTCATCGTGTGCCGGGCCTGGCCGCGGCCGAGCCTGGCTACCTCCCCGTTGATAGAGGTCGCGCCCGGCAACGAGGCTATAGATCTTCCCGTCGGCGATGGATCGTGTCAGCATCCAGAAGCCGCAATCGGGGTGAACGTAGGCGATGCGTTCGGGTGAGCCCAGGAGGGCCGCCGCGGCCTCGATCCGCCGCGCCACAGTGTCGGCGGACTCGATCTCGGTGCTCTTGATGTCGATGACCCCGATCCCGAAGCGGACGTTGGTCAGCTCTTTGAGCGGCTCCACCTCGGCGATCCCTGGACGCGCCACCTCGAGGACGACGTGGTCGGCGCGGAGGGCTGCGAAGAACGGCAGGAGCTGATGGAGCCGGCCTGGCTGGACGCGCTGGCCACCGTAGTTGCCGAAGCAGACGTGGACGGCTGGGGTGCCGGGGACGGCGTCCAACACCCGGTTTATCAGCTCCGCCGCCAGCTCTGCGTCCTGGGGTCTTCCCGGCAAGTTGGCCTCATCGATCTGGACCACGTCGGCGTCGATCTCCGCTACCTGGCCAGCGAGGACGTCCGCGATGGCGCCACCGAGCCCATCGAGGCCTCGGTAGTGAAGGTCGAGGAGGGAGCGGGCCAGCATGTAGGGGCTGGTGACGGTGAACTTGAGCGGTCGGCGGGTCAGTGCCCGCACCCGTTGATAGGCGCTGACGAGGTCGAGCGTACCCTCTCCGATCTCACCCTCGACCACGCCGGCTGGGTGGCGCCGGAAGCTCAGGTGGGGAAGGGAGGTGTGGAAGGCCCGGAGGTCGGATCGGGTGATCGTGCTCCGAACGCCTCTCAGCGGTCGTACGAAGTACTCGATCATCCCGTTCGTCTCGGGGTGGTTGGGATCAAAGCGCGAGAGCTCCCCATCGGTGAGCAGGTCGATCCCGGCTCGCTCCTGGAGGTGGAGAACGACGGCGGTGGCGTCCTCGAGGGCCTTGGCCGTGGGGTGCAGGCGTAGCCAATCCGGGAGGGGGTAGGAGCCGACCAGGGTAGTCCGGATTGACGGAGCCATACCTGGCCCCTAGTATAGGCGCGTTGATAACGTTGTCAGCAAAGGTTATCAGCAAAGGTTTGCGAGGCCGGGACGGCTCCCCTGCCCCAGGAGCGGCGGTGTGAGCGGGCGCTCGCCGAGGGATGGCCCGGCTCGATCCCGGGAGGGGCGAGCGGTCGCTCGTCGCGAGGCGGTAGAGGAGGACCGGCGCTCCTCCTTGACCGACGTCGCCCGGTTGGCCGGGGTCTCGGTCTCCACAGCCTCCCGGGCCTTGCGGCACAGCGGGATCCACCTGGTCGCCGCGGCCACGCGGCGTCGCGTCGAGGCGGCGGCGAAGGAGCTGGGGTACCGTCCCAACCCGCTCGCGCGCGGGCTCCGGGCCCGGCGCATGGACACCTTCGCGATCATGGTCCACGACGTCGCCGACCCCTACTTCGCCGAGATCGTCCGTGCTGCCACCTCCGCGGCCTCGGAGGCCGGGTACCTGACCGTGGTCTGCTCGAGCGACCGCGACCCGGACACCGAGCTTCGCTACATGGACCTCCTGATCGATCACCGGGTCGCGGCGGTCCTCTTCGCCGGAGGGGGCCTCGAGGACCGTGCCTACCAGCGTGCGATGTCCCATCGGATCGCCGCCATCCGCGCCTACGGGGGGGCGGTGGTTGCACTGGCGCCCAGGGTCGAGCGGTGGCCGACGGAGGTCACCGACAACCGTGGCGGGGCTCGGCTGATGACCGAGTACCTGATCGGGCTGGGGCACCGAAAGATCGCCTTCATCACCGGCCCCGCCAACGTGCACACCAGCATCGAGCGTTGGCGGGGGCATCGCGAGGCGATGCTGGCGGCCGGCCTGGAGCCGGTCATGGAGCAAGGGGACTTCCGGCCCGAGGAGGGGGCGGCCGCCACCCGTCGCCTCTTGGAGCGCACCCCAGGCTTCACCGCCCTCTTCGTGGCCAGCGACACGATGGCGGTGGGGGCTCTGGCCGAGCTCCGTCGACAGGGGCTACGGGTGCCTGAGGATGTCTCGGTGGCCGGGTTCGGGGACGTGCCCGGATGGGAGTTCCGGGATCCACCCCTGACCACGATTCGGAGCAACCTGGGAGCGATCGGTGAGGCAGGGGTGCGTCGTGCCATGAGCCAGCTGAACGGGACCGACAAGCCGCCTCGAGTACGGGTCCACCCGGTGGAGCTCGTGGTCCGCGGTTCGACCCGTCCGCTCGAGCGAGCTCAGGACGAGGGAGCGCCATGACCGCAGCCGACCTCAGCCGCGAGCCGGTGGCCTCTCCACGCGCCCCGGCGATCGAGATCGAGCGCCTACGCGTGGCGTACGGGCCGCTGGTCGCCCTCGAGGAGACCAGCCTCACGGTGGGGGCGTGTGAGTTCGTCAGCCTGCTCGGGCCGAGCGGTTGCGGGAAGACCACCCTGCTCAAGGCGGTGGCTGGCCTGGTGCGGCCGACCTCGGGCGAGATCCGGGTCATGGGAGGGTCGGTGGAGGAGGCCCGTCGGCAGCGGGCGTTCGGGCTCGTCTTCCAGGACCCCACCTTGCTGCCCTGGCGGCGGACCGAGGCCAACGCGCAGCTCTTGGCGGAGATCATCGGGGGCCGGCACTGGGACCCAGGGCGCATCGACGAGCTGCTCAGGGCGGTGGGCTTGAAGGGCTTCGAGCGGGCCTATCCGGAAGCCCTCTCCGGTGGGATGAAGCAGCGGGTGGCGATCGTGAGGGCGCTGGCCTTCGATCCCCAGGTGCTCTTGATGGATGAGCCGTTCGCCGCCCTGGACGCGTTGACGCGAGACCGGCTGGGCGAGGTGCTGCTGGACGTGTGGAGGCAGTCCAAGCCGGTGATCTTCGTCACCCATTCGATCGAGGAGGCCGTGTTCCTCAGCGACCGGGTGGTGGTGATGACGGCGCGCCCGGGTCGGGTCCTGGACGAGGTCCACATCGAGCTGGGCAGGCCTCGCACCCATGCCATGAAGGAATCCCACGAGTTCTTCCAGGCGACGCGGCGATTGCGAAGCCTCATCGACATCGCCCAGGGCGTTGCCGCCCAGGAGGGAGGGTAGCCATGGCGGAAAGCGACCTCACGATGGCTCGGCCGGCCGGCACCCCAACCACCCAGCAGGTAACGGGGGTGGTTCGCGCCATCGCTCCGGCCGTCTTCTTGGCTCTGTGTGTGGTGGCGTGGCAGCTGGCGGTCCTCCTCCTCCACGTCCGCACCTTCGTCCTGCCTGCGCCCAGCGTCATCATCCTTCGCATCGTCAGGTCCTGGCCGCAGCTGCTCCCCAACACCCTTGTCACCCTCCAGGAGACGCTCATCGGCTTTGCCATCGGCTCGTTGATCGGCTTCCTACTCGCCCTCCTGATCGCCTACTCCAGCCTGCTCGAGCGCATCCTCTACCCGCTGATCGTCGCCTCCCAGGCCGTGCCGAAGATCGCGGTGGCCCCACTCTTCATCCTCTGGTTCGGCTTTGGCATCTGGCCCAAGGTCGTGGTGACGGTCCTGCTGGTCTTCTTCCCCGTGGTGGTGACCAGCGCCGAAGGCCTGATGAGCGTCGATCCCAACCTCATCGACCTGCTCCGCTCGGTGAACGCCAACCCGTGGCAGATCTTCATCAAGGTCCGCCTGCCCCACGCCCTGCCCCAGGTCCTGGCCGGCCTCAAGATCGGCATCGCCCTGGCCGTGGTCGGGGCCGTGGTCGGCGAGTGGGTGGGGGCCGACAAGGGGCTGGGCTACCTGATCCTGTTCGCCAACAGCCAGTTGGACACGACCTTGAGCTTCGCCTCGATCACGCTCTTGGTCGTCATAGGCGTGGTGCTGTTCGTGGCGGTCGATGCGATCGGTCGATTGGTCACCCCTTGGAAACGGGTCCGGACCCTTGACCCGGGGTTGTAGATGCGGATCCCAGAGAAGGAGGGAGGAATTGATGCGAAAGCTCCTGGCACTGGTACTCCCGCTCCTGACCGTCGTCGTTGCCTGCGGTGCCTCCGGAGGCTCCCCGGCCTCGAACACGACCTCGAGCTCCAGCTCGTGCGGGACACCCGTTCGCTTCACGGTCAGGCTCAACTACGTCTTGGACGACGAGCAGGTGCCCTACTTCTACGCCCTTGATAAAGGGTGGTACCGACAAGCCTGTCTCGATCCCCAGTTCCAGGCCAGCACGGGCTCGACCAGCACCGTGCAGTTGGTGGGGAACGGCAGCGCTGACATGGGGGTTGCCGACACCGTTGCCGTGCTCAATGGGTTGGCGCAAGGGATCGATCTTCAGGCTTTCGGTGTGGTCTACCAGCACAATCCCACCGCCTTGCTGATCCGGAAGTCGGTGTTGACCCCAGAGCAGCAAGCGGAGACGAAGCCCAGCAAGGACATCCTCTACGGGAAGACCTATGGCGCTGTCATCTCGGGCTCCCCGTTCATCTTCTACAAGGCCTTCGTGAAGGAGCAGAACCTGGACGCCAGCCGGATTCGTCAGGTGAACATTTCCCCTCCCGGGTTCACGGAGATGGCCACGGGGAAGGTCGACTTCATCGCCACCTTCTATCAGGTCGCCCCCGTGTTGGAGGGGTTGGGGGTTCCCCTCAAGATCTTCAAGCTGGAGGACTATGGCCAGAAGGCTTACGGCTTGAGCTACTTCAGCACCCCCAAGTGGATCGCCAGTCATGGTGAGGTGATCAAGAAGTTCCTAGCCGTGACGAAACGGGCCATCGATTACACCAATCAACATCCGGATGAAGGCGTGAGAACGCTCTGCACCTACAATCAGTCGATCTGCGCCAACGACACGTCGTTCAAGACCAACGTCGAGGAGTTCAAGTTGTACGTGCCCCTCTATCCCAATCTCACCCCTAGCAAGCCGATGTTCTGCATCAACTCGACCACCTGGAAGGCGACGGCTCGATTGCTGCTGGACGCGGGCGTGGTTTCGTCACTTCCCGACCTGAGCAACTCCTTCACCAACCGATTCATCTCGGGCTGCTGAGGAGCCATGGAGATCACACGATCAGGACCTTATAGCGCATGAAACTTGGAGTCTTCGTCCCCTCGTACCTGCTTCCTGGCCAGGACCGACAGCATGGTGAGCAGATCCGTCGTTTCGCGGCTCGGGCCGAGGAGCTGGGCTTCGCGTCACTGTTCATCACCGACCACCTGTTGACGGCCCGTCGCTTCTATCGGGTCAGCTGGACCGAACCCCTGATGACCCTCAGCCACGTGGCGGCGGTCACCAGCCGGATCCTGCTCGGCACCTCGGTGCTGGTGCTGCCGACCCGGCATCCGGTGGTGCTCGCCAAGGAGATCGCCACCCTCCAGCACCTGAGCGGGGATCGCTACATCTATGGGGTGGGCACCGGCTGGTACCCCCCTGAGTTCGAGGCGACGGGCGGGCGTCGGGTGGAGCGGGGCCGGCGTACCGACGAGGTGCTGGAGGCGTCGATGCGGCTGCTCAGCGGCGCCCGCCAGAGCTTCGAGGGGGGGTACTACCGGTTCCGCGAGGTGACGGTGGAGCCGCTCGGGCATCGGCCCTTGGTGTGGGTGGCCGGGGGGCGGCAGCTGGCCCACGAGGCCTCGCCCGACGCCAACTGTATGGATCCAAGGGTGCTCCAGCGGATCTGTCGCTGGGACGGCTGGATCGCGCGCCCGACCTCTCCCCCTGGGGAGATCGCCCTGGATTTGGCGGAGATCGACGCCGAGCTGCATCGTCAGGGGACCTCGCGCCCGGCCAGGTCCTTCACCGTGGCGCACGAGAACTTCTGCTGGCTCACGGAGCGGACGAGGCGTGACGAGGTGATCGCCGAGCAGCGACAACGGATGCTGGCCGTGGTCTCAGAGGAGCGCCCGTGGGAGTACATCGAGACGGTCTACCTGGTCGGGACCATCGACGAGATCCAACAGCGCATCCAGCAGCGGATCGATGTGGGCGTGGAGCACCTCTTCCTCCACACCATGACCGCCGACCTGAGCCAGCTCGAGCTGTTCGCTAAGCACCTGCTGGAGCCGTTCAAGGACGTGGAGCCAAAGCGGAGGTCGAACGTCGCTTGAGCACGGGGGCGCTGGCGGGCAAGACCGCGCTGGTGACGGGCGGCACCCAAGGCATCGGCCTGGCGGTGGCCCGGACCTTCCATCGGGAGGGGGCGCGAGTGATCGTGATCGGCCACTCGGCGACCCAGGCCGCCGCCTTGCGGGAGCGGCTGCCGGCCGATGGACGGATCACGGTCGAGGTGGCCGACGTCCGCGATCGCGCCGGCCTGGAGCGGATCAGGGCATCGCTCTCCGACCTCCAGGTCCTGGTCGCAAACGCTGGCATCGTGATCAGGGAGGAGGCCTTGCACCTCCCCGACGACGCCCTTCGGGCTATGATCGACACCAACTACTACGGCGTGTTCCTGACCTGCCAGGTCTTCGCCCCCTTGCTGCTCAAGCGCCCGGGTGGCCGAGTGGTCCTGACCAGCTCGATCAGCGCCGTGCACGGCCAACGGCTCCGCGCGGCCTACTGCGGGACCAAGGGTGGGGTCTCGGCCCTGGCCCGGGCGTTGGCGGTTGAGTGGGGGCCGCACGGCACCACCGTGAACGCCGTGGCCCCCGGCATCATCCGCACACCCCTCATCCAGCGCTACCTGGAGGAGCATCCTGAGCGCGCCCAGGAGGCCGTCGCCCGCACTCCGCTCCGACGGCTCGGGGAGGCCGAGGACGTAGCTGAAGTCGTGCTCTTCCTCGCCTCTCCGGCCGCTGGCTTCGTGACGGGGCAGACGCTCGTGGTCGATGGTGGGTTGACGGCTGGCAGCGATTGGTGGTGACGGGGGTCGGTCGGATGGACGGAGGCGGGCAGGTCCGCGGTCGGACGGTTGAGGAGATCCCGATCGGGCTCAAGACGCGGTTCAGCAAGACCGTCAGCGAGTCCGACGTGTACCTCTTCGCCGGGATCACGGGGGACCTTGATCAGAACCACGTCGACGAGGAGTTCTGCAAGCGGACCAGCTTTGGTCATCGGGTTGCCCATGGGGCGCTGATCGTTGGCTACATGTCGGCAGCGTCGAGCCAGATCCTGCGCGACTTCGACCGTCCCATGCTCTCGGTGGGGTACGACCGGATTCGCTTCCTGAGGCCGGTCTACTTCGGTGATACGGTGGTGGTCGACTACGAGATCAAGGGGGTCGATCCCAGGAAGGAGCGCGTGCTCGCCAACGTTGAAGTGCGCAACCAGCACGGCCAGTTGGTGGCGGTTGCGACGCACCTGATGCAGCTCGTCGACTGATGCCGATCCAAAGCCTCGCCGGCACACGAATCGCCGCCTTCACCCAGTTCTTGATGGGACCGGCCGGAGTGCAGTACCTGGCCGACCTGGGGGCGGACGTGATCAAGGTCGAGCCTCCGGGGGCTGGAGCCTGGGAGCGCCGTTGGGCTGGTGCCGATACCTTCCCGGGCGGGGTGAGCGCCTTCTTCCTCCTCGCCCACCGCAACGTGCGCAGCCTGACCCTCGACCTCAAGTCCGAGCTCGGCCTGGCCGCAGCCCGGCGGCTGATCGCCGCCTCGGACGTCGTGGTCGAGAACTTCCGGCCCGGGGTCATGGAGCGTTTTGGCCTCGGCTACGAGAGGGTCAGGGAGCTGCGCCCTGACCTCATCTACGTATCGGCTTCGGGCTATGGGGCTGAGACCTCGAGCCGTCACCTGCCCGGTCAAGACCTGCTCATCCAAGCACGCTCGGGCCTGGCCTGGCTGGCGGGACGGGAAGGGCGGGCTCCGGCCTCGGGCGGGGCGGCCATCGTCGATCAGCATGGAGCGGTGTTGCTGGCCATGGCGGTCCTGGCTGCGGTGCTCCACCGTCAACGCACTGGGGAGGGCCAGCGAGTCGAGGTGGTGATGATGCAAGCTGCCCTGGACCTGGCCACCGAGCCGGTCGTCTACCACCTCAACGGCAGCCCCATCCGCCAGCCTCGGGCCTGGATTGCGGACACGTTCCACGACGCTCCTTACGGGATGTACCCGACCCGTGATGGGTGGGTCGCGATCTCGATGACGACGGTGGCCAAGGTCCGCTCAGCCCTGGGTGGGGGAGAGGAGCTGGCCTCGTACGAGGACCCGGCGCTCGCCTTCAGCCGTCGCGATGAGATCAGCGAAGCGCTGGCCCGTCACCTCCGGCAGCTCCCCACGAGGGAGGTGATCGAACGCCTGCAGGCCCAGGGGGTCTGGTGCGCGGCGGTCAACGATCTCGAGACGGCGTTGTCGAGCCCCGAGGTCGCCGAACTCGACCCGATCCTAGAGTTCGAGCATCCAAGGGTCGGTCGGGTTCGCGTGCTCAAGCATCCGATTCGCTACGGGGCGGGGGAGCCCGAGCTCCGCCAGGTGCCGCCGGAGGTCGGCGAGCACACCGACCAGGTGCTCGAGGAGCTGGGGTATTCCCCCCAGGAGATCCAAACCATGAGGGAGAGCGGAGCGATCTAAGAAGTGGTGGAGCGGTTGCCGTGATTCGAGGGGCCGATCGGATCTTGACCACCCACGCCGGAAGCCTGGCGCGGCCCCCCCGCCTGCTGGAGCTGCTGGCGGCCCGAGCCCAGGGACGGCCGTACGACGCCGAGGAGCTCGACCGAGTCCTCCGGCAATCGGTGCGTGAGCTCGTCCAGCGCCAGGCGCAGGCTGGCATCGACATCGTGTCCGACGGTGAGCAATCGAAGTCGGGCTTCTTCTCCTACGTGCAAGACCGTCTCCAGGGGTTGGAGCCGGCAAGCGAGGATCAAGAGGGCTGGCGTCGGCCATGGGCGAGCGAGGTCGCGGCCTTCCCCCGTTACTACGAGCGGTACTTCCAGCTCAACATGCGGGGCGCCGGCCCCATGGCGTTCGTCTGCACCGGCCCGATCACCTACGTCGGACATGATCTCCTCCGCCGGGATATCGAGAACCTCCGAGCGGCCATGGAGGCAGCTGGGGTCACTGAGGCCTTCCTGCCGTCGACCGCGCCGCGGGTCCTGGGGGCCAATCGGTACTACCCGAGCGAGGAGGCGTACCTGGAGGCGCTCGCCGAGGCGCTCAGGGAGGAGTATCGCCTCATCATCGAGGCTGGCCTCATCCTCCAGATCGACGATCCCGGCCTGACCGACATCCTTGGCCCCGACCTCTTCGAGGATCCGAGGGAGCGGCGGCGGGAGGCCGAGCGTCACGTCGAGATCCTCAACCATGCGCTTCGGGGGCTGCCGCGGGATCGGATCCGCTTCCACACCTGCTACGGCATCAATCAAGGGCCTCGGATCCACGAGGCGACGATGGCCGAGGTCGTCGAGCACATGCTGAAGGTGAGGGCGGGCGCGTACTCCTTCGAGGCGATCAACGGCCGCCACCAGCACGAGTGGCGGGTGTGGCAGCAGCTCACGCCCAGCGAAGAAGTGGTGCTGATCCCCGGCCTGATCAGCCACACCACGAACGTGGTCGAGCACCCTGCGCTGATCGCGGACCTGCTGGTCACCTACGCTGGGCTGGTGGGGCGCGATCACGTGATGGCGGGCAGCGAGTGTGGGTTCTCGTCGCAGGCGACGTCGACCCCGGAGATCGATCCCGAGGTCGTGTGGGCGAAGTTCCAGGCCCTGGCCGAGGGAGCGCGACGTGCCTCGAGCCAGCTGTGGCCTTGACCTCCTCGGGTCCGCCACCGGCAGGTGAGGTTCAGGGCCTTGCGTTCGTGCCCGGGCTCCATGGGCGATGGAGGAATGGAGATGGTCCCGATAAAGCGGGTGGATCACGTTGGGGTGGTGGTGGCGGATCTGGCTCAGGCCAAGCGCCTCCTGGGAGAGACGTTCGGCCTTCCCCTGGTCCGTGAGCAGGAGGCGACGGACGGTGGCCTCTCGGCCGCGTTCTACCGCTGCGGCGAGGTCGAGATCGAGGTGATGGAGCCCAGGAGGCCAGAGGATCGGGCGGCCTGGCTGGGGGATGAGCGGTGGGGGCGGATCGAGCACATCGCGGTCGAGGTCGAGGATCTCGAGGCGACGATCACGGCCCTACGGGAGCTCGGCATCGGGGCTGAGCCGGTGGCCCAGGGCCTGCTCGGGATCAGCATCAGGACCGAGCCCGCGGCGACCCTCGGGGTCGTCTTCCAGCTCCTCCAGAAGGCCCGGTAACCTGCTGCCCGGCAAGGGGCTCGTCCCGAGCGATGGGCCGAGGCCCGGAATGGGGCGCCCGGTCGTGGCATCGCTCCGGCCCTCCACAGCGGGGGCTCGGTGACGCCGAGGGCACGGATGCGGGCCGCGGGCGGAAGGCGGTGCGTTCAGGGTCACCTCTCCACCTCCCCTGGCGGCGCTCGACCTGGACGCCGCCGGCAGCCGGAGGCGGGTCCCAGCCCAGCACCACCCGGCCCCATACCTTCCTTCGGCACCATCGAGCTGGCCTGTGGGCGTTGGTCCCGCCCGGTCGCGGCCCCGGGCCACCGGCGCCGGTCCCCTTGGGTGCCCAGTGCTAGTGGTGGCCGCCTTCTCTCGAGCCGTCTTTGGCCTTGTACGAGGGATGTGGACTGGGATTACCCCGGTACGCCGGACCTCCAAGATCGGGGGCTGTAGCC
>Ga0070739_10004563_pt1 | contig 16300 bp, 15 predicted proteins | sample Coa_R1_7_FD_66445 | JGI IMG/M metagenome (GOLD analysis project Ga0070739, IMG submission 66445) | Surface soil microbial communities from Centralia Pennsylvania, which are recovering from an underground coalmine fire - Coalmine... | ecosystem: Environmental > Terrestrial > Soil > Unclassified ... | reverse complement strand
CGTCCGCTCGGCGTGATCACTTCCGTCTGGGTGCACATGATGTCGCCGATGGTCACCAGCGTCATCGCGGGACCGCCGGCCTGAGGCACGCCCGGGTAGGAGTAGGAGCCGGAGTTCGCGTTCTGCCAGCCCGGCGGGGGCGCGTCCCACGGTCCGGACCCGGACGACGAGCCCCAGCCTGGTCCTACGCCGGGATCGCCTGGGGGCATAGGTGTGCTCATTGCGGATCCCGTTCCCGTCTGTTGTGTTGTTCTTGCCTACGCTGCCTACGCGCTTACTCGGCGCGGTACTGGTCGTGCCTCGCGAAGAGCTCCGTCCACTCGTCGTACGAAAGGGTACGGCCGGACTCGGCGACCTCGGCCAGTTCGCGGAAGTACTTTTCCCGAGGCGGAGCCGGAGCGAAGAGGATGAGCATCGACGCCGGCGAGTCCCCGTCGTTGCGGAACGCGTGGATGCCGTTCTGCGGGACGTAGAGGAAATCGCCTGGGCGCGCGCTGACCCACCGCTCGCCGTCGAAGAGGCCGACCGTTCCGCTCCGCACATAGAAGGACTCGGAGAAGGTCTTGTGGAAGTGCGGATCTGGGCCACCGCCGTTCTCTGGCAGGTTCCACTCGAACAGGCCGAACTGGCCGTTGGTGACTGAACCAGGTGCGACGAAGCGCGTCGACGCGCCTGACTTGAAGTTGACCTGCTCGACGTCCGCGGCCGCGCGGTATCGGGCCGTGCCGCTCTGTGCCTCGGTGGGGTACGACATTGTTCCTCCGGTCTACGCTCTTCCTCGGGTCTGCTCTGCGCGTTGCCTGGACGATTGCCGGGTCAGCGGCGCTCCTCCCGGATCGCCTCACCGGGATGCCAGGTCTGGATGCGCAGGTAGTCGTTGGTCGGGGCCAGCGAGGTGAGCACGACCTGGGTGAGGTCGAGGTGGAAGAGGTGGAACGGGCCCGGGTCGCCTTCCATGCCGTCGAGGGCGGCGCGCTTGAGCTGCGGATCGGTGATCTCGGTGGCTGTCCCCGCGAGCTTCGCGTCGCCGCCGGCCATCGATCCGTCGCCCGGATTGGCGTGCAGCGCGAAGCGGCCGTCCCGGCGCAGATCGAGGGCCTTCATCGCGTTGAGCATCGAGCCGATGGTGAGGTTGGGCCCGACGAGGTTCACTTCGGTGCCGCTGACTCGCGGCGAGCCGTCCTGGCGCAACGTCGCGAGCACGTGGTGCTTCGTCGTGGCGAAACGTGCCCACACGGCCGCCGCGAACTCCGGTTCCGCCTGCGCGAACTGCTCCCAGGTTGCCATGGCTACAAGTCTCGCCGCCCGCACCGACAATCGCGATGGCCTCCGCTCCGATTGCGGTCGCGGTCGCAGCCGTGGTCGCGGATCGTTCCGGCCGGTCGGTCAGGCGTGGGCGAGCAGCTTGAGGGCGTCGGCGATCGAGGCGCAGATGTGGTGTGGCTGGGGATCTGCCGTGGTCAGCGCATAGTCGCCCTGCAGCCAAATCGTCCGCAGGCCGGCGCCCACTCCGCCCGCCACGTCAGCGTCCAGCGTGTCGCCGACCATCCAGCCGTTGCGCTGACCCAGCTGCACTCCCAGCTTGGCCGCCGCCTGCTCGAAGATCCGCCGTTCCGGCTTGCGGGAGCCTTCCGCCTCCGAGATGAACACGCCGTCGACCAAGTCACGCAGCCCCACCTGGTCGATCTTCGCACTCTGCATGATCGTCGCGCCGTTGGTGACGATGCCTAAACGCCAGCCGTCGGCGCGTAGCAGCCGCAACCCCTCCGCTACCGCATCATCCAGTGCGAAGTAACGCGGATACGTCTCGGTCACGTCGCGGACCAGTTGCTCGACGCTGTCCGCCAGTTGGAAGTGGCGCTTGAAGTCGGCCGCGTACTCGGTCCAGGTCGCCGCGATCGAGCTCTTCACCGCGAGGAAGTCCACCGCGGCCGGGTCCAGCCCGCGGTCCGCGACAAAGTGCTCGGCCCACTCACGCAGCGCGCCGCTCTGGTCCACGAGGGTGTTGTCGAGGTCGAATAACGCGAACTTGGGCGCCGTCGTCTTGGCCATCGCACTGCTCAACGCGACCACGTCCCGTAATGCACCATGCTCTCGATCGGGCTGCGGCGCGCACGCAGGTCACGCTTCTCGGTCTCCGCGTCGTAACCGATCGCGATGGCACCGATCGGCTCGTAGTCGTCCGGCACCCCGAACGCGTTCTTGAACGGTTGGACCTGCTCGGGCACGATCCCGAAATAAAGCGCCCCCAGGCCTTCGTCGACCACAGTGAGCAGTTGCAGCATTGCCGCCATTCCAGTGTCGATATGCCAGAACGGAACCGGCCACCGTGACTCGTCGCGGTCCGTCCACCCCTTATCCGGCTGTGCGTAACGGTCAAGGTATACGCGCTTGCAAGAGAACGGAATGATGACCAGCGGCGCGGTACGCACTGAGTCGGACACCGCGTCCGAGCCGAACTGCCAGAACTTCTCCAGGTCCGCGTCACGCAGCACGAGCCACGCCTGACCCTGCGAAAAACCCGCCGAGGGTGCCCGCGTTCCGTTGTGCAGGATCCGCTCCAACGCCTTCTCAGGCACCGGGCGACTGGAGTCGAAGGTACGGACCATCCTGCGCTTGCGGATCGCGTCCTGAAGTTCCATGCCGTTGACCTTATGCGCGCCCGGACGGCCTGCGTCAAGCCCGGTGGCTTATAGGGTGGGTGCGTGAAGATCCTGGTCATCGGTGGCGGCGGACGCGAGCACGCCATCTGCCACGCGCTAAGCCTCGACGAGTCCGTGACCGCGCTGTACTGCGCCCCCGGCAATCCCGGCATCGCCGCGGTCGCCGAGCTGCGCCCGGTGAACCCACTCGATCCGGACGCGGTGGCGGAACTTGCCGTTGAGCTCGGCGCTGACCTCGTCGTCGTCGGCCCGGAGGCACCGCTTGTAGCAGGGGTCGCAGATGCCGTACGCGCGGCAGGCATCGCCGTCTTCGGTCCTTCAAAGGCGGCCGCCCAACTTGAGGGCTCGAAGGCGTTCTCGAAGGACGTGATGGCCGCGGCCGGCGTACCGACCGCCGAAGCCTTCGTGTGTTCGAAGCCTGAGGAAGCCGCGCGTGCGTTGGACGCCTTCGGTCCGCCTTACGTCGTCAAGGACGATGCACTCGCGGCGGGTAAGGGCGTTGTGGTGACGGAAGACCGAGACGCCGCACTCGCGCACGCCAACGCGTGCGGCCGCGTCGTGATCGAGGAGTATCTCGACGGACCGGAGGTCTCGCTCTTCGCGCTGACCGACGGCACCACGGTCTTGCCGCTGCAGCCAGCTCAGGACTTCAAGCGAGTCGGCGACGACGACGCGGGACCGAACACCGGCGGCATGGGCGCCTACTCGCCGCTGCCCTGGGCGCCGGAGAACCTGGTTGCAGACGTCCTTGAGCGTGTCCTTCAGCCCACCGTGGATGAGTTGCGCCGCCAAGGCACGCCGTTCGTCGGACTCCTCTACGCAGGGCTTGCTCTCACGAAGCGCGGCGTGCGAGTCATCGAGTTCAACGCGCGCTTCGGCGACCCAGAGACGCAGGTCGTTCTGCCACTGCTCAAGAGTCCGCTCGCGCAATTGCTGCACCATGCGGCGACGGGAACGCTGGGTGAGGTCGAGCCGCTTCAGTGGCACGACGGCGCCGCAGTCACCGTTGTCCTTGCCGCAGCTGGCTACCCGGGCACGCCTCGCGGCGGCGATCGGATCACGGGCACCGACGAAGCCGAGGCAACCGGTGCGGTGACCGTGTATCACGCCGGTACCGCAACGAATGATGCGGGAGAGCTGGTGGCATCCGGCGGCCGAGTGCTCGCCGTGACGGGCCGGGCGGCCGATCTTGCGAGTGCTCGGGATCTGGCGTACGCCGCGCTTGGCCAAATCCAGCTGTCCGGTGGACACCACCGGACGGACATCGCGGCCAAAGCGATCTCGGGTCTGATCAGCGTTCCGTGACAGATCCGCAACCGTCCGTAGATGCTCTGTGGTTACGCCTCTGACCACGCGGTTCAGTCGGATCAAGAACCTCACCCGAACGAGCGGAAAAGCCGACGGCCCGCATGCCCACAATTCTCGGCCGGCGCTACGCTGCGAAGCAGGGAGCGTTTCACGCGCTCGGCCATCGCAAGGATCGCGCTGGCTGATCGGCGGCGCGACCGGGGTGTTGAGTGGGCCGGGCCGGTGTCGGCCGACCCGCGGTGTCCCGGCCGGCGGCTCGGCGATCCCGCGTTCACGATTCGGGGTGAGCACGGTTGACCGCGGCCTCGACCAGCGCCGTCCGTCAGGCCCGCGCCATTACGCGGATCTGCCGGCTGGCCGCGGGTTGCTGGATCGCGGCCGCCGGTGCCATATCCGCCGCTGCCCTTTCCGTCCTGCCACTCCTTATCGGCCTACTCGTCACAGCGCTGATAGCCGCGCTCTGCGTGTGGCCACTGCTGCGTTTCCATCGCATCGTGCCGCCGCTTTCACCTACGGTCGCTCCGGAGGACGGCGGTTACGGCGAACTGATGCTCGCGGTACGCCAGGTCACGGCAGCTCTCGGGGTGAGTGAGCCGGTCGGTCTTGAGCTGTCCCCGGACTGCGACGCCTGGCTCGAACCACGGCCGGAGGGCCCGGTCCTGGTCATCGGCGCGCCGTTCCTGTGGTGGCTGCGGGTCAGCGAACTGCGTGGGCTGCTCGCTCCGGTGCTGGCTGGCATGGACGCGGCGCACGACACCCTCATCGGCAAAGCGCGCAGGCTCGTCCGCCGACTCGATATCGCCGAGGTCCACGGCTGCCCGCCGTGGCCGCGTTCCGTGATCGTCGCGGTGGCCGAGGCCTGCCGGATCCGCGCCGAGGCCATGGAGCGAGCGATCGGGGCGGCGGCGGCCGAACGGGCGCGCATCGTCGAACCGGCGAGCCGCGTCTACGCCCACGAGCAGGCCGGTCTGGTCGCCGTCGGCTGGGATCGACTGCTGACCAGGCTCGCCATGCCGGCCTGGCACCGCGGACGGGCGCCGGAGACGCTGAATGCCGCGCTGGTGGCCGCGCTCACCGAACTCGGCCAGCGCGACCGGGTCGGGCTCGGCCTCGCGGACCGGCTCACCGAACGCCCGGCCTGTGACCTGCTCGACGAGCCGGGCGAGGTGGACCGTGCCGTGTCAGCGCTCGCGCCTCTCGTTTACGAAGGGAAGCGGATCGACCAGCCGCTGCCGTGGTCGCGTTACGTGGCCGAGGTAGCCGAGCCGGCGCTGCGCGCGGAGGCGGCGGACGCTCCGGATCATCCGTTGATAGCGAAGGTCCGCGCGCTGCTTGAGGCCGACGCCGGGCCGCACGGCGCCGGCGAACTCGCCGCCGGCCTGCGCGCCGTGGTGCAGTGCGGAATGGTCGACCTTGATCTCGCGCAGTGGGATGTCGACTGGCTCGACGGCGTGATCCTGCGCGATCGGGCCGGGCGCGTGGTGCCCGTCGACGAACTCGTCCACGGCCTGCTGGACAACGCCGATTTCGCCGCGCTACGGGATTGGATCGCGCACGCGGGCGGCCTTCGAACCTGAGTCGCAGGCCACGGCCTTCTCCGCCGCCGCCTGCACGCCCCGCGGGGCGAATCAGTTATCCACAGCCCTTATCCACAGCTTCGCGACGAAATCCGCGCGGCCACTTGCGCTCATGGAGAATGGACTTCGGCGGGCCAGGTCTGTCCCGCTGAATCCGTTGATAAGGAGCAGTCCGCCGTGATCGGACGGTACACCCTCCCGGAAATGGGCCGCGTGTGGAGCGAGGCCCACAAATACGAGCTGTGGTGCCAGGTCGAGACCCTGGTCATGGAAGCGCACGCCGCCGCAGGAACGGTGCCGGCCGATGCGCTGGAAGCCGTGCGCAAAGCACCCGCCCCGACACCGGAGGCGGTCGCCGAGATCGAGGCAGTCACCCAGCACGACGTGATCGCGTTCCTCTCCGCCTGGGCCGACAACACCGAACCGCGCGAGGCGGCCGCCTACGTGCACTTCGGGATGACCTCCTCCGACCTGCTCGACACCGCTCTCGCCCTCCAACTGGTGGAGGCGAGCGATCTGCTCCTGGAGAAGGCGGACCGCTTGGTGGCGGTGCTTCGCGACCACGCCCTCGTGCACCGCGGCACGCTGCGCGTCGGGCGCACGCACGGCATCCACGGCGAGCCGGACGTATGGGGCCACCGGGTGGCGGACTTCGCCTTCGCGGTCGCGCGGTCGCGTGACCGGATCCGCGCCGCGCGCGCGGCCGTGGGTGTGATGGCGATCTCCGGAGCGGTCGGTACGTACTCGAATATCGATCCGGCCGTGGAACGGTACGTCGCGGACAAGCTCGGGCTGAAGGCGGCGGAGGTCTCGACCCAGGTGGTCATCCGGGACGGGATCTCCGAGTGGGTCAGCGCGCTGGCGGTCATGGCCACCGTGCTCGAGGCCATCGCCCTGGAGGTGCGGCACGGGCAGCGCACCGAGGTGCGGGAGCTCTGGGAACCCTTCGGCAAGGGCCAGAAGGGCTCCTCCGCGATGCCGCACAAGAAGAACCCGATCATGTCGGAGCGGCTGGCCGGCCTGGCGCGTATCGTGCGCGCCCAGGTCGTGCCGGTCATGGAGGGTATTCCGCTGTGGCACGAGCGGGACATCTCGCACTCCTCGACCGAGCGGGTCGCGCTGCCGGACGCCTCCATCGGGCTCGACTACATGCTCAATCTGACGATCCGCCTGATGAGCGGGCTGGTGGTGGACGCCGACCGGATGAAGGCGAACCTCGAGTCCACCGGCGGGCTGATCTACACCTCCGCCGTGCTGCTGGAGCTGGTCGAGATGGGGCTGGCCCGCGACACCGAGGCGTACCCGCTCACCCAGCGCGCGGCCATGAAGACCTGGGAGACCGGGCGCCCGTTCCGCGAGACGCTGCGCGAGGAGGCGGCGACGGCGGGCCTGAAGATCGACGAGGCCCGGCTCGACGAGGTGTGCCGCCCCGAGCGTTTCGTCGCGAACCTGTCCGGCATGTTCGACCGGCTGGCGGAGCTGAGCTGACATGGCGACGACTCCCCCCTCCGCGACGTCCGGCTCCGCTCCCGACCCGACCGGCCAAGCAACAAGCGCCGCGGCCGCGACCACGACCGCTGCCACGAAAAGCACCACGCCGACGGCCAGCGGCATCACAATCCCCGGCGCGGTGCACCTCGGCTCCGGCAAGATCCGCGAGCTCTATGCAGTCGGCGATCGGCTGCTCCTGGTCGCCTCCGACCGGATCTCGGCTTTCGACTACGTGCTGGAGACGCCGATCCCGGACAAGGGCCGGATCCTGACCCAGCTTTCGCTCTGGTGGTTCGAGCGCCTGGCGGACCTGGTCCCGAATCATGTGATCTCGGCTGATCCCGAGCAGTACCCGGCCGAACTCGCCGGTGCCGCGGACGCGCTGCGCGGCCGGTCGATGCTCTGCGAGCGGCTCGACATGCTCCTGATCGAGTGTGTGGCCCGCGGTTACCTGGCCGGCTCGGGTCTCGCCGAGTACCGGGTGTCCGGCACAGTGTGCGGACTCCCGCTCCCCGAAGGGCTGGTGGACGGCTCACGGCTGGACGAGCCGCTGTTCACCCCTGCGGCCAAGGCCGATCTGGGCGAGCACGACGAGAACATCTCCTTTGCGGAGGTCGTCGAGCGCACAGGCGCGGCGGTCGCCGAGGAACTGCGCCGCCTCACGCTGACCGTGTATTCGGCCGCCCGGGACATCGCGCTGGACCGCGGGATCGTCCTCGCGGACACCAAGTTCGAGTTCGGCAGGCGGGCCGACGGCACGATCGTGCTCGCCGACGAAGTACTGACGCCCGACTCGTCCCGGTTCTGGCCGGTCGACCAGTGGCAGCCCGGGCGGTCGCAGCCGTCGTTCGACAAGCAGTTCGTGCGCGACTGGCTGACCTCCCCGGAGTCCGGCTGGGACCCGAAGTCCGACCAGCCCCCGCCCCCGCTGCCGCCTGAGGTGGTGGAGCGCACCCGGGACCGGTACGTCGAGGCTTACGAGCGCCTGACCGGCCGCCGCTTCCAGTAGCGGCGCGGCGCGGGTCTCCGCAGCGACCCCAGCGCTGCCGCCTGGGCGCACGAGTCCGGTTTGGCAGCGCTGGGGTGGTCCGCGGCTAGCGGCGCCGTTTGGTCCCGGGCGCACGAGTCCGGTTTGGCAGCACCGGGGCGGTCCGCGGCTAGCGGCGCCGTTGGTCGCCGATCCGGCCGCCCGCCTATCGGGCCACCCGCTCATCCATCCGAGCGGTCGTCCGTACCCTGCCGACTGGGATCAGCACGGCAGGGCCATCGGCCGCGCCCAGGTAGGCTTTGTCCTACCGCCAACAGCAGGACAGCCCGCGGCCGTGGGCTGCCGAGAGCCGTTGCTGACACCAGTGGGAGTGCACATGGCACGTGTCGTGGTCGATGTCATGCTAAAGCCGGAAATTCTCGATCCCCAGGGACAGGCCGTGCAGCGGGCACTGCCTCGGCTGGGCTTCGACGGCATCGTGGACGTGCGCCAGGGCAAGCGCTTCGAGATCGAACTGGACGGCCCGGCGAACGACGCCGCGCTGGCCCGGGCCCGCGAGATCGCCGAGAAGCTGCTCGCCAACACGGTGATCGAGCAGTACGAGGTGCGCTTCGACGGCGCCGTGGACTCGGCTACGGCTGCGCCTGCGGCGGCAACCTCGACATCGGCCGAGCGGACGGCCGGCTGATGTCCGCACGCATCGGTGTGGTCACTTTCCCCGGCAGCCAGGACGACCAGGACGCGCTGCGGGCGGTCGCCCTCGTCGGCGCCGAGCCGGTCGCGCTCTGGCACCGCGACGCCGACCTGCGTCAGGTCGACGCCGTCATCCTGCCGGGCGGGTTCTCCTACGGCGACTACCTGCGCGCCGGAGCCATCGCACGCTTCTCGCCGGTCATGGAAGCGGTGATCGCCGGCGCACGGGAAGGCCTGCCCGTGCTCGGCATTTGCAACGGCTTCCAGGTGCTCTGCGAATCGCACCTGCTGCCCGGCGCCCTCATCCGCAACGGCGGCCTGCTCTTCATCAACCGCGACGAGCGGCTGCGCGTCGAGTCCACGGCCACCGCGTGGACCGCCGACTACTCCGTCGGCCAGGAGATCGTGATCCCGATCAAGAACGGCGAGGGCCGGTTCACCGCCGACGAGCACACGCTCGACGAGCTCGAAGCCGAGGGCCGGGTCATCGCACGCTACCTCGACAACCCGAACGGCTCGGCCCGTGACATCGCCGGGATCGCCAACGCCGCCGGCAACGTCGTTGGCCTGATGCCGCACCCGGAGCACGCCGTCGAAGAGCTGACCGGGCCCTATCCGGGCCCCGCGACCGATGGACTGCCCTTCTTCACCTCGATCCTCAAGCAGCTGGTGGCCGCCTGATGACTACTCAGCCCGCGCAGAGCGCCCCGCAGCACTACACGGTCGACACCGTCGAGAACGCCGCAGCGACGCCTGAGGTCGAGCAGCCCTACGGGGCGCTCGGCGTAAAGCCCGACGAATACGACCGCATCCGGGAGATCCTGGGCCGCCGGCCCACCTCCTCCGAGCTGGCGATGTACTCGGTCATGTGGTCCGAGCACTGCTCCTACAAGTCCTCGAAGGTGCACCTCAAGCAGTTCGGCGAGAAGGCGCCGGAGGTCGACTTCCTGCTGGTCGGGCCGGGCGAGAACGCCGGAGTCGTGGACGTCGGCGGCGACCTGGCCGTCACTTTCAAGATCGAGTCGCACAACCACCCCTCGTACGTCGAGCCGTATCAGGGCGCGGCCACCGGTGTCGGCGGCATCGTCCGCGACATCCTGACCATGGGTGCCCGGCCGATCGCGGTCATGGACCCGCTGCGTTTCGGCGCGGCCGACGCCGCGGACACGCACCGGGTGCTTCCAGGCGTGGTGCGCGGCATCGGCGGCTATGGCAACTCGCTCGGCCTGCCCAACATCGGCGGCGAGGTCGTCTTCGACCCCTGCTATGCGGGCAACCCGCTGGTGAACGCGCTCGCGGTCGGCGTCATGAAGAAGAGCGAGATCAAGCTCGCCCAGGCGCACGGACCCGGCAACAAGGTGGTGCTGTTCGGCGCGCGCACCGGCGGGGACGGGATCGGCGGGGCCTCGGTGCTCGCCTCGGCCACCTTCGATGACGGCCGCCCCTCCAAGCGTCCCTCAGTCCAGGTCGGCGACCCCTTCATGGAGAAGGTGCTGATCGAGTGCTGCCTGGAGATCTTCGCCGAGGACCTCGTGGTCGGCATCCAGGACCTCGGCGCGGCCGGACTGTCCTGTGCGACCACCGAGCTCGCCGCCGCCGGGATGGTGAGCGCGGGCGTCGGCGGCATGGACGTCCAGCTCGACCTCGCCCCGCTGCGGGACGCCACGCTGGTGCCCGAAGAGATCCTGATGAGCGAGTCCCAGGAGCGCATGATGGCGGTGGTCACCCCCGCCAACGTCGAGCGCTTCTTCGCGCTCTGCGAGAAGTGGGACGTCACCGCGACCGTCATCGGCACGGTCACCGACACCGGCCGGCTGCGGATGACCTGGCACGGCGAGACGATCGTCGACGTCGATCCGCGCACCCTCGCGCACCAGGGCCCGGTCTACCACCGTCCCTACCACCGCCCGGACTGGCAGGACGGCCTCCAGGCCGCCGTGCCCGACTCGCTCAGCCGCCCGAAGACCGGCGAGGAGCTGCGCGAGACCGTGCTGCGGCTGCTGGCCAGCCCGAACCTCGCGGACAAGCGCTGGGTGGTCGAGCAGTACGACCACCGGGTACGCGGCAACACGGTCCTCGCGCACGGCGAGGACTCCGGGATGCTGCGCCTCGACGAGGAATCGAACCTCGGCATCGCGCTGTCCACCGACGGGAACGGCCGCTACACCAAGCTCGACCCGTACGCCGGCGCGCAGCTCGCGCTCGCCGAGGCCTACCGCAACGTGGCCGCCACCGGCGCCAGGCCGCTCGCCGTGACCGACTGCCTCAACTTCGGCTCCCCGGAGGACCCCGAGGTCATGTGGCAGTTCGCCGAGGCGACCCGCGGTCTGGCCGACGCCTGCCAGGTGCTCGGCACCCCGGTCACCGGAGGAAACGTCTCCTTCTACAACCAGACCAACAATCAGGCGATCCACCCCACCCCGATCGTCGGCGTCCTGGGCGTGATCGACGATGTCACCCGACGCACCCGCCTCGCCTTCGAGGCCGAGGGTGACATCCTGCTGCTGCTCGGCGACACCCGCGACGAGTTCGGCGGCTCGGAGTGGGCGCACGTCGTGCACGGCCACCTCGGCGGCCTGCCGCCCAAGGTCGACCTGGAACGCGAGCGGCTGCTCGCCGAGGTGCTGATCGCCGGTTCCCGCGACGGGATGCTCTCGGCCGCGCACGACCTGTCCGACGGCGGGCTGATCCAGGCGATCGTCGAGTCGGCGCTTCGCGGCGGCCACGGTGCCCGGATCGTGCTGCCCGACGAACTCGACCCGTTCGTCGCCCTCTTCTCCGAGTCCGCCGGCCGCGCCGTCGTCGCCGTGCCGCGCAGCGAGGAGCTGAGGTTCACCGACATGTGCCGGTTCCGCGGACTTCCGGTCGCACGCATCGGCGTCGTCGACGGCGACGCCGTGGAGGTGCAGGGCCAGTTCTCCATCCCGCTGGAGGAGCTGCGCCGCGCGCACACCGGCACCTTCCCGGCGCTCTTCGGTTAGGCACGATCAGCTGATGGACCGTCAGGAGCTGAGCGCCGCCCGCGCCGGGCTCGTCCCCGGCGACCGGGCGGCGCTCAGCGCGCTCATCAAGACCAGCGTGCGGGCCTTCGCCGAGCGCAGCCCCGGCCACGCCGTCGAGCTGCGGGTGCCGCCGTTCGTCGCCGTGCAGTGCATCGAAGGGCCGCGGCACACCCGGGGCACGCCCCCGAACGTCGTCGAACTCGACGCCGCCACCTGGCTCGACCTGGCGCTCGGCGAACTGGATTGGGCGGAAGGCGTCGCCACCGGCCGGATCAGCGCCAGCGGGCCGCGCAGCGACCTGTCCGCCTACCTGCCTTTCCCGTGAGCGACCGAGCACTGTCCGACACGATGGGATGAAAGCAGGTCGCGCCCCGGTGCCCGGTCGCATGGGGTTGACGTTGCGATATAAACCGACGGTCTACCAGCGGTATCAACCGACGGTCTGAAAGCGCTCGCCGATCACGTAAGCTGGAAGCGTGACTCGCCCTGACGGACGTCTCTCTCACGAAACCTTCCCCCACGAAAAAGGCCCGCAGGACGCCTGCGGGGTGTTCGGGGTGTGGGCTCCGGGGGAGGAAGTCGCCAAGCTCAGCTACTTCGGCCTCTACGCCCTGCAGCACCGCGGCCAGGAATCAGCCGGCATCGCGGTGTCCAACGGCACCCAGATCCTGGTCTACAAGGACATGGGCCTGGTCTCCCAGGTCTTCGACGAGGCCACGCTCGGCTCGCTGCAGGGCCACCTCGCGATCGGCCACACCCGCTACTCCACCACCGGCTCCTCGGTCTGGGAGAACGCCCAGCCGACCTTCCGCGCCACCGGCCACGGCGCGCTCGCGCTCGGCCACAACGGCAACCTCACCAACACCGCCGAGCTGGCCCGCCTGGTCTCCGAGGCCCGGGCCAACGGCGAGCTGATCGGCAAGGACCGCGGCGCCACCTCGGACAGCGACCTGATGACCGAGCTGCTGGCCAGCCAGACCGGCCGGTCGATCGAGGACGCCGCCGCCGACATCCTGCCCCAGGTGCGCGGCGCCTTCTCCCTCGTCTTCATGGACGAGACCACCCTCTACGCCGCCCGGGACCCGCAGGGCATCCGGCCGCTGGTGCTCGGCCGGCTGGAACGCGGCTACGTCGTGGCCAGCGAGACCGCCGCGCTCGACATCGTCGGCGCCGCGTACGTGCGCGAGGTCGAGCCCGGCGAGCTGATCGCCATCGACGAGAACGGACTGCGCAGCCGCCGCTTCGCGGTGCCGGACCCCAAGGGCTGCGTCTTCGAGTACGTCTACCTGGCCCGCCCCGACACCGCGATCGCCGGACGCTCTGTCAACGCCTCGCGCGTCGAGATGGGCCGCCGGCTGGCCCGGGAGCACCCGGTCGAGGCCGACCTGGTGATCCCGACCCCCGAGTCCGGCACCCCCGCCGCGATCGGATACGCCGAGCAGTCCGGCATCCCGTACGGCCAGGGCCTGGTCAAGAACGCCTACGTCGGACGCACCTTCATCCAGCCGAGCCAGACGATCCGTCAGCTGGGCATCCGCCTCAAGCTCAACCCGCTGCGCGAGGTCATCGAAGGCAAACGCCTGATCGTGGTCGACGACTCGATCGTGCGCGGTAACACGCAGCGCGCGCTCGTCCGGATGCTGCGTGAGGCGGGCGCGAAGGAAGTACACGTCCGGATCTCCTCGCCGCCGGTGAAGTGGCCGTGCTTCTACGGCATCGACTTCGCCACCCGCGCCGAGCTGATCGCCAATGGCCTGAGCACCGAGGAGATCGCCGCGTCCCTGGGCGCCGACTCGCTCGGCTACATCTCCATCGAGGGCATGGTCGAGGCGACCACGATCCCGACCGAACGCCTGTGCCGCGCCTGCTTCGACGGCGTCTACCCGGTCGAGCTGCCCAACCCGGAACAGCTCGGCAAGCACCTGCTCGAGGTCCCCGCCGCGGCGGCCTCCGCCCTCGCCCGGCCCTGACCGCGGCCGCCCGACACCCGCCCGCTCACACACCGATCCGCGGCTCGCGCCGCCCGCCCCCTGACCGTGACCGCGCCGTTCGCGGCCGACGAAGGAACCACCGTGACCGACAACCCCCGTCCCGGCGGCGCCACCTACGCGGCGGCCGGCGTCGACATCGAGGCCGGCGACCGCGCGGTCGAGCTGATGAAGCAGTGGGTCGCCAAGGCGACCCGGCCCGAGGTGCTCGGCGGTCTCGGCGGCTTCGCCGGCCTGTTCGACGCCTCGAAGCTGACGGCGTACCGGCGGCCGCTGCTGGCCACCTCCACCGACGGCGTCGGCACCAAGGTGGCCATCGCGCAGCGGATGGACGTGCACCACACCATCGGCTTCGACCTGGTCGGCATGGTCGTGGACGACCTGGTGGTGTGCGGCGCCGAGCCGCTGTTCATGACCGACTACATCGCCACCGGCAAAGTCGTGCCCGAGCGGATCGCAGCGATCGTCCGCGGTATCGCAGAGGCGTGTGTGCAGGCGGGCTGCGCACTGGTCGGCGGGGAGACCGCCGAGCACCCCGGTCTGCTCGACCCCGATGAGTACGACGTCGCGGGCGCTGCCACGGGCGTCGTCGAGGCGGACGCGCTGCTCGGCCCCGAGCGCATCCGGGAGGGCGATGCGGTGATCGCGCTGGCCTCCTCGGGGCTGCACTCGAACGGATACTCCTTGGTCCGGCACGTGCTGCTGAACCAGGCCGGCTGGTCACTGGACCGCCAGGTGCCCGAGTTCGGCCGGACCCTCGGCGAGGAACTGCTGGAGCCGACCAGGATCTACGCGCTGACCTGCCTGGAACTCGCCCGGCGGGTCGAAGTGCACGCCTACGCGCACATCACCGGCGGCGGCCTGGCCGCGAACCTGGCCCGGGTGATCCCGGCCGGCCTGCACGCCCGGCTCGACCGCTCTACCTGGCGCCCTGCCCCGGTATTCGAGCTGGTCGGCGCGGTCGGGCAGATGGCCGGCGAGGAACTGGAGCGCACCTTGAACATGGGTGTCGGCATGGTCGCAGTCGTCCCGGCCGACACGGCGGACGCGACGCTGGCAGCGCTGCGGGATCTGGAACAGGACGCTTGGCTGCTCGGTGTAATCGAGCGGGGTGGCAGCGCTGACGCACCGGGAAGCGCCGCCCTGAACGGCAACTACGCGAGCTGACCCCGCCTCAGATCCGATCCGCGGTGTGACCGATCTAACGCACGCGTATCGCTCCAGCCGTACGGCGAACATGGCGGTGCGGTAACGGCGGTCATCTGACCGCCGGGACGGCAACCGGAACGGTGCCTAGAAGCGCGGGTTCTGAGCAAAAAGCAGGCGCTCGACTCGAGTCGAGCGCCTTGAAGGTCGACTAACCGGCGCGATGACGGCTGCCGTTGCTCCCCTGAGGCCGGTAAGGACTCTCGTCCTCCTCGTCCTCTTCCGCTTCCTCGTCGTCGTCTTCGTCGTCCTGGTCCGCCCAGGTCGCGTAGCGCTCGTCGAGGTCGTGCTCCTCGGCGCCGTTCCTCCGCGAATCCCCGACGCCCAGTTCAGACCGCAAACGATCCAAATCCGTCGCACCGCCGCTGTACTTCAGCTGGCGGGCGACCCTCGTCTGCTTGGCCTTGGCCCGGCCGCGCCCCATTGGCTCGACCCCCTCAACGACGGGGCGCTCTCGGCCCCGGGTCTCGACACATGATCAATGACAGCAGTCACTTCTGCGACCGGCGCCTCGGTGGGGATCGCGGGACCGGTCACAAAGTCAAAGGTACCTGGTTCCCCGCCGGATCGGTACGCCACGCGAGCCGCGATTTGAATCAGCGGGGAAGGGACACCTCGCACGAGGATACAGTGCGGCGGCGTATCAGGTCGATTTGGCACACGGACGCTGCGGCGTCCGACTACGTCCCGCGAAGCCGCGGGGGCGCCGGATCCGAGGATCGCCCGGTCCGGCGCCGCGCACGAACGGTGTCTCGGCGGTCACCCAGCGGTCATCGGGCCTCGGCCGAGTGGGCCGCGGCCCGATGCACGCAAACCGCCCATTCCGGCTAGCTGCGGCGCGCGTGCGCCGCTTCCGGCAGGAGGATTCCGCGCAGTCGCGACACGTTCCGCATCCGGTTCTCGGCGAGCCGGTCGGCGGCCGCGGCCGGCGGCACGCCCTCTTCACCCGACAGCTTCAGGATGTTCAGCATCGTGTCGAAGATCCCCTCGGCCCGCTTGCGCGCGCGTTCGAAGGAGAAGCCGCCGCGGTGCAGGTGCGCCGCCTCGTCGCCGACCTGGATCACGCCGCCGGCGTTGACCAGGTAGTCCGGGGCGTACAGGACCCCGCGGTCGGCGAGCGCCTTGTCGATGCCGGGGTGCGCCAGCTGGTTGTTCGCGGCCCCGCAGACGATCGACGCGGACAGGGCGGCGACTGTCTCGTCGTCCAGCGCACCGCCGAGCGCGCACGGCGCGTAGACGTCGATACCCGCCCTGATCAGCTCGTCGGTGGAGTCGACGATCTTGACCTCGGGGTGGTTGCGGCGGACCCAGTCGAGCGCGGCCGAGTTCACGTCGGTGACCGTGATCCGCGCCCCGTCCTCGAGCAGGTGGGCGATCAGATGCC
>Ga0070739_10004562_pt1 | contig 16301 bp, 16 predicted proteins | sample Coa_R1_7_FD_66445 | JGI IMG/M metagenome (GOLD analysis project Ga0070739, IMG submission 66445) | Surface soil microbial communities from Centralia Pennsylvania, which are recovering from an underground coalmine fire - Coalmine... | ecosystem: Environmental > Terrestrial > Soil > Unclassified ... | reverse complement strand
CGCGAGGACGACGTCCTCGGGCCGAGTCACGAGACGATGCTGCGTCTGGGCGACCGGCTTTTCGCGCGGAACGCGAACGGCAACGTCCGCGAGCTGAAGGGCTACCTGCGCCGCCGCGCGCTGACCGAAGAGCTGATCGAGTCGGGCGAGATCGTGCGCCATCCGGAGCTCGCGCGCTTCGCCGGCTGGGGCGACGTCGGCGGCGTGCACGCGTGGCGGCTGCAGGTGCAGGCGAACGAGGGCGAGCCGGAGACGCTGTGGATCGATCCCGCGAGCGGGCTCCCGCTGCGCGAGGAGTACCTCGACGGTGACGGCCCGGCGTACGTCGACTACTCCGACTGGCGTGACGTCGACGGACGGAAGATCGCGTTTCGCAACGTGCTCACGGACGGCGACCATCGGTTCGACACGACGCAGCTGACGACGTCGGTCGTGCTGGACGCGCCGGTCGACCCGAAGACGTTCGCGCCGCTCGTTCCGCGGGTGCTCGAAACGGATCGCGTGCACACCGTCCCGCTGATCGAGCGCGGCGGCCACGTCGGCATCACGGTGCGCATCGCCGGGCGCGACTGGTTCTTTCTGCTCGACACCGGCGCGCAGTCGATCCTGGTCGACGCGCGGGTCCTCGCCGCGGCCGGCGTGAAAGGCGAAGGCGCGCTCGAAGTCCGCGGCGCCGCACGCACCGGCGGGCTGCGCGTGGCACGGCTGCCGAGCATCACGATCGACGGCAGCACGATGACCGACGTCGTCGTCTCGTCGCTCGACATCGGCAAGACGCTCGGCGGCGGCCTGCACATCGACGGCATCCTGGGGTATCCGTTCTTCGCATCGGCGGTCGTCGAGATGGATTTCGACGAGCACCGCTTGCGCTTCGGGCCGCCGGGCTCGTTCGCGCCGCGCGGCTCGCACGTGGACCTCGACGTCGACCGCGAGCTGGCCGAGGCGCGCTTCCGGCTGAACGGGCGGATCGATGCGCCGTTCATCGTCGACACGGGCAACAGCGCCGAGATGCTGCTCTACCGGCCGTTCCTCGACGCGCATCCGGGGCTCGTGCCGTTTTCGCCCAGCGGGTCGTGGAACTACGGGATCGGCGGCGCGAACGCGACGTATCGTTCGTCGGTCGACGAGCTGCGGATGGCCGGCTACGACCTCTACCACCGCAGCGTCGACGTCGTGCTCGCGAAGAACGGCGCGTTCGCCGACCGCGTCGACGCCGGAAACGTCGGGCTCGGCGTGCTGCGGAATTTCGTCGCGACGTTCGACATCGGCAACGCGGCGATGTATCTGGCGCCCGGAACCACCTTCGACGACGGGCGATATCGTACCGGGACGGCCGCTCGGTAAAGCTTCCGTAGAGAGCGTCCTTCCCAGGCGGATGGGGCCGGCGGGGAGACCGAAACTCGGTTACCTCCCTAGTCGAAAGGAGCACTTTCTGTGCGGTCGGTTTTTCTGACGCGGCTCGGCGCCGTTGCGACGAGCGCTTTCTTGCTTACCGCCTGCGGAGGCGGTGGGCGCAGCCTCTCGCCGCTCCCCGGCGCGCCGCAGAACGGCGGCGGGACCGGTGCGTCGCCGGCCTCCGTTCTGGTGAGCGGCAGCATCACCGGAAGCGGACCGCGCATCATCGCGAAGGCGCGCCGGCTTCCGGCGGGACTGCGCCGCCCGATGTCGCTCTCGAAAGTCTCCGTGACCGCGACGATCTATCCCGGCACGGCCGGCGCCGTCCCGGTCAGCAACACGATCTCGATCGCGCCTCCGTCGGGCAGCACGTACACCGCGAGCGTTCCGCTCTCCAACGTGCCGTCGGGCAACAACGAGTGGATCATCATGTCGTTCTCCGGCGTCGGCGGGGACGGAAGCTCCTACGCGCTCGGCGAGCTCGCCGGCGTCGTCAACGTCTCGGGCGGCGCGACGACCACCGCGAGCCTGACGAAGACGACCACCGACACCGCGCAGGTGCTGCTCTCGATGCTCGCGAGCGGCTACTTGAGCTCGTACGACATCGCGAACACGACGACGCTGGCGAGCACGATCACCACCGACATCAGCGGGTCCGGCGTCACGGCCGACGCCGGGACCGGGCTGTTCACCAGCGGCGGGCTGCGCACGATCATCGACAAGTACGCGCCGGCGTTCGCACGCACGCTGGTCGTGAGCGGAAACCCGGAGATCACGGGCAGCATCACCATCGTGCGCGACTACACCTCGACCGTCGAGCTCAACCTCGTCTCCAACATGCAAGGTCTGCTCGGCCAGCTCGGGCTCGGTTACGGATTCAACGGTCTCGGACAGACCGCGGACGCGTTCCTCGAAGTCCTGGGCGACGTCGCGGGCGGACCGAACTGCGGTTTCTTCGAAGTCACGATGCACAACGTGCCCCCCAGCGGCCCCGTGATCCCGAGCGGCGTGAGCACGTGCCTCATGCCGTTCACCGCGACCGGGACGACCGTGAAGGGCGTCTACGGCGGCGCGATCCTGCTCGGGCTCACGACGGAGACGTATTCGTACAACGCGACGCCGACCGCGACGTTCAAGGGCGGGATCCTCAAGGTCGCCGGACGCGCCGCCGGCACGTCGACGCCGGAGACCGTGACGACCGCGTCGACCGCGCGGACGATCGCGCTGAACGATCCGATCGGCTTCGCGTTCGGCATCGACGGCTATCCCTTCAGCGTGACGCCGGCGTTCGGGACCGGCGAGCTGTCGAACACGACGTTCGCGGGGCCGGGATCGGACATCAACGGAGGCATCGCGGCCGTGTACGTTCCGACGACGTACGCGACCACGAAGTCGATCACGATCGACACGTTCAACCCGTACGACATCGCGCTCGCCAATCTCGACGTCTGCAGCAACGGGATGCTGCCCGGCTGCTTCGCGGCGGGAACGACCCCGCCGTCTCCGATCGTGCGCGTCTTCGGGGACGCCGGAACGAACCTCGCGGCGTACAACTGGAAGGGCTCGGGGACCGCGACCACCGTCACCGCGACGGGCTTCGGCTACAAGGTCACGACGTCGGCGGCCGGAGCCGCGAACCTCACGACGACGACCGCGGCCGAGATCGTCCCCCGGCAGCAGATCACGATTCAGAACTCGCTCGGCGCCGGCGTACGCTGGACGCTCACGGCGAAGGACGCCTCGAGCGTCTCCTACGTCGGCACGGGACTGAACGCGACGAGCCCCTACGGCACCGGGAACGCGGCGGTCATCGAGATGGACTCGGTGCTCGCCGCCACCAAGATGACCTCGATCGAGCTCACGGCGACCGCACCCGCCGGCTCGTTCACGTTCGCGCCGATCGCGTCCACGTCGTTCTAGGCGCGGTCATCCTCCGGTAACGAACCGGTAGCGCGGGCGACACGTCGCCTGCGCTACCGTCGTTTTCGGAGGACGACCGATGCACGACACGACGACGCGCGTCGATGCGCTCGCGACGCAGCTCGCGCTTACCGATCGCCGCGCGCTTTCGCAAGCCTGGTACAGCGCGCTGCACCTCGCCGAGCGCGATGCGCCGCGCGCGGCGCACGCTGCCCAGGCGGCGGCACGAGGCCGCGTGCCGGACGAACGAAGCCTCACAGCGGCCCCGCGGCCGGGGAACGAGCGCGCGAACGGCGACGGCAACCGCGGCGCGGCGAAGCGCGCGGCGCGCGCGAACCCGGCGAACGCCCGCGAATGCGGCGGCGCCGACGGCCGGACCGGCTCAGCGGCGCGACGGCCCGGCACGCTCGCCGACGATCGCCGTCGCGCGCCCGCCGCGCTGGGCCGGGCGCTCGAGGGCGCCGTGCTGCGGCGCGCGGCTTGCGGCCGGCTCGGCGGACGCGGTCGGGCATCGTTCACGGTCGCGGCCGGCGCGGAACGGGTGCACGTCGTCGTGCGGGCGGAGCGCGGCCGGATGCACGTCGTCGCACTCTGCGCGCCGGCGATGCGGGAGCGCGTGGAGCGCGCCCTCGCGCACGCGCGCTTCGCACTCGCGGCGCGCGGGCTTCGCGCGGAGGCCGCCTGATGGGCGGCGTGTCTCCGCTCGACGCGTACGAGCGCGTCTCCGCGCGCGCCGAGGATCTGCAGAACCTCTTCCGTTCCGGTGCGCTGCCGCGCAACGCCGACGTGCGGACGGCGCCGCACGTCGTTCCGTCGTCCGATCCGCTCGACGTCGTGCCGCCGCCCGACGCGTGGCTCGTCACCCGAGACGCCGACGGCAAGCGCGCGTACGTTCGCGACGGCGAGCTCGCGATCGACGACGGCGTGCTGCGCACCCGCGACGGTGCGGACGTGCTCGGCTATCCCGGCGGCGACGCGCGCGGCGCGGTGCCGGTTCCGCTGCGCGTCTCCGCCACCGACCGCGCGCTGCGGCGCGCCGCCGGCGCGTCGGTCGAGCCGGACGGGACGGTGGCGTACGAACGGGCGGCAATCGATCCGCGCAGCGGCGTCCGCTCGCACGAGCGCGTCGTGCTCGGACGCATTGCGCTCGCACGCTTTCCCGCGGGCTCGCAGCCGCAGCGGCTCGACGCGACGCGCGCCGCGGCGCCGGCCGGCGTCGTTCCGCATCTCGGCACGCCCGCCGACGGAACGTTCGCGCCGCTCGCGACGTCGAGCCGCGACGCCGGTTCGATCGACGTCGCGGCCGGCGTCGCACGACTCGACGAAGCCTACCGCGCGTTCGAGGCGATGGGCGCCGTGATGCGGACGCGGGCGCACGCCGAGAAGACCGCGACGGATCTCGTCCGATGATCGCCGACGCCACGTTCGGACCGCGTCGCGCGCGCGTGCGCCGGCTGCGCTTCGTCCCGCGCTCCTCGATCCCGGTCTCGGCGGCATGCCTGGTCGCGAACGGGATCCGCGAGACGCTGCGCGAGCTGCTGGGCGAGCCGTGCGAGGTCGTCCTCGGCGAGCCGGTCGCGCTCGACGCGACCGCCTGGTCGGTGCTCGCGCGCGAAGCGCTGCTGTATCTCACGCGCGGGCGGCAGACCGACGTCGTCCTCGTGCTGCCGCGACCCGACGCGCGCCGGCTGGTGCTGCGGGCGTTCGGCGAGGGCGACGCGCTCCCGGAGGGGGCGTGCTCGGCGCTCGAGCTGCACGCCCTCGAGCGGATCGCCGCCCGCTGCGCCGCCGCCTGCGATCCGCTTTGCGCCGAGCGCCACGGGCCTCCCCGGCCCGTCGAGCCGCACGAGCTGCCCGCCTGCTCGGCGTACGTCGACCTGCGGATCGCCGCGCCGCTCGCGCTCACGCTCGGGGTGGCGATCGTCCGCGACCTTCCCGACCCCGGCCCGGCCGGCGCGTTGCCCCCGGCCGCGCTCGGCCCGGTCGGCCTTGAGGCGCGAGCCGTTTTCGCCGAAGGAGATATGGACGCGGCGGCTTTCGTCGCGCTGCGGCCCGGAGACGTCGTGAAGCTCGAAACCACCATCGGCGCCCCCGCATTCCTGCGCGTCGCTTCGCGCCCGATCGCCTACGGCGTCCCCGGCGCGCACCGCGGCCGCGCCGCCTTTTTCGTCCACGACGTCGTGGGAGCCCCGCACCCGTGATCATGTCCGAGCCCGGTAAGAACCTCGACCTGCTGATGAACGTGCCGCTCAAGGTGACGGCGGAGCTCGGCACGTGCAAGATGCTGGTGCGCGACATCCTGAAGCTCGGCACGGGATCGGTCGTCGAGCTCGACCGCCTGGCCGGCGGCCCGGTGGACCTGCTCGTGAACGACCGGCTCGTCGCCCGCGGCGAAGTCGTCGCGATCGAGGAGAACTTCGGCGTCCGCGTCACCGAGCTGATCGAAAAGCCGCAGTAGCGCCGCGCTCGCTTCGGCGCGCCGCACGCGACCGGCGTTCGTTCACACGAGCGGCACGATCGTATAGTTCGAGTAGTCGGCCGGCGCCAGCGCGGCGAGCCACGCCGCCAGCGAGGGCGCGTCGACGAGCGAGTCGACCAGCGCGATGATCTCGGCGTTGTGCGTGATGTTGCAGTGGTGCAGCTTGCGGCTGACGCGCGGGCGGACGTGCGCGTACGTGGACGGTCCGTGCGGCCGGTTGATCGACGCGTTTTTCTCCGCGTCGTAGCCGGCGACGAGCGGCGCGAACGCGTTGCTGCGCTCGGTGACGATCCCGTCGTGCGGACGCCCGAGGTTCGCCGAGAACAACGGATAGAGCGCGGCCCCGATCTGCGTCCCGATGCTCAGCGCGGTGAAGAACGCGGCTTTGAGCTCGCGATCGGGCATCTCCCAGCTGTTGCGCAGCTCGTGGAAGAACGTGCCGGGGATCGTCACGTAGTCGATCTCCGTCGTGTCGTGCCCGGCGTCGAAGACGGCCTCGAAGATCTTCGGGACGCGCGTGAGATCGAGGATCCCTTGCTTGCGCGGGCGCCAGCCCATCAGCGCGCGTCCCGCCTGCACGATCGGCTGCATGAGCACGCCGAGCTGCCCGTCCTGCATCGCGCCGAAGTTGGGCGTCGCGAGCATGACGATGGTCTTCACGAACGGCAAGTCGTTCTCGAGCACGGCGAGGCGCGCGACGAGTCCGCCCATGCTGTGGCAGACGAGCGCGACGTCGTCCGACCGCCGGTCGCGCAGGTACGTGGCGAGCATCGCGCCGTTCGTGCGGAGCGAGTCGGTGTAGTCGTACGAATAGATCGAGAGCCGGCCGGGGTCGCGGCCGCCGGCGACCATCGCGTCGCGCATCTGGTCGAACGTCTCCGGCCCCTTCGAGTTGATGCCGTGAACGAAGACGACGTCGCGCTGCCGGTTAGGCACGGGCGAGCGCCTCGGGGACGAGGACGAAAAACCGCAGCTCGGCGGTGCGGCTCCCGGTCAACTCGTCGGTGATGTTGCTCGCCTCGGCGAGGATCTGCAGGCAGTTCGCGCGCACGAGCAGCGAGGCGTTCTCCCCGGCGCCGTGACGCCAGAACAGCGCCGGCGGCGTGAACACCACCGACCGTCCGCCGCCGCGCGCCGATTCCTCGCCGATGCCGACGGCGAGCGCGAGCTCGCCGACCGGGACGCGCGCCAGACCGTCGTCCCCGGCGAGCGGAATCTCGAAGTGCACGAACTCGCTCGCCGGCTCGCTCGACGCGCTGAGCCCCGTCGTGACCGGGATCGGCGACGACGCCAGCACCGCGCGGTCGCGCCCGTCCGCCGACCCTTCCGGCAACAGCCGTTCCAGGAGCGCGTCGGCGTCCGCGCCCGACGCCCAGCCGTCGATCTCGGTCGGCAGCCGAAAGAGATCGCCGCCCAGCGAAGGCGACATGAGACCGGACTTGCCGCTCTCGCCGATCGCCGTCGTGACGATCTGGTCGAGCTTCGGATCGCGGTCCGACAGGTAGTTGACGAACGCGGCGAGGCCGGCCGCGTTCGCGAGGTTCGTCAGCAGCTCCGGCGAGGGCGTCGCCCAGCTCAGCTTGCGCAGCCGGTACCACAGCCGCGCGCGCAGGTACGCGCTCTCGTTCAGCGCGCGGAGCACGCGCACGTTGCACGAGCTCTGGCACACGTTCGCGACGCTCTCGAGCGCCGGCTGGTTCAGCACGTCGCCGGCGCCGAGCGCCGGTTCCGCCGGATTCGCGGCGAGCGCCGCGGCGTGCGCCTCGAGCAGACCCCGCAAGTACGAGATCGCGGTGAACGCGAGCAGATCGCGCCCGGTGCGGAGCAGCTCCGAGGTGTCGGCGAAGCCGTTTTCGACGTAGCGGAACGTTCGGCGCTCGAAGTCCGCGCGCGCGTTCCAGCGATCGTGCAGGCCGTACGTCGAGTCGGATGCGAGCGTCACGAGATCGAACGGCACGACGTTGCCGACGCGGACCGCGTCCCAGAACGGCGCGTTCTCGGCGAACGAACGGACTTCCCAACGAAACGAGTGCGCGGCCGGGACGCCGTCGCGAATCGCCTCGAGGATCGGCGCGCTTTGCTCCGGCGTCCCGCTGTGCAGCAAGTCGACGTCGCTCGCGAACGGCGCGAAGTCGAACAGATCGTACGGATCCTCGTGCCGGAAGCCGTCGACCTCGCTCATCATGATGCGCCGGCAGGTGCTGCCGATCAGCACGAAGCGGACGTCGAAGCGGTTCGCGATCGGCCGCAGCGCGTCGAATCCGGGAACCTCGAAGAGCGACGCGTAGCGCGGGCCCTCGGGGCGCGGGTGTGTTCGCACGGGCGGCCTCCGAGCAGAGCGAGCAGGCTAAATGCGCTTCGGCCGCCCCGGCGCGAACCCTCCGTCGCGCCGCGACGCGCCCGAGCGGACGCGAGCCGGCAACGCCGCCGTCATTCCGCGGCCATCGCCCGCGGCGCACGATCCGCGCATGGACGATCTTCTGAGGATCGCGACGCACGGCCGGGCGACGCTGCCGCTCGACGTCCTGGCCGCGCTGACGCTGCTCTCGATCGCGCCGTTCGCCTTGGTCCTGTCGACGTCGTTCGTGCGGATCGTCGTGGTGCTCTCGCTGGTGCGCTCGGCGATCGGCGCGGCGACGCTGCCGCCGAGCACCGTGCTGACCGGGTTGGCGCTCGTGCTGACGTGCGTGGTGATGGCGCCGACGTTCGACGCGGTACAGCGGGACGCGCTCGAGCCCTACGCCGCGGGCCGCCTCTCGCAGTCGGCGTTCCTGGCGCGCGCCTCCGTCCCGCTCCGGGCGTTCATGCTCCGTCAGACCAAAGCGCGGGATCTCGCGGTGTTCGGGCGGCTCGCGCGCCGGCCCGACGGCGAGCCCGCGGCGCACGCGCCGCCGACTGTGCTCCTCCCCGCCTTCGTCGTGGGCGAGCTGCGGTCGGCGTTCGCGATCGGGCTGGCCCTCTATCTGCCGTTCGTCGCGATCGACCTCGCGGTGGCCGCCGTCCTGACCGGGCTCGGGATGATGATGCTGAGCCCGCCGGTCGTCTCGCTGCCCTGCAAGCTGCTGCTGTTCGTGAGCGTCGACGGCTGGGCACTCGTGTGCGACGGCGTCGTGCGGAGCTTCCGGTAGCTCGTGCCCATTCCGAAATGTCCAACGCAGTGGGAGCGCGCGAGCGTGGACAGGCCGGCGCCGGAACGCGGGCGGGCGGCGCGAAGCAGCCGGGCGTGAGGATTGCCGAGAAGCTGCACCGGCAGCGGCCGTTCTTCTCGTTCGAGTTCTTCCCGCCGAAGGACGACCAGGCGGAGCGCGCGCTCTTCGCGACGGTCGAGGCGCTCAAGCCGCTCGACCCCGGCTTCGTCTCGATCACGTACGGGGCCGGCGGCTCGACCCGCTCGCGAACGGTCGACCTCGCGAAGCGGCTCCGCACCGAGGCCGGCTTCGACGTCATGGCGCACCTGACGTGCACCGGCTCGAGCGTCGACGACCTGCGCGAGGTGCTGCGCGATCTGCGCTCAGGCGGAATCGAGAACATCATGGCGCTGCGGGGCGACCCGCCGCGCGGATCGACGACGTTCGTCCCGGTCGAGAACGGGCTGCGCCACGGCAGCGATCTCGTCTCGCTGGTGAAGCGCGAGTTCGCCTTCTGCGTCGGCGGCGCGTGCTATCCCGAGAAGCATCCCGAAGCCGCCAGCATCGACGCCGACCTCGCCTCGCTGTGCACGAAGACGCGCGCCGGCGCCGAGTTCCTCGTCTCGCAGCTGTTCTTCGACAACGCGCGCTACTTCGAGTTCGTCGAGCGCGCGCGGACGTGGGGCATCACGGTGCCGATCCTCCCGGGGATCATGCCGATCACCAACTACGAGCAGATCGACCGCTTCACGCGGCTGTGCGGCGCGACGATCCCCGCCGCGCTGCGCGCCGAGCTCGAGGCACGGCGCGACGATCCGCAGGCGATCGTCGACCTCGGGGTCGCCTACATGACGCTGCAGGTCGCCGACCTGCTCGCGCGCGGCGCGCCCGGCGTGCACTTCTACACGCTGAACCGCTCGCCCGCGACGCGCGCCGTCGTTTCGGCGCTGAAGGCGGCGCGACGGGCGTGGTGAGCGGCCGCAACGTCGCGATGACGTAGCGGCCACGCGGCGGCAACGCCGCTCGCGGTAGCGTGGCCGCGTGGAGACGTTCGACGCGCTGCTGCGCGAGGCGATGCTCGTCACGGCGATCCTCGCGGTTCCCGTGCTGGTCGCGGCGACGCTCGTCGGCGCGAGCGTCGCGGTGGTGCAGGCGGCGACGCAGGTGCAGGAGCAGACGCTCACGCTGCTGCCCAAGATGCTCGCGGTCGGCGCGCTCGTGGCGCTCTTCGGGCGCTTCGGGCTCACGCTGTGCGAGCAGCTCTTTCGCGAGATCGTCGCTCGCGCGGCGGAGCTCGCGCGGGGATGACGCAGACGGCGCTGCTCGTCTTCGCGCGCGCGGCGGGGCTCGTGTCGCGCGCGCCCGGGCTTTCGCATCCGAGCGTGCCGCAGGTCGTGCGCGCGGGCTTCGCGCTCGCGCTCGCGTTCGCCGTGGCGCCGCACGTCGCGGCGGTCGCCGGACCGCACTCGGGTCGCACGCCGATCGCCGCGCTCCCGCTGCCGGCGTTCACGGCCGCGGTCGCGGCGAACGTCGCGCTCGGCGCGGCGATCGGGTTCGGCGCTTCGCTGCTGTACGACGGCGCGTACTTCGCGGGGCGCACGATCGACGACTACCTCGGCGTGCGCGGCAGCGTCCCCGGCGCCGCCGTCACGAGCGCACAGGCCTTCGGGCGGCTGTGGTCCGCATCGTTCCTCGCGGCGTTCGTGCTGCTGGACGGCTGGGTTCCGCTGCTCCTCGCGTTCGACGACTCGTTCGCGCGGGTCGGCGCCGGCGGCTTCGTCGAGCCGCACGCGTGGATGCGGTATGCGCTCGCGCTGCCCTCGACGATCCTTCGCGCGGCGTTCGCCGTGGCCGCTCCGGCGATCGCGGTCGCCGCGCTCGTGCAGCTCGCGCTCGCCGGCGTCGCGCGCGTCGTGCCGCGGCTCGCGAGCTTCTCCCTCGCGTTTCCGGTCGTGCTGGCCGCGGCGCTGGTCGTCACCGTCGTGACGCTGCCGATCGTCGCGCGGCTCGGCGCGCGACCGTGGCTTGTGGTTCCGTGGACGCCGCCGTGAGCCGGCATCGAGGTTCCTTCGCACCCGGCACGGCGGTGCGAGCGTGAGCGGCGAGGACAAGCGGTACGATGCGACGCCGGCGCGCCGGCGCCGGGCGATCCGTGACGGCAACGCGGCGCGCTCCGCGGAGCTCTCCGGCGCGCTCGCATTCGGGGCGTCGATCGTCGCGACGATGCTCGCCGTGCCGCTCGCCGTCGCGGCGGCGACGCGCGCGCTCGCGGCGGCCGCGAGCGGGTTGCGCCCGGACGACGTCGCCGCCGCGACGGCGGTGCTCGCGCTCGCGGCGCTCGCGCCGCTCTGCGCGGCGGCCGTCATCGGGACGGCGGCGTCGGTGGCGCAAGCCGGCGGTCTGCATGTGTCCGGGCTTCACATCGACGTGAAGAAGCTCGACGCCCTCGCAGGTCTGCGGCGAATGGCCGGCGCGGACGCCGCCGTCGCGGCGGCGCGTGCGGTTCCGGCGTTCGTCGCCGCGCTCGCCGCGACGCTTCCCGATTTGACGCGCGCCGTGCGCGGCGCCGTCGTGCTCGGGTCGCCCGCGGCGGCGGCGAGCTTCGTCGCCGGCGCCGCGCTGCGCGCGTGGCTCGCCGCGCTCGGCGTCGGACTCGTGTTCGCCGTCGCCGACTACGCGGCGGCGCGCCGCCGCTGGCTGCGCGGGCTGCGGATGTCGGCCGACGAGCTGAAGCGCGAGACGAAGGAGAACGAGGGCGATCCGCACGCGCGGGCGCGGCGCAAGAGCGCGCACCGCACGCTGGTGCGCGGCGCGGTGTCGCGGACGCGCGAGGCGTCGTTCGTCGTCGTGAATCCGGAGCACGTCGCCGTCGCGCTCCGCTACGCGCCGCCCGCGGTTCCGGTGCCGCAGATCCTCGTCCGCGCGCTCGACGACGCCGCGCTGCGCGTCAAGGCGATCGCCCGCGAGCACGGCATCCCGCTGATCGAAGACGTGGCGCTCGCGCGGCTGCTCTACGCCGCCGGCGCGCCGGGCCGCGCCATCCCGCCGGAAGCGTACGTCGCGGTCGCGCAGATCGTCGCATCGCTCGTGCGCGAAGGCGTGCTCGCGTGCGAAGCGGGCTGACCGGCGCGTTCACGATCGCCGTCCTCGGCGTCGTCGCGATCCTCATCGTGCCGCTCCCGCCGCCGCTGCTCGACGCGCTGCTCGCGACGAACATCTTCGGCTCGTCGCTGGTGCTGCTCGTGAGCCTGCGCGTCGAGGAGCCGCTGGAGTTCTCGGCGTTCGCGCCCTCGCTGCTGCTCGCGACGCTCTTCCGCCTGGCGCTCGACGTGAGCGCCACGCGTCTGATCCTCACGCAAGGCCACGTCCCGGGCGGCGCGGGCGCGCTCATTCCCGCGTTCGGCGCGTTCGTCGTGCGCGGCAACGTCGTCGTCGGGCTCATCGTCTTCGCGATTCTGATCACGATCCAGTTCGTCGTGATCGCAAGCGGTGCGCAGCGGGTCGCCGAAGTGTGCGCGCGGTTCACGCTCGACGCGATGCCGGGGAAGCAGATGGCGATCGACGCCGACCTGCACGCCGGGATCCTCGATGCGGACACGGCGCGGCGCAAGCGCGCCGCCGTGCAGCGTGAGGCCGATTTCTACGCCGCGATGGACGGCGCGGGCAAGTTTGTGAAGGGCGACGCCGTCGCGGCGCTGATCATCGTCGTCCTCAATCTCGCCGGTGGCGTGGTGGTCGGCGTGGCGTACGACGGGCTCGCGCCGCTCGACGCGATCGGAACCTTCGCGATCCTCTCGATCGGCAACGCGCTGCTCACGACGCTCCCCGCGTTCCTGATCTCGACCGCGATGGGGCTGATGGTCACGCGCGTCGCCGGCGAGGGCGCGCTCGGCGCCGATCTCGCCGCACAGCTCCTGGCGCGGCCGGACGTGATTCGCACCGCGGCGGCGCTCGTGTTCGCGCTCGCCTTCGTCCCCTCGTTTCCCGGACCGCTGTTCGCGTCGCTGGGTGTCGTCGCGTTCGGCGGCGCCGTGCTCGCCGGCCGTCGCCGGAGCGAGGCCGAATCGGCGGCCCGCGCCGAGCACGAGCGGCGGCGGCGCGAATCCGTGCGACGACCAGAGACCGCGTTCGCGCTCGTCGGAGTGGATGCGCTCGCGATCGACGTGGGGCCGGAGCTGTTCGCGCTGCTCGCGCCGCCGAACAGCGACGCGCTGCTCGACCGCGTCGGCGACGTGCGCCGCGCGCTCGCGGCCGAGACGGGGATCGTCATCCCGGGCGTTCGCCTGCGCGACGATCCGCTGCGCGAGCCGGCGACGTACGGGATTCGCGTGCGCGACCGCGTCGTCGCCGAAGGGACGGTTCGCCTCGATGCGCTCGCCGCCGTCGCGGCGCCCGAGATCCTCGCGACGCTCGGCGGCGAGCCCACGACCGAGCCGGTGTACGGGCTGCAGGCGCGCTGGATCGCGTACGAGGACCGCGAGCGCGCGCAGCGCGCCGGCGCGCTGACGTTCGACGCCGTCTCGATCGTCGGCTCGCATCTCGCCGAGGCGGCGCGCACGCACATGGGCGAGCTGTTCGGCCGGCAAGAGCTGCAGACGCTGATCGAGCACCTGCGCGCGTCGGTCCCCTCGGTGATGAAGGACGTCGGCGGCGAGCTGCTTCCCGTCCCGCTCGCGCACCGCGCGATCGGCCATCTGCTGCGCGAGCGCGCGTGGCCGCGCGACCCCGTCGCCGTGTTCGAAGCGCTGGTGGACGCCGCGGCCGGCACGCGCGACGCGCGCGATCTCGCCGAAGCGGCCCGCCGCGCGATCGTCCCGCTGCAGCTCCGCCGCGACGGCGTGCGCCGGCTCCGCCCGCTCATCGTCGCGCCGGCGTTCGAGGCGGAGCTCGCGCGGATGTGGACGCCGGACGGCGGGCTCGCGCCCGATCCGCGCACCGCGCTGCACGTCCGCGAGCGCATCGCCGCGTACGCGGCCGACCCCGCCTGCGCGCCGCACGCCGTGGTCGTCACCGCGCCGCTCCGGCCGCTGCTCGCTGAGTTCCTCGAACGCGCCGTCCCGGGCGTCACCGTCTACGCCTACGCCGAGCTTCCGCCCGAGATCGCGCTCGAGCCCGTCTCGATCGTCGAAGCGCCGTCGCTCGCCGCCTGAATCTCGGAGCCGTCGCTCGGAAGCCCGGGAACCGGTCGGCGACGTGCCGAGCAACCCCGCGGCGAAGAAAGGCTGGAACGCGAGCTGGTTCGCCGCCGCACACTGCGGACGGCCGAAGACCGTCTGACGGCTCGGCCGGGCTGGGCGCGCGAGCGCGCCGAGAAAGCGCGCCGGCGCGGCACGAAGAGGGCGCGGCCTGTGCGGCGTACTGCTCCTGCGGCGTGCAACATCGAGAGGACGGGCCGGTACATCGCGGGGTGAACGGGTTGCCGGCGGAGGCGGAGACGCTCGTCGGGCGGATCGAAGCGCTGCTCGCGCAGGCCGAGCCGCTCCTCGCGCAGGCGGGCGCCGACGAAGCCGGCTACGCGCTCCGCGAGACCGAGCGCCGCTATCTCCCCGACACGGTGAAGGCGTATCTCGACGTTCCGCCCGCGCGGCGCGACGCGACCGCCGACACGATGCTCGTCGAGCAGCTGCGGCTGCTGGAGCGCGCGACCGCGCAGCGGCTGACGCTGCTCAGCGAAAGCGTCAGCACCGCGCTCGCCGCGAACGGCGCCTTCCTCGCCGAGCGGTTCGGTTCGCTCGAGACGCTTCCGCCGGCGCCGGAAATCGTCGATCCGGCGACGGCCGCGCCCGCGACGCTGGTGCGACGGATGCTCGAGAAGCTCGAAACCGACGCCGGCCCCGATCCGCGCGCGCTCGTCGAGCGCGCCGGGTCGCAGCTCGCGGCGGCGTTCCCCGCGATCGCCACGGTGAAGCGCGCCGGCTTCCTCGGACGCGGTCCGGTCGAAGCGGTCGCGCTCGACGTTCCGCGCGCCGGCGGCGACCTGCTGCGCTACGCGCTGCAGATCACCTCGCGCGGCGGCGTCGAAGCGACGGTGACGCGGTACCTGCGCGGGATCAAGAACAAGACGCTCGCGGTCGACGTCGCGGAGTGGACGCGCGGCTTGATCGAGGACCTCGGCGACTACGTCGAACGCGAGCGCAGCGCTCGTGAGACCCTCACCCGGCTCTTCAGGGAGGCACGATGAGTTTCTTCGGCATCGGGAACCAGCAGCGCGCGCAGCAGAGCGACGTGCGCACGACGCAGGGCGGCGTCCCGCTCGACGCGGTCTCGCGCCTGCGGCGGATGCGCGGCGAGGGCGGCGCGCCGCTGTTCACCAGCGATCTCTCGGTCTCGGAGTTCGTGCTCCTCGAGCAGATGGGATGGCGTCCGCTGGGGCTCGTGCTCGGCAGCTCGATCTACCACGTCGGGATCCAGTACGGCAACTTCTATCAGAACCAGGAGCTGCAGTATCTGAGCGCGGCGATGTACGAGGCGCGCGAGCTCGCGATGACCCGCATGGAAGAAGAGGCCGACGTGCTCGGCGCCGACGGGGTCGTCGGCGTGCGGCTCGAGGTCGGCGGCTACGCGTGGGCGGAGAACGCGCTCGAGTTCACCGCGGTCGGCACGGCGGTGAAGGCGCCGGCGTCCGAGACGAACTGGCGCACGCGCGACAACAAGCCGTTCACCTCGGATTTCTCCGTGCAGGATTTCTACAAGCTCGTCTCCTCGACCGGCTACGTGCCGCGCGAGCTCGTGCTCGGCAACTGCGTCTACCACATCGCGCACCAGGGGTTCATGCAAGCGATGCGCACGCTCGGGAACAACGTCGAGCTCGGCAACTACACCGAGGCGATCTACGACGCGCGGGAGCTCGCGATGTCGCGCATGCAGGCCGAGGCCGAGGCGCACGGCGCCGACGGCATCGTCGGGATGCAGATCGTCGAGAAGACGCACATCTGGAGCCCGCACGTCATCGAGTTCATGGCGATCGGCACGTCGGTCGAGAAGCGCGGCGAACCGAAGACGGTGCCGCTGACGTTCCAAGTGGGGTTGAACGATTAAGTCATGGGCGGATTCGGCGATCTGTTCGGCAGCCTCGGCGACCTCATCGGCGGCATCGCCGAGGGCGTCAGCGTCGTGCAGGAGGCGTCGGGCGGCGCCGAAGGGCCGCGCGCGTACGATCCGAACGACGCCGTCGACCGCTGGCTGACGGGCGCGCCGAAGGCGCTGAACGTCAACGACATCTAACGAGGGATCATGGCCGACGACCAGCTCCAGCCGCCGATGCTGACCCCGCCGGAGCCGGTCGCGGCCGTCGCGCCGGCCGACGCGATGGGCAAGGTTCCCGTGCCGCCCGACCGCCGCGCGCAGCTCGACGAGCAGGCGCGGTCGCTGGCGGCCGA
>Ga0070739_10004559_pt1 | contig 16308 bp, 19 predicted proteins | sample Coa_R1_7_FD_66445 | JGI IMG/M metagenome (GOLD analysis project Ga0070739, IMG submission 66445) | Surface soil microbial communities from Centralia Pennsylvania, which are recovering from an underground coalmine fire - Coalmine... | ecosystem: Environmental > Terrestrial > Soil > Unclassified ... | reverse complement strand
TTCAAAGCATCAGGGTTGCCTAGCTTTTCCATTACAGGCTTTGGTACATACGTTTGATGGCCTCTAGTCTCATGATGTGTCACGCTGACAACAAATTCCTTGGCATCCTTTTTCCACTTGGGCATGGTACTGGGTTGTCAATCCACGTATATAACTTTTCCACGTTGATAAACAATAACTATAAATATCCACGTGGTAATAGTATCAACGTGGATATGCAATCTAACTCGACGGGAAGCATGACAGCAAGAGAAGTTAAGGGTCTGGCAATAGCTAAAGACTTGGACAGCAGGACTCCTGATGTTTCCATTCAGAGGCTAAACAAGCTCACATACAAGGTAAGATCGCAATCGGACACTACCAAGTGGTACACCGTCATCAAGGCCGAATCTAGGAATAACTGGACTTGTGATTGTCCAGACTTCTCATTTAGGCTGGTCAAAGCCAATGTTGTAGACAAACGCTGCAAGCATATCCATGCTGTCTTATTCTCAAAACTACTGAGAAGGCAGATTTACCATGACCAGCTAATCCAGACACCTATTAATCAAGACATCATCAATGAATCAAACAAGGTAGGAAAAATAATCTGTCAACACTGTGCTAGTGAGCATTTCAAGAGAGATGGTATCAGACACAACAAAAAAGCTGGAGATTTGCAAAGATACCTGTGCTTGGACTGTGGCTTTAGATTCATAGTCAATCCAGCATTTGAGAACGCCAAAGCCTCTGCCAAAACTATCACAAGCGCAATAGACCTATACATGAAAGGAACAAGCCTCAGAAAAATATCTGACTTTCTGAGACAGTCAGAAGGAGTAGAGGCAAGCTATGTCAGTATTTGCAGATGGATAAGGAAATTCAATGCAATAGTAAAGCCGTACGTTGATAGTTTCGTACCATCACAGGTAAGTGGTGTTTATCATGTTGATGAGATGCTGTTGCATGTCAGAAATGAAAAGAATGAGACAAATATGACATTGAAGAACAAGGAAAACCACACAAACAGAAAGTTTGACAATCATTACTCTTGGCTGTGGAATCTGATGGACTCAACAACTAGATTCTGGATATGCTCCCGCTTGACCCAAAAACGAGGCTTCAATGATGCTAGGTCAGTCTTTAAGGAGATGAAGGATAGAGCTCCATTGCCAAAAGCTATTGTACATGATGGACTTCCGAGCTATGATGAAGCATACCAGAAAGAGCTCTATTCACACATGCATCCAAGAATCCAGAACATCAGAAGCATAGGATCAGGTAAACTAGGTCTAAATCCAAAAGTGGAGAGACTCAACGGGACTGTACGTGAAAGAGAATGCATAATGAGAGGCTTGGACAATGCTGAAGCAGCACAAGAACTACTGGACGCTATGAGGATTCACTACAATTTCATCAGAGGAAATCAAGCTATTGGCGGCCAGACACCAGCAGAGGCAGCAGGTATCAATCTGAATCTTGGGGAAAACAAAGTTGAAAATCTGATGCGCCAAGCTGCTATCCATGCAAAGGAAGTACAGCAAGAGCCAATAGTAAAGGGTCTTGGAATCAGAATAAACAAAGTCGTCATACTAAACGAAAAAGATTGCATCAAGATAAGAGCAAAATCATGGCTTGAAAGAAAGGAATGGACAGAAATTAACGATATTGTTAGGGTTCAGGGGTTCAACTGGATATCTAATGGCAAAGATAGCTGTTGGATAAAGATGACGAATGGAATTTGATACGTTAAACCATCCTACGAATGTTAGAACAGGTAGATATACTATACATCACAGCGTTAGTATTAGCTTCGGTAGCATTAATTGAAATTGAAATTACCATTTATTATAATTGGACTTCATACCCAATTAACATAGTTGCTACATTAGTTATAGACTCAACAGCTGGGTTGGCAGCTATTATGATCGGGGTTTCGCTCTATCGAGAAAATAGAAGATGATCGCCAACCATGCGCTTGACACAGATATGCCATATATCAGATCGTTAGTCCGAAGATTGTCTACTGCAAGCTTGAGGTTAGCGTTGGTAACATTTACTTGCTGATCATCAAATTTTAGTAAAGAGGTGGCTTCTAGGGATGCAATGTTCATTTCAGTACAATCATATCTAAAGGCAGAATGGTTATGAAAATATGATGGGTAAGCAGTTACAACAATATTATAGCAACCTTGAATGGCATATTGAATAAAATCCCCTCCATAGCTGCCAGTGCTATTGTACCATGTGTTATTTCCACTAACAGCCATTGAGAGATAAGCACCACCAAAATAACCTAGTTGTTCAGGTTTGTCACTATTGTGAGATTGAACAAAATCAGAGCGTGGAAAAACTATGTACAGTGGATTCTTTTCAGCTTTTCCACCAGTCTGAACTACTGAGTCAACCTCAACTCTGATAGGTATTGGGCACTAAATGACCTAGAATGCATGATCAAGTTAACATTGTAAACTTTGTTGTTATCCGCAATGTCTGAAGTAGTTAGATGTAGAGGATATTCATATGCTGTGTCATCGATTGTTATTGGTTTATAGCTATACCTTCCAGTGGGGTCAGGAAGTGTAAATGATACGAATCCAATGATCCATATCATAAACATTAATGAAAGCCATTTTACAGGTCGAAACGGATTACGCTTTCTGCTAAGTAGGTATGACACTCCTAGTACGCGAGTATCCTCATATAACATGCGCTTCTTGCGAGTTGTAGGCTCACGCACCAATGATTTTCTGAATGAAGCTAGGTGAACAATAAAGAAACCAAAAATTTGACAGAATATGGATTGTGAAGTTACCTCTTCATGTGCGTCATCAGGAAGCCTGATCGGTGCACCCAACTTTCTAGATTCAGCTTGCTAAGGAGTGATAAAAACTCTACTAGAAGATATTTATGTTCAATTGTGCTAATTGTGAGAGATGCAAGTCTTCCTCTCACATTCAACAGAAGATAAAGACATCGTAGAAGCAATAGGAAGTTGGCTTATTAACGAGAAAAAGCTGGATGTATGGATCGCACAATGGAGGCTTACCGCAGGAGATTCACTTGTACAGAGAATCGGAGACGGAATCAAGTCGTCAGGTAAATTGGTAGTTTTCCTTACCCCTGCATCCGTTATCTCAAATTGGGTAAATAAAGAGGTGGCCGTTGGCCTAGTGCGGCAACTTGCTAAAGATAAGGGCTTAGGCGATAAATTTGTGATCCCAGCATTACTCAAGAAATGCGACATACCAATAATGCTTTCAGATGAGCTATATGCAAATTTCACAGACAAGGCTTTTGATGATGCATGTGAAGAACTATATCGTGGAATTACTGATCAACCACTAGGAAATCAAAATAAAACATTTCAAAATGCTTTTGTAAAGCAATATTCAGTTCCTCCACATAGTTCAGGAAAACACGCTACTGTGATTGAATTTGGGGTTAAAGTAAGTCCATCGGAGGGATTTATTGGGCATATTAAATTTGACAATAAGTTCAGCAGATTTAAAGAATGGTCGGGCACTCAGGGAAATCCGTCCCCGCCGCAAGGAGCACATCCAGCTGTATTCATGAATGTAGAAGTCAGAGAATATCTAGATAAAACAGGCTTCTTCAAGAAATTTTCTTCTCCGAATGTATCTCCTAGAAACAGCTATTATTGGTATTTTGAATCTGATGAGCCTTTGAAAGTAATATCTGCAACATTTTTGGATTTTAGTGGAAATAAACCATAGATAATTGTGGCTCCCTACCTGTAACAATAACTCCCGAGCTGAAACAGTGGTTATAAACTCCCGAGATAGTAACAGCACTCCAATGCAAGTTCTGTCGCAAAGACGGGAGTTTATCTACCCTGTTGCACATCGGGAGTTTTTGTTGCATGTCGGGAGTTTATCGTGCTCAAGCTATGTTGTCTTCGGCTTTAAGGAAGGGAAATTCTGTTTCATTTAATGGAAGTTTTCCCCTTTCCAAATAGATACAATACCTATCAACAATTTGTCGGGCACGTCTCATTAGTTCAACCCTGATACTTTCTGTCATCGGCTTAGTCCAGCCATGTCTTTGCGGCTTTGAATACTCCAATAAATACATTGAAAATTCCTTTTTTATTTTCAATGCGCTATTCATAGTATCCCAGCTTTTAGCTTCCTCACTCTTGTCTTGAGATTCAACGAATGCCTGTCTTACATTCTCGATTGCCCTATAGCAATGGAAGCCCGTATCTCTCGGTCTTTTTATTGCATCTCCTAGATTAGTTAGAGCCCATTGCAGGTATGGCGATCCCCCAGCTAGTCTCGCAAGACGATCAAATCTTTCAGGTAGGTTGACTGAATTGGTGGCCAATGCCCCAATGCTAACATCAAATACTATGTGTGTATTATTCTCGTCAGTAACAGATACGATATCAACTTCATAGCCTTGTCCCAGCAAATATCCACAAGAATCGACCACCATTCTAATGGTTTCCGCTACAGTGTTTCGAAGTGTCAGGATGTCTATCGTTTCGCTAGCTATATTGACCAATGCAGATATTTGCGACTTTGATATTGAAATCTTAATGTCAAAATCCAGATTCCAAACTTCTTGCGTTACATGCATTTTCTCAGTATGAATTTCTCCGATCGCCTCTCTTTCTGGCAATACCCTCCCAGTAAAGATATACCATTTTGCCATAGCCAAAATGTCTCTACTAGGTAGCTAAGATATCAACTCTTGGATGTCATTGTCCCTTCGACATTCTAATCCAACAGCTATCTCTACCATTAGATAGCCAGTTGAATCCCTGAACTCTTACAATGTCATTTATCTCAGTCCAATCTTTGCGCTCTAGCCATGTCTTAGCCTTGATTTTGATACAATCGCCTTCATGCAGAATTTGCACTTTATTTATTCTGATACCTAGATCTTTTACAATTGATTCTTTCTCAATGTCTTTTGCATGAATCGCTGCTTGTCTCATCAATGATTCCGTCTTGTTGCCAGTAAGATTGAGATTGATTCCTGCTGCCTCTGCTGGCGTTTGTCCGCCTATTGCTTGATTTCCTCTGATAAAGTTGTAATGTATTCTCATGGCATCAATCAATTCTTGAGCTGCTTCGGCATTGTCCAAGCCTCTCATTACGCATTCTCTTTCACGTACAGTGCCGTTGAGTCTCTCCACTTTTGGATTTAGTCCTAGCTTACCTGATCCTATGCTTCTGATATTTTGGATTCTTGGATGCATGTGAGTATACAGTTCTTTTTGATAAGCCTCATCATAGCTTGGGAGCCCATCATGAATAATCGCTTTAGGTAATGGAGCTCTATCCTTCATCTCTTTAAAGACTGACCTAGCATCATTGAAGCCTCGTTTTTGGGTCAGGCGAGAGCATATCCAGAACCTAGTTGTCGAGTCCATCAGATTCCATAGCCAAGAGTAATGGTTATCGAATTTTCTGTTTGTATGGTTTTCTTTGTTCTCAAGGGTCATATTTGCCTCATTCTTTTCATTTCTGACGTGCAATAGCATTTCATCCACATGGTAAACTCCGCTTACTTGTGATGGTACGAAACTATCAACGTATGGCTTTACTATTGCATTGAATTTGTGTATCCACCTGCATATACTGGAATGGTCTATGGATACGCCTTCATTTGTCAGAAATTCCTCAATCCTGCGAGTTGAAATTCCTTTCATGTAAAGGTCTATTGCAGAGCTGATTGATTTTGCAGTTGCCTTTGCATTTTCAAAGGCTGGATTTACAATGAAACGATATTTGCAATCCAAGCACAGGTATCTCTGAATGTTTCCTGCTTTTTTGTTGTGTCTGTAACCGTCACGCTTGTACCTCTTGCTACCGCATCTTTGACAGACTATTTTGCCAAGCTTGTTCGCTTCATTTATGATGTCTTGGTTAATTGGAGTCTGGATAAGCTGGTCATGGTAAATCTGCCTTCTCAGTAGTTTTGAGAATAAGACAGCATGGATATGCTTGCAGCGTTTGTCTACAACATTGGCTTTGCCAATCTAAAGGTAAAGTCTGGGCAATCGCAAGTCCATTTGTCTCTTATACTCTGTCTAATGATAGTATACCATTTGCTTTTTTCCGATTGTGACCTCACCTTATACGTCAGCTTGTTTAGTCTCTGAATGGAAACATCAGGAGTCTTGCTGTCAATGTCCTTCGCTATCTCCAAGCCCCTGATTTGTCTGCGGTCAGTTATCGGTTCCATTGTATATCTATGTATAGCAATCCATAGGTTTATAAACATATCTATTCCTATCTATTGGTGTATATCTATGGCAATGAAGAAAGTGATGCTAGCTATACCTGACGAGATGTTCGCTGTATTGGAAAAGGAAAGGAAAGCAAGGCTCTTGGAGACAGTACCCGAAACGATAAGGGTAATACTAAGCGATTATCTAAGATCAAAAGCTAGTGGCTAGAACTATCTTCGCTAACTTTTCCAAACAGCTGCTTAAGGTTATTGTAGCCATCTTTGTAATTACTGCACTTCCTTTTGTAATGCTAATATCATCTGGGCATCTACAATATGTTGATGTTTGGGTAGGATATTTCTTCCCAATCAAATTCGTCATTTTTGAAATTGGGAATTTGATGCTTGCCACAATTGAGATAATATCATTATTATTTGCACTTCTTGCTATTCTAGCTGCAATTTCATTCCTTTTTAAATTTGAAATAAGATCTGGCGGCTTTAATTCTAACAACGCTGGACGATTTGAAAAATTCATTTTTACTTATGTTTTTGCTACTGATAAAAAACGCCCTTGGCAAATACTAGCAGGGTATTTTCTTCTCTTGATACTACTTCTACCCACGTTTGGACTGGGAGTTCAATCGTTGCATCCTACCTTCACTCCACCTAGTAGTTTAGGATATAATGACTTGCTGGTATCGTATGGTGTTCTGACATATTCCATTCCACTCCTTACAGCAGTGATATTTTTTGCAAGAATCCTTTCAAGATTGAGCGTAAATATTATTGAATCCAATATCGGCGTTTTCATTATAGCTGTATTTATTGCCCAATTAATCTTCAATGTAGCATCAAGGCCAGAGCAATTGCCTTTTGATATAATAGATGGTCTTGCCATCCCATCTTTTGATACAAAGTATGTCCAAGGCGATTTTGAAATCTATTTTCTTTGTATCTGTGCTGCCGTTGTTGGGACAGTAGTAGATTACTTTGTTTTTCGTACATTTTGGAGCCGTTGGCTATGAATCGCTTTTCTTCATGCTTCTGTAAATGCGCATAGGAATTGTCCAGCTAAAGAACCAACTAATCATGATAGCAGCTAGAAGATTGTTAATTATCGAGCCACTTGCAGGATAGTACGTAAAGTAATAGGCAGGTGGCACTACATATGATAATCCGATTAGTGTCAACGAAGCGTATAGAAGTATCTGTAGCTTGGCTTTGTTCAAGCCAAGAAGCTCTGAACGAAATTGCGAGCTGATGTATGCACTTATTGTAGATTATTAGTTTTTTATGACGCCTGTTTCTATGTATTCTGACATCTTTCCAAAAGCATCAATGTACTCTAGAATCATGGATGTATCATTTCCAAGAAATTCCTTCAAACTGCCTTGCCTATCTTTTATTTCTGATACAATAGTGTTAAGGGCATCTTTCTCTTGGTTGAAAGCATACACCGCCAACTCATCAGCATTAAGTTGTCCCTTTTCCAAAGCTCTGAAAAGTGCAAAGGCAACATGCTCACTATGACTTGTAATTATTAGTTGCTTATTATGCCTTTTTGCAATATGTATCAGAATTTCCATGAGTTTACGTTGAGCTACTGGATGCAGCGATATTTCAGGCTCTTCAATCATAATTGTGGAACCTTTAGGACTATCTATAACCTTATGAAAGAGAAACAGAATCTGGTTCATTCCAAATCCCGTATTGGCTGCATAATGTCTACCATTCTTGTCGTAAAAATCAATCGTACCTTTGATGCCCTGCTGTTGGCTATCATAAACTATTTCGCCCATTCCTTGTTCTATCGGTGCCATACGTATCCTTTTACCAAACAGCTCTTCCATTGCAGTAGAAATCTTATCTACAAACTCAATATCGTATGAGGCAGCTCCAAGTAACATTCTTGTAAGAGCTTCTACTCCAAATTCTGATGTCAGATATTCGAACTTTCTAGGTGGCACATTACTCTTGAACTCTGTGAATCCTCTAGGTACTGGGACATGAAGTAAATAGACCCCAAGTGCATCCCTAACAAAATCAGAACTTATGTACATATCATAGATGCGTAAGTGTGGGTCGTTAAATCCTGCACTGAATCCGAAAATACCTGACCTGCCATAATGTGCAAAGTTTATGTCATTACCATTTATAATTGCCTTGGGCTTATTTGTTAGACTGTTGTAAAGTACTTCCAATTCATCGATCTTTAGCTTTTGTTCAAATTCAATAGAGGAATTTCTTGAAATTACTTTATACGACATTTCACCAATGGTAGTTTCACTTGTGTTATTCAGCTTGGGTGCAGCAAAGGTAGATTTAAACTCGATTTCAATAGGATGATTTTCCTCATGTTGAAAGACTGTCTCCTTCCGAGAGCCCAAATTAACTATCTTTCCAGAAAATATTAATTCCCTCGGAGATGCAGAGTCTAGCGTTTGTTTTACTACTAATAACGAATGAAATATCCCTGATTTTCCAGAACCATTTGAACCTATTAACAAAGTAATTAATTTTGGCTGTATTGTAATATTCTTGAGATTCCTAAAGTTGTTTACCGATAACTTAGTAATCATAGCTACCTGTTGAATGAGACTTACCTAATAAATGTTCTATAAGAAAGGTAGCGCCCTATCTGCAACAAAAACTCCCGATGTGCAACAGGGTAGATAAACTCCCGTCTTTGCGACAGAACTCCAATGCAAAATATATATAAAACATAACGGCGTTATAGCTCCTATGACCGCAGCAAAAGACCTAGACATGGATTACAGTAAATACGACTTTAAAGATTCAACAGAACTCTACGTATACCTATCCAAGAAGGGGCTCTCAAGAGGAACAGTGGAGGAGATTAGCAGACTAAAGGGCGAGCCTGACTGGATGAGGGACTTTAGGCTGAGGTCTTTTGATGTTTTCATGAGCAAGCCCATGCCAAACTGGGGCGGTGACCTCTCAAAGATAAATTTCCAGAATATCTACTATTACGCCAAGGCTTCTGAAAAGCAGAGCAAAAGCTGGGACGATGTCCCCGAATCCGTCAGGAATACCTTTGAAAAGCTTGGTATCCCGGAAGCAGAACGAAAGTTCTTGGCTGGGGTGGGCGCACAATATGAATCTGAAGTGGTCTACCATAACCTGCGAGAGGACTTGCAGAAAAAGGGTGTGATATTTGTCGACACCGACACTGCAGTGAAAGAGTATCCAGAGGTTGTCAAAAAGCACTTTGGCAAGGTCATACCGCCAGAGGACAACAAGTTTGCTGCACTCAACAGCGCGGTCTGGTCCGGCGGATCATTCATCTACGTCCCGCCCGGAGTCAAGGTCGACATGCCGCTGCAGGCCTACTTTAGAATAAACGCCGAAAATATCGGGCAGTTTGAAAGGACGCTGATTATCGCAGACGAAGGGGCTGAAGTGCATTATATCGAAGGATGCACAGCCCCAGTTTACACCACAGAGTCTCTTCACTCTGCCGTTGTGGAGCTTATCGCAAAGAAAGGTGCCAAGATAAGATACACTACTATTCAGAACTGGAGCAAGGATGTATACAACCTTGTGACCAAGAGGGCATATGCATATGAAAACGCAGTTGTCGAGTGGATTGATGGCAACCTGGGAAGCAAGCTGACAATGAAATACCCCGGAGTTTACATGCTTGGCAGAAATGCCCATGCCGAGGTAGTCTCTGTTGCCTTTGCAGGCAGAGACCAGCACCAGGATGCAGGTGCCAAGGCTGTACATCTTGCACCAAATACCACTTCTAGAATCACAAGCAAGTCGGTAAGCAAGGACTCTGGCCGCACTACGTACAGGGGATTGCTTCATGTCGCCAAGGGCGCTACAGGCGTCAAGTCAAGCGTCAGGTGTGATGCACTGTTGTTAGACGAGCATTCAAGGACAGACACATATCCATACATTGAAGTAAATGAAGACGACGCCACAATTACCCATGAGGCGACTGTCGGCAAGATAGGCGAAGAGCAGATATTTTACCTCATGAGCAGGGGATTCTCAGAGTCTGATGCCCTGTCAATGATAGTCGGCGGATTCATGGAGCCTTTCACAAAAGAGCTTCCAATGGAGTATGCCGTAGAGCTCAACAGGCTGGTAAAGCTCGAGATGGAAGGGTCTGTCGGCTAGACTGGCCTTACTTGTTTTCTTTTACCGGTGATCAGAGTTGAAAGCAACGGCAAGCAAGCTGCTATCTCTACTTGACGGCGAGTACGTCAGATCAATATCGAGGAATGGCGAGCCCTCATGGCTAGAGGAGATGCGCACCAAGGCCTTCTCTCAGTATATCAACCTGCCATCTGAAGTCTCTCCGCTCTACTCAAAGTATTCTGATGTCAAGCTGCTCAAGCCAGAAAGCATAGTGCTTGTAAACGACAGCAGGGCAAGCAAGTTCCCAGACGCTGACCTGAAGGCAAGGCTTGAGGAGCTTGAAAAAGAGACAGGGGCGCTTCAGATTGGCCAGTCCCCCAGCAGAGTATTTGTCGATAGCAAGGCCGCAAAGCAGGGGATAATCGTAAGCGATATACGAGATGCATTTGTCAAACATGAAGATATCGTGAAAAAGCTGCTTGCCGCAAACCCGTTAAACTATGGAGAGGACAAGTTTTTAGCCTTGGAGGCGTCTGCCTTCCAGTCAGGCATTTTTGTCTATATCCCGAGAAACGTTGTGCTAGAAGATCCGATAAGAATAGTCAGTTCGCTTGCAGACGACGGAACATCGATGGTAAACAGAAACATTGTAGCTGCAGAGGAAGGCTCAAAGGCAACCGTTGTCCAGGAGCTGTATGCCCCGCAAATTGGGGCTCACGAAGAGGGTAGTGCCGAGCTGAAAGAAGGCAACGGCAGGGCAAACCAGAAAGAAGGAGGAGTACAGGAAGATCAAGACCAGCTACAGCAGGCCTATTTTGAACTTGTTGAGACCCATGTTGACCCTAACGCACACCTTGAGCTTGTAACGCTGCAGGCAATGGGAGGCGACAACACTATCTGCATCTCAAATAGAAAGGCCTACGTTGAGAATGACGCCAAGATGTCCTGGTATATCGGCATGTTTGGCTCGCAGCTGTCAAGGTACAAGACCGACAGTATAATGAAGGGTCAGGGCTCATCAGCTGAGGATGTCGAAATTATCTTTGGTGTTGGTAACCAGTCATTTGACATCACATCAAACCTTGTCCACTTTGGCAGAAACTCAAGAGGAAGGGTGCTTGTAAAGTCTGTCCTAAAGGACACTTCAAAGTCGCTTTTCAAAGGCATGATCAAGATTGGCAAGGAGGCAAAAGCTACAGAGTCATACCTTGCGGGTCACGCCATATTGCTTGACAAGGGGGCCAAGTCGGACTCAATCCCTGGGCTCGAGATAGAGACAAACGAAGTCAAGGCGACGCACTCTGCCTCGGTGGCCCAGATAGACGAAGGGCAGATATTCTACCTCATGACAAGGGGGCTGACTCGCGATGGAGCAAAAAGGGAAATAGTCAACGGCTTCCTCGAGCCGCTTTCAAGAAAGATGGGGCCGACTATCCGGGCGTGGGTCAATTACCTGATAGAGAACAAGTGGCTTGGCAAACCTCTTATGCTCAGGTCCGATGAGGCAATGGAGCAGATCTTGGAGGTAGAAAAGTCAAGGTACAGGGAAACACAGGATCTATTTGAAAAGCATTACAAGTACAGATAGTCAATCAATCAATTAATCAACCAACCTTAATCTTGACACCGGTGAGCAAAATAAAAATGTCAGAAGGCAGCGAGTGGGTCAGGGCAGTTGACAGCAGGTCGCTCAAAAGCGGCGACATGGTAGATTTCGATGCGCCTGATGGCCGGCAGATTCTGATTGCCAGGATAGGCGACAGGATATTTGCCACAGACAGGATCTGCACTCACGCATACGCAGACCTCTCGACAGGCTTTATGAACGAGCAGGAAGGGACAGTCACCTGCCCACTTCACCTATCAGCATTCAAGCTTGAAAATGGGGTGCCCCAGAACCTGCCAGCAAAGGAGCCGCTCAGGACTTACAAGGTTAAAATACAGGATAACTCGATCTATATTCTACTCTGAATTCAGATGATGCAAAAAGGGGCTCTAAACGTCTACAAACTGCGCGAAGATTTTCCGATATTGAAGCGCAAGGTTAATGGAAACAAGCCCCTTGTTTACCTTGACAATGCTGCCACAACTCAAAAGCCGCTGGCAGTAATTAACGCAATTCACGATTATTACATGAACTATAATTCTAACATACACAGGGCGGTGCACCAGCTGGCCGAGGAGGCCACGCTTGCATATGAAAGCACAAGGGAAAAGATTGCCAAATTCATAAACGCAAAATCCACCGAGGAAATCATATTCACACGCAACGCAACAGAGGCCCTCAACCTCGTAGCCATGTCGTGGGGAAAGACAAATGTCAAAAAAGACGACAAGGTGGTAATTACAGAGATAGAGCATCACAGCAACATTGTCCCATGGCAGATTCTGACCCGAGAAAAAGGCGCCAAGCTGGAATACGTTGGCGTGCAGGATGACGGGTATCTGAAGATGGGTGAATTCAAAAAGTACCTGCAGACAGGCAGGACAAGAATTGTCTCGATAAGCCACATGTCAAACGTTCTTGGGACTATAAACCCGATAAACGATATTATCAAGATGTCGCACGAAAAAGGGATTCCTGTAATGGTTGACGGGGCGCAGTCTGTGCCTCATATGCCAGTCGATGTCCGGAAGATGGATTGCGATTTTATGGCATTCTCTGCCCACAAGATGCTCGGGCCGACAGGCGTTGGGGTTCTCTATGTAAAAAGAGACGTTCTTGAGGAAATGCCTCCGTTCTTGAGCGGCGGAGACATGATCAAAGAAGTCCATAAGCAGGAGACCAGGTACAACGACCTTCCATACAGGTTTGAGGCCGGCACGCCAAACATTGCAGATGTGATTGGCTTTGGGGCCGCCATCGACTACCTGGATGGCATCGGCATGGACAGGGTAAGGGAGCACGAGATTGATATTACAAAATATGCTATGAAGGCAATTTCTGGCGTAAAGGGTGTAACTGTTTACGGCCCGCCAAATGTCAAGGACAGGGGTGGCGTAGTTTCGTTTAACATTGGCGATATTCATCCCCATGACCTAGCTACCATAATGAACGACCACGGAGTTGCCATTAGGTCAGGTCACCACTGTGCGCAGGTCCTTATGGAAAGGCTGGATGTCTCGGCGACTTCGCGGGCAAGTTTTTATATCTATAACACCAAGGAGGAAGTGGACATATTTATCAATGCGCTACAGGAGGCACGGAGGTTGTTCAAGATTTGAGTGATGATATTTACAGAGAGATAATTCTGGATCATTATAGAAACCCGAGGAACAAGGGCAAGCTTGCAGATGCCAACGTGCACATCCATGACAGCAACCCGCTCTGCGGCGACGAAATTGATATTCACCTGAAAGTGGATGGCGACCAGATAAAGGACATCAAGTTTGAAGGGAGAGGCTGTGCAATAAGCCAGGCAAGCGCATCAATGCTTACCGAAATGGTCATGAACAAGCCGCTAGAATCAGTCAAAGACCTGACAAAGGACGATGTTCTGGAAAACATCGGGCTGACCAACTTGGGACCGGCAAGGATCAAGTGCGCCCTGCTGTCTTTGAAGGTGCTCAAGCTTGGGATGGTAAAATACTATGCTGACAAGGACCCTGACTCTGCCAACAAGATAAAGGAAGACTCCAAGAGTCTCTGAATCTGACATCTAGTAAAATAATAACTGGTTCTATGCCAGGCTGGCAGAGTTTGGCCATAAAGTTCTGTTGCAACTTGAAAGGATTGGCCATTTTTTCAGGCTGTCGCATGTCGGGTGACAATGTTGCAGCTTGGAAGATAATTGGCAGTTAAAAATTATCGTAACTGCCTAACACATCTGGCTCACGTACAACCTGCACAAGCGTATCAAAGCATGAGCAGTTTGTACATTGCTGCCTGTGTATAAGGTACTTGTAATGACATATAGTACATCTATATTCGATTTCCAAGACACAAAAATTATCACTAGACAGTAGAATGGCTTTTGTATGTCATCTCATTTACACAAGAGCCAAATTAGGTCTATTCGACAATTTTGATACAAAGACGTTCAAAAAAGAGCCAGCTGAGGGGTATTGCAAGGCCAGCCGGTTACCAATTGAAGTTGCCGCAGAACCGGCAACAATAAATAATAAATTGATATGCTGGCAGCCTCTAAGCAGTAGGGCAATGCTGCCAAAAATAAGCGAATACGATGTGAGGCGGGTAATTTACGAGCAGTTTAACAATACCGATGTCCGCTTCAGCAACGATGAGATTCTTGGCTATCTATCAGGGATGGACAGGTACAGGTCGATGGACCTTGACGTTCTGGATATGGAGGAGATCCTGCTTGAAATGGAAAGAACCGGCGCACTGAGGCCAATTGCGCAGAATTTCAATACAAGATACTACCGGCTCTGGGCGCCGCTGCAGAGTATGTCCTGCACTAGCTGCGGCTCCACGTCACACTTTACCGAAACAGAAGAGAACAAACGCTGTCTTTACTGCAACGCCCCGTACAAAAAATAGCACTGTTCTGCTCTGAACCGAAAAATCACTAATATGCCTATGCTCAACTGACAGGCAAAAACATATTGATCCGAGCAGCATAGAAGGTACACTTTGTCGTCGTCAAGCGTCAGTCAGGGGACGTGGTGGCCATCTTGGATTGTGCGCATGCGCTCCTTTCAGTTTGTCGGCCTTTTGGTCCTTTTTGCTGTATTTAGTGCAATTGTTGCATTACATGTTACCTCTGGGCTTGATAGCGCTGCAATAAGATACTTCCAGTCAATTCAGGGCAATCCTACCCTGGATGCCGTAATGATAGGCCTGACGACACTGGATGACGTGATCACGCTTCTTGTCTTTGGCATTGTAATTACAGTGATCAGAAGAACGCGCAAGATGGGATTGATCTTTCTTATCGCAATTGTTGTGATTGCAATTTCAACGATGTACATCAAACCGCTTGTGGGAAGGGCTGCTCCGCCGTACCAATTTACTCCTGCACTGAAGCTTCCAGACAAGTTTACACTGGAAAACGACAGCTTTGATCCTTCAGCGGCAGGCTTTTCCTACCCTTCCGGGTTTATTGCGCGTGCAACAGCCCTGTCATTTATCATAGGCTTTGCGCTTAACAAAAGGTCGAGGATTGCAGGAATGGCTATCTGGGCTTTTCCTGTGATAATTGCAGTTACAAAGCTATACCTGTTGCAGCAGTACCCTGCAGACTTTGCCGGGGGCTTTGTGCTTGGGCTGATAATTGCTATTACCCTGAGCAATATATTGAAGCTGGACAAGCCGCTGCCCAAGTTCAAGCAGTGAGCCAGTTTGACCGCTTACTCTACTCTCCTTATTTCTCCTCTCATTTCTTCTCAAACTGCTCATATACCTGAGGATTTGCCAGCAGCCAGCCGTAATGGTTCTCGTCATGTACATACCTGACTTCCTTTATGTTTGGCCTTAACTTTTTCTTTCTCAACGCCAAGAGAAATTCAGCCTGAGCTGCCAGGCCTATCTTTTTGGCTTTTGCAGTTAGCTTTTCGCCCCTTGGAAGCAAAAGCCGGTAGCTAAAGATGCCTTGAGAATTTTGCCTCGTATATGCATCTGTCATGATATCCACAGCGCGCCTGACATCTGACAGTTCAGCAAGTTCGATTGTCTGATGTACAGGGAAAGCGGCATAAGGGTGCGGTGAAGAAGAGGAGGGGGACGAGGAAGACATCAGACTGGTCTAATTGATTGATTGCTTGATGGGATTTTAATTTTTCGAGAACTACTGGCATGCTGAAATGCAGTCACATCTTCTTGCACATGCCTCCGCTCATTTGAACATCAAGTTTTGGCAAAGACCTGATTGGCAACAACCAATACACTATACCATGCTTGTCATGCTGACAGCAATGTAGCAGATCAATCCACAAACAAGGATAGGTTAAACCTATCCTAAAATTAGTTCTCTTATACTTGATACAACCTAATTGAAGACAATGGCAATTGACAGGATAGTACAGGGTAAGAAGGCTGCAGGCCAAAGCAAGCAGCAG